>Ga0302319_10001756_pt1 | contig 47978 bp, 37 predicted proteins | sample Bog_T0_2_FD_203319 | JGI IMG/M metagenome (GOLD analysis project Ga0302319, IMG submission 203319) | Peat permafrost microbial communities from Stordalen Mire near Abisko, Sweden - Bog_T0_2 | ecosystem: Environmental > Terrestrial > Soil > Wetlands > Peat | place: Sweden: Abisko, Stordalen Mire... | reverse complement strand
ATCGACTGCTGCACATGCGCATCTGGCGGCAGCGGGGGCATCGGCGCCTTGTTGTCCGGGGCAGATTTTTCCGCGGGCGCAGCCTTGTCGGCGGAAGGCGATTCTCTGTCGGGCTGCGCCCAAGCGAACGGGGAAGGAAAGGAAAGGCAACACAAAGCGCACACGATCGGCGCGAGCGGTCTCAAGGCGGGGTGAATCCGGAAGGTCCTCATCTCGATACAATACAACGCGGGCGAGCGGCTCTGGCACGTCCCCCGCCGCATGGTTTAACCTCAGAAATGGCATGAAACTCAAGTTCGCACTTTTCGTTCCCGCTCTGGCCGCGGCCTTTGCCGCCTTGGCGCTCGCACAGGACGCCACCAAGCCCGCCGCCCCGCCGGCCGATGAGCTGCCCGACGCGCCCCAGGCCACCGCGGCCGCCATGACCCACCCCAACGGCCCCACCGTGGTGATGGACACCTCGATGGGCCGCATTACCTGCCAGTTCTATGAAAAGCAGGCACCCAAGGCGGTAGCCAACTTCATCGCCCTGGCCGAGGGCACGAAGGACTGGACCGACCCCGCCACGGGCAAGAAGCAGCACAACAAGCCGTTCTACAATGGCACGATTTTTCATCGTGTCATCCCCGATTTCATGATTCAGGGGGGCGACGCCACCGGTACCGGCATGGGCGACCCCGGCTTCACCTTCGAGGATGAGATCGATGCCAATCTCAACTTCGACCAGCCGGGCAAGCTGGCCATGGCCAATAGCGGCCCCAACACGAATGGAAGCCAGTTCTTCATTACCGAGCAGGCCTACGACTCGCTCAACCAGCACTACACCCTCTTCGGGCAGTGCGACGAATCCAGCGTGCTGGTGGTGAAAACCATTGCCCGCGTGGAGCGCGACGGCCAAGACAAGCCCGTAACGCCGGTGGTGCTCAAGAAAGTCACCATCGTCCGCGAGGGGCAGCCGCTGCCGCCTCGGCCCGGCGTAGCGGAACCAGCTCCCGCTGCTGCATCGGAGTCTCCCACGGGAACTCCACCGAAGAGCGTTGCAATTTCTCCCGGCGTGGCAGTGGGACTACTTCAAGTTCACGTCCCGCCACACTATCCCATTGAAGCCAAGCAGGCGGGTGTCTCCGGAACGGTTTCCCTGGCGGCAGTGATCGGCACCGATGGCAGCGTCAAAGATCTTAGTGTGATCAGAGGCCCAGAACTTCTTCAACAGGCTGCGATGGATGCTGTCAGGAATTGGCGTTATCGACCTTATCTGTTGAATGACCAGCCGGTGGAAGTGAGCACGCAGATCAACGTGATTTTTACATTGGGCAAATAAGCGCCCATTGCACTTCAAGAGGATCGGAAAAAGCACTTTATCGATCCTCGTCACCGCATCCGGAATTAGGAAAGCAGCACATTACGCACTCCAGGAGTTTTCATGGCACTTGCAGCAGGAACTTACGCCGTTTTCTCGACCACCGAAGGCAAGATCACCGTTCGCCTCTTTGAAACCGAGGCGCCCATTACCGTCAAGAACTTCATTGAGCTGGCCGAGGGCAAGAGGGAGTGGACGCACCCCACCACCCACGCCAAGTCCACCGACAAGCTTTTCGACGGCACCATCTTCCACCGCGTCATTCCCGACTTCATGATCCAGGGGGGCGACCCCACCGGCACCGGCATGGGCGGCCCCGGCTACCGCTTCCAGGACGAGACCAAGGGCTCGGCGCACAAGTTCGACAAGGCGGGCAAGCTGGCCATGGCCAACAGCGGCCCCGGCACCAACGGCTGCCAGTTCTTCATCACCGTAGCCGCCACCCCGTGGCTCACGGGCAACCACACCATCTTTGGCGAAGTGGTGGAGGGGCAGGATATCGTGACCAAAATCTCGCTGGTTCCCAGGGGCGGCCAGGACAAGCCCAAGAAGCCCGTCGTGCTGGAGTCGGTGGTGATTGAGCGCGTGGCCTGAGACCGAGCAAGACTCAAAACCAGCCTTAAAAACGGAAGAACCCTCAATCTCGGTTGGGGGTTCTTCCGTTTTCGGTGCAACTGCTTGTTGGTTGTGAGAGAACGCCCCACTCCGCGACAAGAAACGGGGCAGACTCGCTAATTCAGCGTCCGCACAGCCCCAGAATCGCTTCGCCAAAGCGCTCCACCTTGGCCGGGCCCATTCCGGCAATCTCCAGCAATTGCCTGGGGTTGGCCGGGCGCGCCTGGGCGAGAGCCGTCACAGTCCGGTCGTGCATCACCAGATAGGCCGGCACCTTGAGCCGCTTGGCCTCTGCGGCGCGCCACTCCCTGAGCCGCGCCGCCAGGGCCTCGCCTTCGGCTGTCAGTTTTGCGGGCACAGCCTCCGCAGGCGTCGCGCCCGAGAGCTTGGCGCCCCCGGACCTCGCCGGCCCGGCTCCTGGCTTGGCTTTCTTCGCCCGCGACAGCGCCGCAGTCCGCCCGCCAAACTCCTCCACGACTCCATCGCTGATCAGCAGTTCGACCGGGGTTCCCGGACGCAGTTCCAAGCCGCTTTCAGTGAGCCGCACCTTGCGGAATCGAATGACTTTCTCGTCCTTCTCAAACTCCGCCTCTTCGATCTCAATCAGCCTGGCGCGCACCATCGCATCCAGCAGCCCGTCAAACTCGTCCCGGCTCAGACGGCCGGCCGGATCGAGCCCGCGTTGCAGCGCGCCGGTGGCCTTGTGGTCCACGGCGCGCAGATCGTTGGCGATCGCCTGCACCAGTTCCCGCTCGGCCGGCGTGACATGGCGGAACAGCCTCAGAACCGCCCCGGCTGGGTCGCACACATCGCAAATCCCGCAGGGACGCCGGGCGTCTTCCACGTCTCCGAAGTGCCGCACCAGGGCCGCCATGCGGCACTCGGTCGAGGTGGTATAGCGCAGTACCTTCTCGAACTGCTCGGCCCGGTATTGCGCCTGGATGGTGTAGGTCTTCTTCCAGCCCGCAGGGCCGGCCGTGACGTTGCCGCCAAAGTCTACCCGCGCCCCGCCGTGTATCTCCAATTTTTCCAATGCCTTGTCGAACTCTTCCTCAACCAGTTTCGAGGATGCGCGCAGTTCCTCGACGAGTTGAGGGCCGTCTCCTAAAGAACGAAAAACCTGGTTCAGATGGTCTACGGGAGGATAGTCGCGGTTCAGAAAAAAGTCGTGCGTCCGCTGGTCGGCGTAGGAGTGCATCAGGTAGGTGCGGCTGAGCGCGGCGTCGCGGCCGGCGCGGCCAATCTCCTGGTAATAGCCTTCGAGGGTTGCCGGCAGGCCGGCGTGGATCACCGTGCGGATGTCGGCCTTGTCGATGCCCATGCCGAAGGCGATGGTGGCCACCACCACTTCCAGCTCCCCGGCCTGGAATGCGGTTTGCACCCGCTCCCTCGTCTCCGGGTCGAGGCCGGCATGGTAGGCGGCTGCGGGAATTCTGCCCGCCCGGGTGGCAGCCGACAGCTCCTCGGCCAATCGCTCGGCCTGCTTGCGCGAGGTGGCATAGACGATGGCCGGACGCCGCGCGGGATCGGAAAGGAGGCCGCGGATGGCCGCCGGGCGCTCCGGTACCGGAACCTCAACGACCTCGATGCCCAGGTTGTCGCGGCGGAAGCCGTGGATGAAGCGGGCCGGGGCGGCCATGCCCAGTTGCGCCAGGATGTCGGCCTGCACGGTGGGGGTGGCTGTTGCCGTGAGCGCCAGCACCGGCGCGGGCCTGAGCGCGGGCAGATACTGGCCCAACATGCGGTAGTCGGGACGGAAGTCGTGGCCCCACTGCGAGATGCAATGCGCCTCGTCGATGGCGATTAGGGCCGGCTTGCGCTTGGCCAGCATCTCCGGAAAGCCAGGCACGCGAAGCCGTTCCGGCGCGATGAACAGGAATTGAAGGGTTCCCTGCAAATAATCCACGCAGGCCTGGCGCGCCACGCCGCGATCCAGCCCGGAGTGGATGCGCGCCACGCGCAGGCCGAGAGAGGCCAGCTTGGCGGCCTGGTCGTCCATCAGGGCGATGAGCGGCGAAATCACCAGCGCCGTGCCGCCCAACGCGATGGCCGGCAACTGGTAGCAGAGCGACTTCCCTGCCCCGGTTGGCATCACCAGCAGCAGGTCGCGGCCCTCAATGGCGGCGCGACAAACCGCCTCCTGATTGGCCCTGAAGCGTGAGAACCCGAAGACCGAGCGCAGCAGATCGGTGAGATTTCCCGGGGCGAGATTTCCCGGAGTGGCTGGCGCGTTCGCATTGGTTGGAGTCGTCAAAGAAGCAGCGCCCGAGGTTTGAAGGAGTGGCGCACCCTGCGATGCGCCTGCTTCAACTTTACAGCAGCGGCTGCTACCCGCTGGCTCTGCCCTCGGGGTGCGCCGGCTTAAGTCGAGGACTTTGATATTGCACGGAAGATCAAGCAGACGCAGCCGGCCCCTTTTCAGGAACCGGCTGCGCGTTCTTCGCCGCCCCCTTGAATTACGCGAGGTCGAAGCGGTCGAGGTTCATCACCTTGCTCCAAGCCGCCACAAAGTCACGCACGAACGCATGCTGCGAGTCGGCGGAGGCGTAGAACTCCGCGAGGGCCCGGAGTTGAGAGTTGGAACCGAAGACCAGATCGACGACGGTACCTTTCCACTTGATCTCGCCGGAGGCGCGGTCGAGGCCCTCCAATACTCCTTCTGTCGCCGATTTCTGCCACCTGGTGTTCATGTCGAGGAGATTCACGAAGAAGTCGTTGGTCAAGATTCCGGGCCACTTGGTGAAAACTCCCAATTCGGAATGCGCGTGGTTTGCGTTCAGGGCGCGCAGGCCGCCGATGAGGACGGTCATCTCGGGAGCGGTGAGGGTGAGCAGGTTGGCTTTATCGACGAGCAGCTCGGCCGCCGATTCCTGGTGTTCCTTGCGGATGTAGTTGCGGAAGCCGTCGGCAACCGGCTCCAGTGGGGCGAAAGAGGCCACATCGGTCTCCTCGTCCGAGGCATCGGTGCGGCCTGGGGAGAAGGGAACCTTCACGTCGTGGCCGGCCTTCTTTGCCGCCTCCTCGACGGCTGCGCAACCGCCCAGAACGATCAGGTCAGCCAGCGAGACCTTTTTCTCGCCGGATTGGTTGCCATTGAAATCCTTCTGGATGGTCTCGAGCGTGTGAAGAACCTTGGCCAGTTTAGACGGCTGGTTGACTTCCCAATCCTTTTGCGGCGCGAGGCGGATGCGCGCGCCGTTGGCCCCGCCGCGCTTGTCGCTGCCGCGGAAGGTTGAAGCCGAGGCCCAGGCCGTGGTGACGAGGTGGGAGATGGAAAGCTCGGACGCCAGGATCTTCTTCTTCAGGGCCGCAATATCCTCGTCCCCGATCAATTCATAGTCCACGGCGGGAACGGGGTCCTGCCAGATGAGGCGCTCGGAGGGAACGAGCGGGCCGAGATAGCGCGCGATAGGCCCCATGTCGCGGTGGGTGAGCTTGAACCAGGCGCGGGAGAAGGCATCCGCAAGCTGGTCTGGATGTTCGAGGAATCGCCTGGAAATCTCCTCGTAGTCGGGGTCGATTCTGAGCGAGAGGTCGGTGGTGAACATGATGGGAGGGTGTTTCTTGCTGGGGTCGTGAGCATCCGGCACGGTACCCGCCCCGGCTCCGTTTTTGGGCGTCCATTGGTGCGCGCCGGCGGGACTCTTGGTGAGTTCCCATTCGTATCCGAAGAGGTTTTCGAGGTAATTGTTGTCCCACTTGACGGGGTTGGTGGTCCATGCACCCTCAAGGCCGCTGCTGATGGTATCGACGCCTTTGCCGCTGCCGAAGGTGTTGTTCCAGCCCAGGCCCTGCTCTTCGATGGGCGCGCCCTCGGGTTCGCGGCCGACATATTTGATGGGATCGGCTGCGCCGTGGGCTTTGCCGAAGGTGTGTCCGCCGGCGATGAGGGCGACGGTCTCCTCGTCGTTCATGGCCATGCGAAGGAACGTCTCCCGAATATCGCGCGCCGCAGCGACTGGATCCGGCTTTCCATTGGGGCCTTCCGGGTTCACATAGATGAGGCCCATCTGAACCGCGCCGAGGGGATTGTCAAGCTGGCGGTCGCCCTTGTAGCGTTCGTCGCCCAGCCACTTGGTCTCAGAGCCCCAGTAAATGTCTTCTTCCGGCTCCCAGATGTCCTCGCGCCCACCGCCGAAACCGAAGGTCTTCAATCCCATGGACTCGATGGCCACGTTGCCGGTGAGAATGATGAGGTCGGCCCAGGAGATTTTGCGGCCGTACTTCTGCTTGATGGGCCAGATCAGCCGGCGGGCCTTGTCGAGGCTGACATTGTCGGGCCAACTGTTGAGGGGAGCAAAGCGCTGCGAACCGGAGCCCGCGCCGCCGCGACCGTCGGCGATGCGATAGGTACCGGCGCTATGCCAGGCCATGCGGATGAAGAAGGGGCCATAGTGTCCGTAGTCGGCGGGCCACCAGTCCTGGGAGGTGGTCATCAAGGCGCGGAGGTCTTTGATCACGGCATCCAGGTCGAGGCTTTTGAACTCCTCGGCGTAGTTGAATGCCTCGCTCATGGGATTGGAGAGTTGCGAGTGCTGGTGGAGGATCTTGAGGTTCAGTTGATTGGGCCACCAGTTTGCGTTGCCTGGGGTTCCGGCCACGGTGTGCTTGCGAGCGCCGTTCGAGAACGGGCATATTGCATCGCCCGACTTGATGTTCTGATCGTCGACTATGGGGGGTCCAGGGGTCTGGGTCTGGCTGTCAGACATGGGAAAGTCTCCTTGATTTCTTCGTTGCGGATTTCTGCGTTGCGGATTTCTGTGTTGGAATTCAGTTTTCGATTCCGCGGTGGGCGAAATGAATTCGATATTCGACCTGCCGGCATGGAAATTGTGCCGCCGCAATGATACGCCAGCAAGTTGACGGTAAACCGCTCACTTCAATACGTAAAATCAATTGTTTCTACAGTGACGATTGGCCTGCTCTATGATGAAAAGGGAGCGGGACGGGATGAACCTTCAGGATCTTCGTTATTTGGTGGCGGTGGCGGAGCACCGGCATTTTGGGCGGGCCGCGGAGGCGTGCAACGTGAGTCAGCCGACCCTGAGCGGGCAGATCCGCAAGATGGAGGACTCTCTGGGGGTTACGCTGCTGGAGCGGACCAACAAGCGGGTGGACATGACGCCGGTGGGCAGCCAGATTCTGCTTCATGCGCAGCGGGCGCTGGCCGAGGCCGGGCAGATGGAGGCGGTGGCGCGGGCCTCGCGCGACCCGCTGGTGGGGCCGCTGAAGCTGGGAGTGATTCCGACGCTTGCTCCTTACCTGATGCCGATGATCCTGAAACCTCTGCGGCAGTCGTATCCGGGGCTGACGATCGAATTGTGGGAAGACCAGACGCGGATGTTGATTGAAGGGCTGCGCAACCACCGGCTGGACGCGGCGCTGCTGGCCACGGCGGCTGAATCGCCGGAGATCACGGAGATTGCTCTGTTCGAGGAGCCTCTGCTGGCGGCGTTGCCCATGGATCATCGGCTGGCGGGGGAACGGACGATCAGCGAAGAGGCTCTGGCCGACGAATTGCTGGTGCTGGCCGACGGGCATTGCCTGGCGAATCTGGCGCTGACCTCCTGTGGGGCGAAGGGCGGCCCGGGAGGCAACAGCCTGCAAGGCTCGATGCAGGCAGCAACCCTGGAAACCCTGGTGAACCTGGTGGCGGCGGGGTACGGGACGACGCTGATTCCCGCCCTGGCCGCGGGTTCTCTTCGTCAGCGGGGGATTGCGTTGCGAGCTCTGACGGGAGGGTCGTCGCGGACCATCCGGCTGGCGAGCCGACCGGGGTTTCCGCGGCCGCAGGCGCTGCGAGCGCTGGAAAAGGTGATCCGGCGGGCGGTGGGTGCGGCGGCGGGGGAAGAGTGAGGGGTGGGGTGCGTCGCTTGTGGAAAAAGCTGTCGAAATTCTGTGAAGAGTCCCAGATTTGCACCGTATTCTGAGGTTTTTTTAAGAAGAGGAATTCCGGCCTCGCTTATCCACAAAAACCGCACCCCAAGCCGTTGACCCTGCCCACGAGTCTCCTTAGAGTCTGTAATCGGAGGGCAATATTCCTCCCGTGCGCGATGGCCAGCGGCAGAAGGGCGCCGTACCGTCAAGAGCACTCAAGCAAGGCATCAGGAACCCGGAGTGAACATGCTGAAACTAAAGAAGATCCACATACTCGGCTTCAAGAGCTTCTGCGACCGGACGGAGTTGACCGTGCCGGGCACGGGAATTGCCGTGGTGGTGGGGCCGAATGGGTGCGGCAAGTCAAACATTCTGGACGGATTGAGCTGGGTGCTGGGCGAGCAGAGCGCCAAGACCCTGCGCGGCGCGAACATGCAGGACGTGATTTTTGCCGGAACCCGGGACCGCAAGGCGCTGGGGATGGCGGAGGTGACGGTGACGCTGATCGACCCCGAGGCGTACGAGGGGCCGGTGCCGGTGGAGCCGCAGGTGGTGGTGGAGCACGACGGGCCGACGGACTGGGACGAGGACGAGGTGCGGCGGCAACATGCGGCCGAGGCCGAGGAGATTATCGCCAACGAGCAGCCGGGGCAGGCACTGGACGATGAGGGCGGCGACGGGTCCGCGCCGCAGCAGATGGCGAGCGGGGAGGGACCGCAGGCGGTAGTGCTGAAGATTCGGCGGCGCAAGTTCCATCGCACGCCGCAGAAGGGCGAGATCGTGATTACCCGGCGGCTTTTCAGGACCGGGGAGAGCGAATATCTGCTGAACGGGAAGCTGTGCCGGCTGCGGGACATTCAAGACATCTTCATGGGGACGGGTCTGGGACCGGAGAGCTACGCCATGATCGGGCAGGAGCGGATTGGACAACTGCTGAGTTCCAAACCCCACGACCGGCGGGCCATCATCGAGGAGGCGGCGGGGATCACGCGGTTCAAGACCAAGAAGCGGCTGGCGGAGTTGCGCCTGGAGAGCGCGAAGCAGAACCTGGCCCGGGTGGACGATATTTTCGAGGAAGTGACGCGTCAGATGAACAGCCTGAAGCGGCAGGCGTCGAAGGCGGAGCGATTTGCCGCGGTGCGCGACGAACTGCGCGGGCGGCTGCGCGTGGTGCTGGCCAGCCGCATGGCACGGATGGACGCGGACCAGGCCCGGCTGGACCAGGAGATTGCGCAACTGACGGCGCAGATCAACACCGGGGCGGCGGAGATTGAGGAGCAGGAAGCGAGCCAGCACACCATCACCGGCCGGGGGTATGAGCTGGACCGCGAGGGCCAGGAGGCGCAGACGCGGGCCAACAGCGCCGCCGTGGAGCTGGAACGGGCCGCGGCCAAGGAACGCTCGAACGCGGAGCGGGTGAACGAGCTGGCGGCGCGGATAGCCGCCGCCGGCGCCGAGCTGGAGCAGACGCGGACGCAACTGGGCTCGATTGCCGAGGAGCGGGCGCAGCAGCACTCGTTTCTGGAGACCGCGGCCGGGGAGGCGAAGGCCTTTCGGCAAAAGGTGGAGGCGCGGCAGGCTGAGGCGCGGACGGCGGCCGAGGAGGTTTTCAACTCCGAGCGGCAACTGGAGTCCAGCCGGCGGCACGTGATGCACCTGCTGACCCTGGCCGGCAACGCCCGCAACCATACCGCGCAGGGCGAAGAGAGCCTGGCGGCGCTGGAGCGCGAGTGGGAGCGGCTGGAAGCCGAGATGGGGCAGGCCAAGAATGAGCTCGAAAACCTGGGCGCGCAGAGCGGGCAGGCGAGAGAGCGGTTTGAGACCGCCGCGGAGACGCTGAAGCGGCTGGAAAGCGAGATCAGCGGCCTGCGCGAGTCTCTGCAGGCCCGGCGGGCCGAAGAGAACGCGCTGCGCGCCCGCGCCAACCAACTGCGGGGGGAGAACGCCGCGGTCGCGGGGAGGCGGGATTCGCTGCTGGCGCTGATTCGCAACCACAGCTATTCGACCGATACGGTCAGGCGTCTGCTGAAGCCGGGAGCGCTGGCGCAGGGCATGACGCCGGTGGGCACGCTGGCCGATTTTCTTGAGGTGAGCGGGGCGCACGAGGGCGTGGTGGACGAGTTCCTGCGCGAAGAGCTGAACTACGTGGTGGTCAATAGCTGGGTAGCGGCCGAGGCGGGCGTGAATCTGCTCAAGTCAGGAGTGGATGGGCGGGCCACGTTCCTGATCCATCCGCCGGAGGCTGGGGAGGGCGAATCCGCAGAGGAGAGCGGAGGGCCGATCAGCGGGCCAGGGCTGACGCCGCTGAAGGACTCGATCCGGGTGCTGAACGGGTTTGGGCACTCCCTGGAGACGATTCTTCCCAAGCTGGGGAACGGCTACCTGGTGGACGACGCGGGCGAGGCGCTGCGCCTGGCGGGGCGGCACACGCACGCGTTCTTTCTGACGCCGGGAGGCGAGTGCTTCCACAACGCGACGGTGACCGGCGGCAAGCCGGCCAGCGAAGGGCCTCTGGCGCTGAAGCGCGAGCTGCGGGAGGCCGAGAGCCGTCTGGGCAGGCTGGAAACCTCCCTGGCTGAAGCCGAGGCCGAGGCGGCGGCGCTGACCGAGACCATTGAGGACCTGGTGGCGCAACTGGAGGCGCGGAGCGAGGAGCGGCGGCTGGCCGAGCGCGACACCGCCGACCAGGGCGCGTCGTTGAAGCAGATGGATGCCGAGACCCAGCGCGTGGAGCGGCGGCTGCAGGATTGGACGGTGCAAGCGGCGCGCAACAAGGACGCGCGGGAAGCCAAGCGGGCCATCATCGACACCAAGCGCGAAGAGACCCTGCGCCTGGAGGAAGAGCACCGGACGGCCGAGGCGGGGTTGGATGAGTTGCAGGCGCAGTTGGCCCTGTTCCGGCAGAAGCGGGAAGGATTGCAGCAGGAAGCGGCACAGGTGACGGCGGAGCTGGCCGGCCTGGAAGAGCGGCGGCGGGGCGCGGAATCGGCTTTCCAGCGCATCGACCGGCTGCATGCCGACCTGGAGCGCCGGGTGCAGTCGATCGAGCAGCAGAGGACGGCGGGCGTAGCGGAACGCGAGCAGCGCATCAAGGAGAGCACCGAGCTGGCCGAGCGCGAGCAGCAACTGGGGGCAGTGCGCGCCGAGGCGCTGGCCTTGTCGCAGACCCTGGTGGCCCAGGCGCGGGCGCTGCGCGAGCAACTGGCAAGCATGGAGACGCAACTGAAGACCGGCCGCGCCGCTCTGGACCAGTTGCGCGAGAACCGCGCCAGCCGCGCCAGCGAGGTGGCCAAACTGCGTTCGGACCTGGAGCACCTAGAGGCCAGTTGCCTGACCGAGGTGAATCTGGAGGCAGCCGTGCTGCGCGCCGACGAGCAGATCGCGCACCTCAAGGACGAAGAGCTGACGGCGGAGGAGGAGACCTGCCGCACGCTGCGCCAGCGCATCGAGCAGATGGGTCCGGTGAACATGATGGCCCTGGAGGAGTTCAAGGAAACGGCCGACCGGCACAGCTTCCTCGATACCCAGCGCCAGGACCTGATGGAGTCGATCGAGAACACGCAGGACACGATCAAGGAGATCGACCAGATTTCGCGCACCAAGTTCGACGAGGCATTCGCCAAGATCAACGAGAACTTCGCGCAGGTTTTCACCCGTCTGTTCCACGGCGGACAGGCCTTCCTGCGCTTGACGGACACGGAGAACCAGGCCGAGAGCGGACTGGACATTGTGGCCTCGCCGCCGGGCAAGAAGCTGCAGAACGTGCTGCTGCTTTCGGGCGGCGAAAAGGCTCTGACGGCGCTGGCCCTGCTGATGGGGATTTTCCAGTTCCAGCCCAGTCCCTTCTGCGTGCTGGACGAAGTGGACGCGGCGCTGGACGAAACCAACGTCGGACGCCTGGCCGACCTGCTGCACTCGCTGAGCAAGGAGACGCAGTTCGTGATCGTGACCCACTCCAAACGGATGATGCAGACGGCCGACATGATCTACGGCGTGACCATGCAGGAGCCCGGTGTTTCAAAGGTGATCAGCGTGCATCTGGGCGGGCAGGGGCAGCAGCGAGCCACGGCGTAGCAGCGCAGGCGCCGCGAGAATCACGGCGCCTGCACTCTTGTTCGTCTCTGTGAAGAAGGCTACAGTCTCATCAGCCGATAACGCACTGTTCCCACCTCGTCTCCTTCGCCGGCGTGCTGGAATCCGCATTTCTCCAAAACGCGCATAGAAGCGCGGAGATTGGGGTAAGTTTGTGCTGAAACGCTTTGTCTCGACGAGTCGCGGAAGATCTCTTCAAGCAACGCGCGAACACTCTCTGTAGCCAATCCGCGCCTTTGCCACGGGGGCAGAATCGAATAGCCGATCTCGGCTTCGGTTCGAGTGCGGGGAAAACCTCCGACGGTTCCGACCAGCACCGGGGTTTCGGTTTGATCGATCACGTATCGATTCCATCTGGCAGTCTGCGGAGCACTCTGGCGCTGCTGCTTCATGAAGTCGAAGACGTGCGGCTCCCAGTTCTCCGGAGGCCAGCTTGCGGGAACGTCAACATGCAACAGATGGCGCAGAACGGAGGGTTCCATGGACATCAGTTCGGGCGTGATTACAACAAGGCGCAGCCGTTTGGTGAGAATGTCACCTGGAAAAACCATGATTGTCTCCTGAACAGGTTCGTGAACGCACAAGCAGCTTTGCGGTGCGGGAACACCGCAGCGAGGCAATATTGCTGAACTAGCGTTCTGAGACAGTCATAGGCGCGAGAGGATCATAGCACGGAGACGGTTCACTCACTGAAGTGGGAATGCGGCGGGGAGGTGATCCGCCTGGTACGCTGCAATAAAAATCGCCCCCGAAGGATATCTTCTCTTCGGAGGCGCTTGCATTATCACAAGTTAGACGGGGACCAGTAGCCGACGCTGGAGGTCGGTAGCATGCGGCTACTGGTGATCCCTGCACAAACGAAGCTAGCCGCGGCTTCCCCTTTCCACTGCTGCCTCGTGTCGCCCGGCTCTAAGAGAGCGATCGTGCATGCCCTCCGAACCATGTTGACAAATGGAGTGTCTCCCATGCGGACGCCTCGTTCCGTGATGGCCGTCACAGGGCTGCGTAGCAGGCCCCGGTTGGGAACTTCTGATCAACATTGACCACTTTCGAATCTTAACCGCCATCATAAAATGAATGGTTTGCGCGGCGCCCATGAACAGCGGGCGCGAATACGGGCGATTGACAAACCGCGGCGCTCACCCGAAAATCGAAGACTCGGTTCCATCCGACGGAAGGCCTTTCTGTGACAACTCTCTTGACTACGAATTTGGGCTCCCTGCCTTTGCTGGGCCGGGGCAAGGTGCGCGACCTGTATGCGGTGAATTATGACGGGCAGGAAGCGCTGCTGCTGGTGGCCACCGACCGCATCTCGGCGTTTGACCATGTGCTGGGCACGGGAATTCCGGGCAAGGGCAAGATTCTGACCCAGATTTCGCTGTTCTGGTTTGAGCTGGTGTCGGACCTGGTTCCCAATCACCTGATCACGGCCGACGTTCGCCAGTTCCCTGCTGAGTTGCAGCCCTATGCCGACCAGCTCGAAGGCCGCTCGATGCTGGTGAAGCGGGCGGCCATGTTCCCGGTCGAGTGCGTGGCGCGCGGTTACCTGGCTGGCTCGGGGTGGAAGGAATACCAGGCCAACGGCACGGTCTGCGGCATTCCCCTGCCAGGTGGGTTGCTGGACGGATCGCGGCTCCCGGAGCCGCTTTTTACCCCGGCTACCAAGAGCCAGGACGGGGCGCACGACGAGAACATCGGCTTTGCCGCCACCGCGGCGCTCGTGGGCGCCGCGGACGCCGCGGAGCTGCGCCGGCTGACCCTGGCGATCTATGGCAAGGCCGCCGAACACGCCCGGAGTTGCGGATTGATTCTGGCGGATACAAAATTTGAGTTTGGCAGAACGGCGGAAGGCATTATTCTTGCCGATGAGGCATTGACGCCGGACTCCTCCCGGTTCTGGGAGAGCGGCACATGGAAGCCCGGCGGAGCGCAGCCGTCGTTCGACAAACAGTTTGTGCGCGATTATCTTGAGGCCATCCACTGGAACAAGCAGGCGCCGGCACCGGCACTTCCCGACGAAGTGGCGGAGCGCACGCTGGCCAAGTATCTTGAAGCTTTCCGCCGCTTGACGGGGCGGGATCTCGATTTGTAGTGCGCGGACGAAGGCCCTGGAGCGAATACGGAGCACGCAATGGAACTGGTGGACTGGGCTATCGTGATGGTCATGGTGTTCGCCGTTCTGGGCGGGCTCACGCAGGGTTTTTTCCGCTCCGCCTGCTCGCTGGGGGGCCTGCTGCTGGGCCTGGCGCTGGCGGCCTGGAACTACGGGCGCATCGCGGCGCTGCTTTTGCCCCTGGTGCGCATGAATGCGATCGCCGACACCGTAGCGTTTCTGCTGATTGCGCTGGTGGTGATGGCGGTGGCCAACGTGGTGGGCAACTTTCTGGCCAAGACCTTTCACCGCTTGGGCCTGGGCTGCCTGGATGGACTGGCTGGAGCGGCCTTCGGTTTTTTGCAGGGAGCGCTGCTGGTGACGCTGGTGATTCTGGTGACCATTGCTTTTTATCCCAAGGCCCACTGGTTGGCGGAGGCCAGGCTGCCCAAATTGTTTTTCGGCGCCTGTCATCTGAGCACGCATATGAGCCCGCACGAGCTGGCCGAGCGTGTACGGCAGGGTTTGAGGACGCTCGAAGAAGAATCGCCGCACTGGATGCATCCTGAAAGCCACGGAATGTGATCCGCGGCAGGGCGCGGCGGCAAGGAATATGGCAAGCTAATAGAGCAAGCAGAGGTGCAAGTGAGACGAGAACTGGACAGCCTGGTGACGCAAATGCATTCCAGCGGCATAGGGTACGAAGACGCCGTGCGTGAATTCAAGAAGCAATACCTGCGCGAAGTGTTGGTGGCGCACCGGGGCAACCAGTGCAAGGCGGCCGAAGAGCTGGGCATGCATCGCAATACGCTGAGCCGCGCCATGGCCGAGCTGGGGTTGAATCTTGCAGAAGTGCGCGCCGGGCTCAAGCGTCCGCCGCGCAGCGAGCGTCCTGTATATAGCGCAGTGCGCCAGGGCTTTGGCCAGGGCTGACGGACGCTTCTTAAACCCATGGAAACCACCGCACAGACCCACTCAGCGCGCGTACAGATCGAACCGGGTTTCGCCTGGGACGGGCAGGACGCGTACCTGTTCGACATCGACGGGACGCTGCTGCGCAGCCGCGACCGCGTGCACTTCGATTCGTTTGCCTCGAGCATCGAGCGGGTGACGGGGTTTGAGGTGACGCTGGCCGGGGTGCTGCTGCACGGCAGCACGGACACGGCGATTCTGCGCGAGGCCTGCCGCCAGGCGGGAATTCCCGCGAAGGTTCTGGAGCCGCAGGTGGAGGCGATTCTGGAGGCCATGCGGCTGACGGTGGCCGAGCACCGGCACGAGATGGACCCGCTGCGCATGCCGGGGGTGGTAGAGACTTTGAGCCACCTGGCGCGAAAGGGCGCACTGCTGGGGGTGGCCACGGGCAACCTGGAGCTGATTGGCTGGATCAAGATTGAAGAGGCCGGATTGCGCGAGTGGTTCCGCTTTGGCGGCTTCAGCGACCGCTTTCCCATCCGGGCGGAGCTGGTGGGCAATGCGGCGCGCAAGGCCAGGGAACTCGGCGGCGAAGCGGCACGAATCTGCGTAGTCGGCGACACTCCGCGCGACATCGAGGCGGCGCGCGCCAATTCCCTGCCGGTGATTGCCGTGGCCACGGGGAGCTTCGGATTTGAAACGCTGCTCGAATACCGGCCGGAGGTCTGCGCATCGTCGTTGGCCGACCTGCTGGCTCTGACACGGACGGCCCAGTGAACCCGCGCCGAGTGCAAACCAGGGCCAGGGCCGGCTTCTTTTTGAGACAGCGCCGGAGACTGCGGAGGGTGGCGAGCCGCTGGATGCGCGGGGCGACGGCTGGGCTGCTGCTGGCGGTCTTCCCCGGCACGCTTTTGGCGCAATCGGCAGCGGCTCCGCAGCCGCAACGACCGGCGCCTGCGGTTGGGGCGCAGACCTCGGCCCCGGCGGCAGGTTCAGCAGCAGGCTCGACAACGGGCTCGATTTCCAGCCAGGCTTCCGCCGTCGCGGCAGAGGCCAAGGAGCCGCGGAGCCGCGAGCGGAGGCGCGCCGCCAAGCTTTTCCTTTCCGCCAGCAAGCTGTTTCAGAGCGAGCAATTCGAGGAGGCTCTGCGCGACTACCAGCAGGCGGCGGAGCTTGACCCCAGCAATCGCAACTATGGGCTGGCGGCCGATGTGGCCCGCAGTCACGCGGTGACGGCGCTGGTTCAGGCCGCGGCCAAGGACCGGCTGCGCGGCGACGCGGCGGGGGCGCGCGCGGCCCTGGCGCACGCTCTGGAACTGGACCCCACGAGCGCCCAGATCGGCGAGCACCTGCACGAACTGGCCGACGACGCCCTGCTGGGGCAGGCGACGCCCCTTTATGAGCAGGCCACCACAACGATTGGGGCGGCTCCGGAGCTTGCCCCCTCGGCCGGAGTGCACAGCTTTCATGTGCGGAGCGAGCAGCGGCAGTTGATTCAGCAGGTTTTCAGGGCTTATGGGATTGAGCCTTCGCTGGACGACACTGTTCGCCCCACGCCGGTGCGGCTGGATGTGGACAATGCCAGCTTCGAAGTGGCGACGCGGGCCCTGGGGCTGGTGACCATGTCGTTCTATGTACCGCTGGACGCGCACCGCGTGCTGGTGGCCCGGAACACCCGCGAAAACCGTTTGCAGTATGCGCGCCAGGAGCTGGAGACCGTTTACATCTCGGGGCTGAGCCCGACGGAGTTGACCGAGGTGGGCACCCTGGCGAAGAACGTCTTTGACGTGCAGCAGGCAACGGTGGATCCCTCGGCCGGCACCATCACTTTGCGCGCGCCTCAGAAGACGCTGAACGCCTTCAACCGCACTATGAGCCAGTTGCTCGACGGGCGCAGCCAAGTGCTGCTGGAGGTGCGCCTGATCCAGATTGCGCACACCAGCACGCGCAACACGGGCGTGAAGCCGCCGCAGAGCATGTCGGCCTACAACGTCTACGCCGAGGAGCAGTCCCTCCTGAATGCCAACCAGTCGCTGGTGCAGGAGATCATCTCCAACGGCTTGGCCTCTGCCTCGGAACCCTTGACGATCATCGGTATCCTGCTGGCTTCGGGCCAGGTATCCAGTTCCCTGTTCTCCAACGGCCTTGCCCTGTTTGGCGGCGGGAAGACGCTATCCGGCCTGTCACCGGGTTCGCTGACGGCCAACCTGGACCTGAACTCCTCGGACTCCCGGGAACTGGACCAGATGCTGCTGCATCTGAGCGACGGGGAGGCGGCGACGATGCGTTCGGGCACGCGCTATCCCATCCAGACTTCTTCGTTCTCCAGCCTTTCGGCCGGCACATCCGGGATTGCGGGACTGACCTCGGCGGGAACCTCGAGCGCACTTTCTTCGCTGCTGTCTTCGCTGAGCAGCAGCGTGCCGAATGTTCCGCAGGTGGAGTATCAGGACCTGGGGCTGACGCTGAAGGCGACCCCCAAGGTGATGCGCAACGACGATGTGGCGCTGAATATCGACATGAAGATCGACGCTCTCTCGGGATCGTCGATCAACGGGAATCCGATTTTGAACAATCGCGCCTATTCCGGGGTGGTGACGTTGCGCGCCGGAGAAGCGGTGGTGGTGGCCAGCGAACTGGACAAATCGGAGAGCCGCGCCATCAGCGGGACGCCGGGGATGAGCGAGATTCCCGGGCTGAACAATCTGACCGGCGTGGACAAGCAGGGCAGCTATGCCATGCTGCTGATTATCCTCACGCCGCATGTGATTCGGGGCACGCAAGCCGCCGGGCACTCGCCCATGATGCAGGTGGAGCGTGGGGAGGCGGGGGCGCATTGAGGCAGCGAATCCGGTGCGGATGAGCAGGCGTCGCGCTACAGGCTGAGCTCTCCGAGCAGGACCTTGGCCTTGGCCACCAGGGTGCGGGCACCCTCGAGGTCGCCGGTGGCCAGTGCGGCGGTGGCCTGTTTCAGATATTCCCTGATCTGCGCGGCGGTCTTCAGCTCCTGGTCGTTCAGCTTGCGGCCGATGCCGTTCAGGCTGCGCTCGGTGGCGGCGATGGAGTCCGCGGTCTGGCGCTTGAGGTCGTTGGGGTCGCCGGAGGAGAGCTGACCGATGGCGCTGACGCCGGGGCTTCCGCTGGAGGCTTGCTGGGCGGGGGCGGCGGGCGGCTTCTTGTGCTTGACGGGGGGCTTGGGCACCGGCTGCGGCTGCGCGCTGGCATTGGCGCTGGGCGGCGGAGTCTGGCTGGGAACCGTAACCACGGGAGGCGGCAGGTCGGTGGGCGAAGGCACCGGCTTGGGCGGCGGCACGTCCTCAATGGGAGGGGCAAGAGGCGGCTGGACCTGGGTGGAATTCGACTTGTGAAAACAGGCCGTCAGCAACAACGGCAGCAGCCACGCGACGCTCCTGGCCGGCAACTTCATCCCGCAAGACCTTTCTCGTTTGCAACACTCGCCGGCTGCAGATGCCGGCGTCCCCAATCGGTGGCGGAAAGTGGAATTCGCAGTTGGAATTCCGTACCGCTGTCCATTTTCGATTGTACTTCCACGCTGCCGTGGTGCAACTGGAGAATTCGGTAGGTCATGGCCAGGCCGATTCCGCTGCCGCCGGACTTGGTGGTGAAATAGAGGTCGAATATCTTGTCGCGAATCTCGTCGGGGATGCCGGGCCCCTGGTCGGCGATGCGCAGGACGGCGGTCTTGCGGCTCTCCTCGAGAATCACATCCAGCCGGCCGCCCCCCTGCATGGCCTGCGCGCCGTTCTGAATCACGTTGAGCACGGCCTGCTTGAGCAGGTCGGAATCGACGTTGGCCAGCACCGGACTGGCGGGCAAACGGCTCACCAACGTTACATTGTGAGTAGAAAGCTCCTCGGCCGCCAGCGCCAGCACTTCGGCGACGACCGGCCGCAGGTCCTGCTCGCGGAGTTGCAACTCGACCGGCCGGGAGAAGTCGGCCAGGGTTTGCACGACGCGGTCGAGGCGGTGGATTTCCGCGTCGATCACTTCGAGGTGGCGGATGGCCGGCGAACTGGTATCGCCCAGTTTGGTTTTGAGCAGTTCCAGGTGGACGACGATGGCGTTGATGGGGTTCTTGACCTCGTGGCCCACGCCGGAGGTGAGGCGGCCGATGGCGGCCATGCGCCGCGACAGCTCCAGCTCCGACTCGATTTCCTCGACCGACTCCAGGTCGTGGAGCGTGACCAGCGCTCCCAGCCCCTGGTTGGTGCGGTCGTCGTGGATAAAGTCCACCGAAGCCTGGATGCGGCGTCCGGTCTCGGTCGTGATCTCCTCTTGAACCAGCGTGATGCCTCCGTCGAAGGCTTCGCGGAGCGTCTGTCCGAGCACGGTGGAGCGGTCAAAAATTTCCCGCGCATGGAGCCCGAGGATGGCGTCCCGATCGATGGTGAGGAAGCGGCGCGCTGCTTCTGAAACCAGGACGGCGCGGCCATCGCCGGTGAAGAGCAGAATTCCGTCCTGGAGGTTGAGCAGGATCTGGTCGAGGTTCTCCTTGAGGGCCGAAAAGACTTCCTCCACATTGCGCATGCGCTGGCCGATGATCTCGATCTTGTTGGAGACGCGGGCGGGCATATCCTGCTTGGGCGCCGCATCCTCGGCCTCGGCCTCGCTGGCGGCGGTCCAGTAGTCGAGCTGCAGGCTGATTTCCTCCAGCGGCTGCAGGGCCAGGTTGCCCAAGAGGAAGGCCACCACCAGGGCGGTTCCCAGCGCAAAGCCCATGAGCGTGAAAGACTCCGCCAGCCAGGGTGCATAGACGGCGTGGAGCAGGGTGGTGCGGACGCCCACATGGACCGTGGCGAAGGGCTCTCCGTTGCGCTCCAGGGGCACCACCACGTCGAAGACGCGGGGCGAGCCGAAGACCTCGGTCATCAACTGGATGGGATTGGCGTCGAGGATCTGGTTGTAGTTGGGCCTGACCGGCAGGGGCTTGTCCTGGTTTTCAGGATTGGTGCTGAGCAGGGTGCTGGACTGGCTGTCGCCGATGTTGATGTCGTACACCGTGAGCGAGTAGCGGTTGACCGAGTCGAGCACCGCCTGGAGGGGGGCATTGTCGCGCACCGCCTCGGTGGCCAGGCTGCGCAACTGGCCGGGATTGTCGGGATCGACCTTGCGGTCCTTCAGACCGGTTTCGAGGGCGTTCTGCAAGGCAAAGCGCACCTGATTGGCGACCATCCGGTTGGTGTCGTAGGACTGCTTGACGGCCGCGTGCAGCAATTCGCTGACGTACACCAGGGAAAGCAAACCCGAGATGAGAAACACCAGGGCGGTGATGGCCAGGACGAGTTTGGTCTTCAAGCGCATGGATGGGGGGTCTCGGACACGCTTCAATCGACGAGCCGCTTCAAAGAGGACGGAACCTTCGCCGCACGATCAGGCCAGCGGCTCATCCCGAGATTGACTGTACTCCTTAAGCTTGTTGTGCAGGGTTTTGAGGCTCACGCCGAGAATCTCGGCGGCGCGGGTCTTGTTTTGGCCGGTGGCGTCGAGGGTGCGCAGAATCAACAGCCTCTCGGCCTGATCCACGGTCGTCCCTACCCGCATCTGCACCACATCGGCGTCGAGAATCTGCGCGGACTGGGCCTGGGTCTTGCCAAAGCGCGGAGGCAGGTGTCCGGCATCGAGCGGCGCGCCATCCGGACAGAGAATCACGGCCCTCTCGATCATGTTGCGCAGTTCGCGTCCGTTTCCGGGCCAGTCGTAGGCCATGAGCCGGTCCAGCATCGACGCGGCGACGCCGGAGACCTTGCGGCCATGCTTCTGATTCATTTCGAGCAGCATGGCGTCGGCCATGGCCGGCAGATCCTCCATGTGCTCACGCAAGGGCGGCATGGAAATGTTGAAGACATTGAGCCGGTAGTAGAGGTCGGGGCGCAGATCGCCCTGAGCCACAGACTCGCTGGGGTCGCGGTTGGTGGCCGCGAGCACGCGTACATCCACTTCCTGCTCGGTGCGGGCTCCCAGGCGGCGAAAGCGCCGCTCCTCGAGCACGCGCAGCAGCTTGGCTTGCGTACCGGGCGGCATCTCGCCCAGCTCGTCGAGCAGGAGCGTGCCGCCGTTGGCCAGTTCGAAGCAGCCGGCCCGCCGCTCCGCCGCTCCGGTAAAGGCGCCCTTTTCGTGGCCGAAGATCTCGCTTTCAATCAGAGTTTCGGGAATCGCCGCGCAGTTGACCGCAACAAAGGGCCGCGGCTTGCGGGGGCTAAGGTCGTGGAGCGTGCGCGCCACCAGTTCCTTGCCGGTTCCGCTCTCGCCGGTGATGAGCACGGAAACGTTGGAGGGCGCAATCTGCTCGATCAGGCCGAAGATTTCGCGCATCTGGCGAGAGTTGCCCACCATGGAGCCCAGGACGCCGGTCTCGCGCAGCCTGCGCCGGGCCACTTCGAGTTCGATGGCGGTGTCGCGCTGGCGGGTGGCGTTGGCCAGGATGGTGCGCAGCCGGGTTGCGTCGACCGGCTTCTGCAGGAAGTCGTAGGCGCCCAGTTTCATGGCGTCCACAGCCAATTGGATGGAACCCAACGCGGTGAGGACCACCACGGCCAGGTTGGCGTTGAAGCCGCCGCCCGCCTCGGCCAGCCGGGTGAGCAGGCCAATGCCATCGAGGCGCGGCATTTTCAGGTCGGTCACCACGATGGCGGGGTCCCAGGCCACCGCCTTTTCCCAGCCCTCGATGCCGTCGCGCGCGGTCTCGGTGCGGTATCCCCAACCGGCAATGAGCTCCGCCAGCCCCATCAGCGCGTGGGGCTCGTCTTCGACGATCAGGACCTTCACGGCATTTTGCATCGTGCTACCCGCACTCTCCGTAACCTTTCTTTCTACCATGCATTGCAGCCGCTTCAGCCCGCTTTCTCAGTCAACTCGGCCCAGCGCGCGTAAAAAGCGTCGTTCTCATGCTGCGCCGCGTCGAGTTCGAGCAGCGCCTCCTGGAGGGCCGCGGCGTTGCTGGCGATGCCGGGATCTTCCACGCGGTCGCGCGCCGCGGCCAGCCGGGCATCGGACTCCTCGACGCGTTTTTCGATGGCGGCCAGCTCGCGGGCTTCGAGGTAGGAGAGCTTCTTTTTGCCTCCCGGGCCGGAATCCCCGCCGGTTCGCTGCGCGGAGCTGGAGCCGTCCGCCTTGCGGTCCTGTTTCGCCTGCCCCGGCTCATTCTGCTGTTCGATCCAGTCTTCCCACTGGGCATAGTCGGCAAAGCGGCCTGTATGGCCGCGGCCATCGAGACCCAGCACGGTGGAAGCCACGCGGTTCAGCAGGTAACGGTCGTGCGTGACCAGCACCAGCGCGCCGGGGAAGTCGAGAAGGTTTTCTTCCAGGATTTCGAGGGTGGGAATGTCCAGGTCGTTGGTGGGCTCGTCGAGGAGCAGAACGTCGGCCGGCTCCAGCATCAGCCTTGCGATCAGCACCCGCGCCCGCTCGCCGCCGCTCAGGTTGCGCACGGGTTGATTCAGTTGCTCGCCGGTAAACAGGAAGCGGGCGGCCCAACTGGCCACATGCACCTGGCGTCCCTGATGGATGACCGCGTCTCCCTCCGGCGCCAGGGCGCGCCGCAAGGTGAGATCGTCGTCCAACTCGCGCATCTGGCTGAAGTAGACCAGGCGCAGCGCATCGGCCCGCCGGATGGAGCCCTCGGCCGGTTCGATTTCGCCGCGCAACAGGCGCAGCAGGGTGGTTTTGCCGCTGCCGTTGGGTCCGACCAGGCCCACTTTCATGCCCGCGGTGAGAATGAAGTCGAGCCCGGTGAAGAGCCTGCGTCCAGCCAGCAGCTTGCCGGGCTCGTCCGGGGATTCGCCGGCCGGCACGTCGCAGGCCACGTCGTTGAACTCCACCAGCCGCTTGGTCTTGCGCTGGCTGGCTTCGAAGTCGATACCGGCGGTCGCGACCACGGTGCGGGAATCCATGGCCGCCAACTGGCCGATCATGGCGTTGGCGGTGTCGATGCGCGCCTTGGATTTGGTGGTGCGCGCCTTGGGGCCGCGGCGCAGCCACTCGATCTCGGTCTTGACCTGGTTGCGCAGGCTGTCCTGCTGTCGGCTCTGGGATTCCAGGTAGGCCTGCTTCTCCTCAAGAAATCGGCTGAAGTTGCCCTTGACGCGCAACAGACCGCCGGCATAGACGTGGTTGAGCTCGATGATTTCGCTGGATGTGGATTCGAGAAAATAGCGGTCGTGGCTGACGGTGACGGCGGCAAACGAGGACGAGGTGAGCAACTCTTCCAGCCACTCGATGCCGGCCAGGTCCAGGTGATTGGTGGGCTCGTCGAGCAGCATGACTTCGGGGTCTCCGACCAGGGCCTCGGTGATGGCCAGCCGCTTGCGCCAGCCGCCGGAGAGTGCGGCGGCCTCGGCATCCAGGAGGTCAAAGCCGGCCCGTCCGGCAAGTTCTCGCAGGCGGCCCTCGCGCTCGCTTTCAGTGACATGAACCGCCGAGAGCGCCCTCTCCAGCACCTGGCGCAGGCTGAGGCCGGGGGCAAATCGCGAGTCCTGAGGCACATAGGCGGCGCGGGCGCGCTTGCGGACAGCCAGCTCGCCCGAGTCCGGCTCGACCTGGCCGGCAAGAATCGCCAGCAGGGTAGATTTTCCGGCGCCATTGGGGCCGATGAGCCCGATGCGGGCGCCGTCCTCGACGGTGAGGGAAATATCAAGAAACAGCGGCTGGGCGCCGAACTGTTTGGTCACGGATTGGAGGTTCAGAATAGGAGGCATCTTATCTAAGAGTACTGTGTTGCCGGCCCCAGCGGCGGAGGAGGGCCGCGGAACGGTTAAACTGGAGCCATGCTGGAAGCCGAGATTTCCCCCACCGAGGCCGCGGCTCTGCTGAAAGAGGGCAAGGCCCGGCTGGTCGATGTGCGAGAGCCTTGGGAGCTTGCCACGGCGCACATTGCACGCAGCTTGCCCATGCCCATGGGCGAGGTTGCCGCCCGCGCCCACCAGGAACTGGACCCCGACGAACGCCTGCTGATCGTGTGCCATCACGGCATCCGCTCGATGAACGTGGCCGTCTGGCTGCGCAACCAGGGCTTTGAGCAGGCGCAGTCGGTGCGCGGCGGCATCAGCGCCTGGTCGGCGGAAGTGGATCCCTCGGTCCCCCGGTACTGATTTCAAGCGTTTGCGGTTTGGAACAGGCCGGCACCCTCACGTTCTATACTCTCTTCTGTCTGATTTTGAAGGGAGCTTTTCAACATGTCTTCACCCGCCGTAGAGTACGCCCGCCAGAATTATCCTCGCTTTCTCGATGAACTGAAGGCCCTGCTGCGCATCCCGTCGGTGTCCACGTTGCCGGAGCACAACGGCGACTGCCGTTTGGCGGCCGAGTTGCTGGCCTCTGAATTCAAGCGCATCGGCATGGAGAACGTACGGCTGATCGACACCGTCGGCCACCCGCTGGTGTATGCCGACTGGTTGCACGCCGCCGGCAAGCCCACCGTGCTTTGCTATGGCCACTACGATGTGCAGCCCACCGACCCATTGGAGGAGTGGCTTTCGCCGCCCTTTGAGCCGGAGGAGCGCGACGGCAACCTGTACGGCCGGGGCACGGCGGACGACAAGGGCCAAGTGTGGGCGCAGGTGAAGGCCCTGGAGTCGCTGATGGCCGCCAACGGCAAGCTGCCGCTGAACGTGCGCGTGATCCTGGAGGGCGATGAAGAGGTTGGTGGAGAAGGAATCGCCAGTTTTGTGGCCTCAAAGCCGCCCGAGCTGAAGGCCGACTTTGCCCTGGTTTCGGATACCGAACTGTTTGCGCCCGGGCTGCCCACCCTGTGCGTTGGCCTGCGCGGCATGATCTACACCGAGCTTGAGGTGCGCGGGGCCAAGACCGATCTGCACTCCGGCATGTACGGTGGCGCGGCGCCCAATCCCTTTGTTTCGCTGGCGCAGATATTGGCCAAGCTCAAGGACGATAACGGCCACATTCTCATCCCCGGCTTTTACGACGACATCATTCCTCCCAGCCCGGAGGAGCTGGCCGCGTGGCGCAGCCTGCCCTTCAACGAGGAGCACTATCGCATCGCCGAGGTGGGTTCGCGGCAACTGGTGGGCGAGGCCGGCTACAGCGTACTGGAGCGCACCTGGGCCCGGCCCACGGTGGACGTACACGGCATTCCGGGCGGATTTACCGGGGCCGGCGCCAAGACGGTGATCCCCGCCAAGGCGGTGGCCAAGGTCTCGATGCGCCTGGTTCCCGGCATGACTCCAGCCAAGTCGTTCAAGCTCTACAAGGATTACGTGGAGAAGATCGCCCCGGCCGGTGTGGACATCGACGTGCGGCTGATTCACTCTGGCGATCCGTGCCTGGTCCGCGTCGATAATCCGTACATCCAGGCTGCCACGCGGGCATTGCACGAGGTCTGGGGCAAGGACACGGTGTTCATCCGCTCCGGCGGCTCCATCCCCATCGTGGGCGACTTCGACCGCCATCTGGGGGTGCCGAGCGTGATGATGGGCTTCGGGCTGCCGGACGACAATATCCACGCTCCCAATGAGAAGTTCCATCTGAAGAACTTCGCGCTGGGAATTGAATCGGTGGTGCGTTTTCTGGAGGAGACGGCTCGTTGAACTCGGGATCAGACCCGCGGCCTGGCGGCGAGGAGCCCGAGGCCGCGGGTTTTGTTCTGGCCGGCGGCTTGTCCAGCCGCATGGGGGCCGATAAGGCGCTGGAGTTGCTGGATGGCCGGCCGCTGGTGGCTTGGGCTCTCTCGGTTTTGCGCCAGGCCGGGCTTCGAGCGTCGATCGCCGGAGCCCTGTCGAGTCTAACAGCCTTTGCGCCGCTGGTTGAGGATTCGCAGCCTGGCCGGGGGCCGTTGGGCGGCATCTGCGCCGCCCTGGATTCGACCGCGGCCAGTCTTTCGGTCTTTGTGCCGGTCGATCTGCCGCTTCTGCCGCCCTCTCTGCTCGTTCATTTGGTAGGCCACGCGCAGGTGACAGGCCGGGCCGTGACTCTCTGCTCGGCGAATGGGTTTGCCCAGACCTTTCCCGCGGTGGTAAGCAGGGCGGCGCTGCCGGTGCTGGCCAAACAGCTCGAATCCGGCGAGGGAGGCTGTCTTTCAGCTTTTCAATCTGCCGCGTCGCGCTTGGAACAGCCGATGACCGTGCTTCCGGTTGAATACCTGGTCCAGACCGGCCACGCAACCCATCCGCAGGGTCTGCCCGCGGCCCTGTGGTTCCTGAATGTGAACGCCCCCCAGGATCTTCGCCGCGCCGAACACTTCCTGCGGGGCTCCCGTCGCGTAAGCTGAATCCACGGCCATGTTCGATTCCCCGTCCAATTCGGAAGTGCCGGAAGCGATGCGTCCGCCCCGCGCGGCGGACGCGCATGGGCCCGCGGCGACCGCCCCCGATTTGCCGGAACCGATCATTTCCTTCAGCCATGTCAGCATCTCGTTCAATGGCCGGGCGGTTCTGGAGGACGTGAGTTTTTCGGTGGTTCGCGGCCAGACGCTGTGCATTCTGGGGCGCAGCGGGGTGGGCAAGTCGGTGGCGCTGCGTATGCTGATGGGCTTTCTCAAGCCCGATCAGGGTTCGATCCGGGTTGAAGGCCAGGAGATCACCGGGTTGAGCGAAGAAGGCATGCGCGAAATCCGCAAGCGGGTGACGATGGTCTTTCAGAACGGCGCGCTCTTCGATTCGCTGAGCGTGCGGGAGAACGTGGCGTTTCCGCTGCGCGAGCGCGGCGGCCTGACCGAAGACCAGATTCTGCAGATTGTGGACCGGCTGATCGGGTTGGTGGGTGCCGAAGACGTGGCCGACTCGCTGCCGGCCAGCCTGTCGACCGGCCGCAAGCGCGCCGTGGCCATTGCCCGCGCCCTGGCCGCGCAGCCCGAGGTGGTGCTGTACGACGAGCCCACCACCATGGTCGACCCCATCATCGCCCGCCGCCTGGGGGATCTGATCCAGCGGCTCAAGCGCCAGCTTGGATTCACCAGCATCGTGGTGACCCATGACATGCGTTTCGCCGAACGGCTGGCCGACCAGGTGCTGTTTCTGCACCAGGGCCGGGCGCAATTTTTCGGTCCACTCAAGGCATTTGTGGAATCACCCGATCCGCATATTCAGCAGTTTCTTGATCTTGACGCTTACAAATTACCTTTGGAATAGGGCAGCGTGGAGTTTTCTCCATTTACCGCCCCTTAACCAAAGGCCCCTATGATCTGCTTAACCATGGAGCATCGGGCCAAGGACAAAGACGGTGTCAGCCGCCGCCGAGATGCGGGCAAGAATGCCTTTACGGAGGCCGCCGGGCTCCCGCGGGTCTACCTCATCTCCGCCAGATTTTGTATAATCGGCATGTCCTCATTTTCTTATTTCCACCCGGCGGCGCTTGTGGTCCCGGGCGAGGATCATTTTTCCTGCTTTGGCTTGTTACATTGCAAACAAACGAGCTTCCCGTGTTCCAAATGGACCAATCTCCTGCCTTGAATTGGCCGACAATGGGTACGGGCGACGCAAATGAATTGAATGACAGGGCAATGGCACGGTGGCTTGGACCGGTTCGAATGCCGGGTTTGCAGCAAGTCGGTTAGCAACCCTGGATCGGGGAGCGGCTTCCAACCAAGAGAAACACCGGCCTGACTGTTGCGCTCGGTTGTCCGCTCATTGCGTTCTGCTTTGCTGGGCATTTTGCCCATTCTCCCTTGACGTATTGAGCGGTTGAGGTCTGCGGACGCATATGGCAACTTCTGAATTCTGGCAAAGGGTCTCCGCTTCAGTTTCCTCCTCGCAGGAGTGGTCCGGGGGAACAGCAGGCGAATTTGCGCGTAATGAACGGGGCACGGTCAAGCTGTGGATGGCCCTGGACCTGATTACGATTTTCGGTTCGGTCGTATTGGCCACGCTGTATGAAAGGCATACAAGTCCGATTATTGGAGTCAAGGGCTTCTGGCACGGCACGCTCTTCCACGGACGTTCAATGGGAATTCTGCTGGCTCTGTTGTGCGGCTTTGCCATTTCCTTGATCGTGACCAGCCGGCGATTGCATTTGTACACTCCCACGCGGCTGACGAGTTTTCTGCATGAGCAGCGCCTCAGCGTGCAGGCCTGCTTCACTTCCGCGTTGCTTCTCACCGGCACACTTTACATGGTCCATGCCGAGGACATCCCCCGGGGCATCGTTCTGCTGTCAATGGGAATGGTCACGGTAGCGCTGAGCCTGCGCCGCCTGGTTTACCGGGTGCTGCTTTACCGCCGCTTCGAGCGCGGCATGGGCACGCGCAATGTGCTCATTGTGGGCACGGGGCCTGAGGCGCATGCGCTCCGCCATCACCTGGAGAGCATTCGCCACCTGGGATACACCTTCAAGGGGTTCATTGAATTCCCCGGCACCGGGTCCCGCTTCGCGGCCACCTCCGGCGACGTGGTCGGAACGCTGGATACGCTCTTTCAGCACGCCCGCAAGCAATTCGTGGACGAGATATTCTTCACCACGCCCTGCGAACGCGGGATCGTGCAGAATGTGCTGGAACAGGCGCGCATCCACGGGGTGGATCTGCGCGTGGTTCCCGACATGTATGACGGGCTGGCCTGGAACAGCCCTATCGAATATATTGGCCAGTTTCCGACCATTCCGTTGCACTGCGGCCACGTCCCCGAGTTCGGGCTGCTGCTCAAGCGGTTGCTGGATGTGGTCTTCTCCAGCCTCGTGCTGGTGATTCTATCGCCAGTGCTGCTGGCCTTGGCAATCGCCATCAAGCTCGATTCGCACGGTCCGATCCTTTATTCTTCAGAGCGCATCGGCAAGAAGGGGCGGGTTTTCCGGTGCCTCAAGTTCCGCACCATGGTCCGCGACGCGGAGAAGCGGCGGGTCGAGGTGATGCACATGAACGAGCGGGAGGGGGTGCTTTTCAAGATCGCCAACGATCCCCGGATCACCAAGCTGGGCGGCTTTCTGCGCAAGTATTCGATGGACGAACTGCCCCAATTTCTCAATGTTCTGCGCGGCGACATGAGCGTGGTCGGCCCGCGCCCGCCCATCGCCAGCGAGGTCCGCGAGTACAAGCTGAGCCACCTGCGCCGCCTGGACGTCACGCCGGGCATCACTGGACTATGGCAGGTTCAGGGCCGCCAGGACCCCTCGTTTGACAGCTACATCTCGCTGGATGTGACCTATATTGAAAACTGGAGCATCTGGCTGGACCTGAAGATTATCGCGCGCACCATCGGCGTGGTCTTTTCAGGGACCGGTTCCTAAGCGCAGCAGCCAGCTTCAAGCTGCAGCTTGCATGGGCAAGCTTTCGAGGCGCAGCCGGTTGCGAGTATCTGTTCGCTTGCCTTCACTGGATTAAACTGAGAGAGTGAAGATCGCACTGGCGCAGATCAATCCCACGGTGGGGGATTTCACCGGAAATCTGGAAAAGATTCTTGCCTTCAGCCGCCACGCAGCCGCCGCGGGCGCGCGTCTCACCGTATTTTCAGAGCTTGCCATCTGCGGCTATCCTCCGGCGGATTTCCTTGAGAAGCCCAGCTTCAGGCGGCGCTGCCGGCTGGCAGTCGAGGAACTGGCCGAAGCCACTCGCGGACTGTCGACGGCGGTGCTGGCGGGGGTGGCGCTGCCGACCGGCGCAGAGACCGGGAAGCCGGCGGTGAATGCCGCGGTTCTGCTGGATGGCGGCGAACTGCTGCTGGAACAGCACAAGCGGCTGCTGCCCTTCTACGATGTCTTCGACGAGCAGCGCTATTTTGCGGCGTCGCAGGGGCAAAGGGTGTTGGAGCTGGATGGCGTGCGGCTGGCCATCACCATCTGCGAGGACGCCTGGAACGACAAGAACTTCTGGCCGCGCCGGCTGTATACGGTCGATCCCATGGAAGAGCTGATGCGCCAGCGGCCCGCGGTGCATCTGAATCTGTCGTCGTCACCTTTCTGGCACACGAAGCGCGGGATTCGCCGCCAGATGCTGGCGGCCATCGCGCGGCGCGACGGTGTGCCGGTTCTGATGTCGAACCAGGTGGGCGGCGACGACAGCCTGATCTTCGACGGCTCCTCGCTGGCTCTGAATGCGCGGGGCGAACTGATTGCGCAGGCCGCGTCGTTTGCCGAGGACCTGGTACTGGTGGATCCGTTCGAGGCGCTGCCGATTCCGGACCCCGAAGAGGACGACACCGCAGCCGCCTACCATGCGCTGGTGCTGGGCACCCGCGACTACGTGCGCAAGTGCGGATTTCGCAAGGTGCTGGTGGGCCTCAGCGGGGGCATCGACTCGGCGCTGGTGGCGGCCATCGCCACGGAGGCGCTGGGCGCGGAGAATGTGATCGGGATCGGCATGCCCAGCCCCTATTCTTCCTCTGGCTCCATTGACGACAGCCGCAAGCTGGCCGCCAACCTGGGCATTCGCTTTGAGTTGATCGGCATCAGCGGGCTCTTTGAGGAGTACACCCACGCGCTGGGCCCTCTGTTCGCAGGGACCAGGCCCGACACCACGGAAGAGAACATCCAGTCGCGCATTCGCGGCAACCTGCTGATGGCCCTGTCGAACAAGTTTTCCGCGCTGGTGCTCACGACGGGCAACAAGTCGGAGATGGCGGTGGGCTACTGCACCCTTTACGGCGATATGGTGGGCGCGCTGGCGGTGATCGGCGACCTGGTGAAGACCCGGGTCTACGCGGTCTGCCGCTGGCTGAACCGCGTCGGCGAAGTGATTCCGGCGGCGATTCTGGAAAAGCCGCCGTCGGCCGAGCTGCGTCCGGACCAGAAGGACACGGACTCGCTGCCGCCCTACGAGATACTGGACCCAATTCTGGAAGCCTATGTGGAGCGCTACGAGACGCCCGAGGGTATCGCCCAGGCTCACGGATTTCCCCTGGAACTGGTCCAACAGGTGGTCCGCCTGGTGGAGCGATCGGAGTACAAGCGCCAGCAGGCCGCGCCGGTTCTGAAGGTGACTTCCAAGTCGTTTGGCATGGGTCGCCGATTTCCCATTGCCGTCAAGGTTCAGGTATAAGCTAGTAGGCGGGAGCCATCCCGCAATTTAAGGAGAAATCGCTTGATCCGTCCGTTTGCCCGTTTTTCCAGCGTCCGTTTTGCCGTGATTGGCGCGCTGGTTGCCCTGTCTCTGCCCCTGTTCCAGGCGTCTGCCCAGCAGGATGCGCCCGCCGCGCCGGCCCAGGAGCCTTCCGCGCCGACTCCCACCGCAGCGCCCGCGTTTCCCAAGCCCGACCCCGCGAATTTCACCGCCAATTCGCCCTCCAAAGAGGTCGTCAACGCCTTTCTGCAGGCCAGCTGGGGCTATGACGACACCCGCGCCTGGGAGGTGTGGGCCATTCTGAAGACACAGGTGGAAGGCATCAGCAAGGTGGTCGTCCTGGTGGGCGACAAGAGCGGCAAGCAGAAGCCCTCGGTGGCGCAGTTTTATGCCCTGCCTGACGGCAAGCACATCTTTGTCGGCGAAGACATCATTCCCTTTGGCGAGCATCCCTATGCCGAAGCCCGCGCCGTGGCCCAACAGCGCGCCAGCGGCCCCTTCCGGGGTTCGGCCTCCAAGGACCTGGAGCTGGTGGAGTTTGCCGACTTCCAATGCCCTCATTGCAAGGATGCGCAGGCCAACATGGAGAAGCTGGCGGTGGATTTCCCCAAGGCCCGCATCGTCTTTCAGAATTACCCGTTGCCTCAGCATCCTGAAGCGGCACACGCCGCGGCCTATGGCGTGTGCGTGACCAAGGAAGGCGGCAGCACCGCTTTCTTCACCTTCGCCGCAGCGGTGTTCGAGGGCCAGGACGGATTGGCCACCCCGGACGGCGCCACGCTGACCCTGAACAGCGCCGTGACCAAGGCTGGGCTGGACCCGGCAAAGGTCGCCGCCTGCGCCTCCACTCCAGCCGCCACGGGGGCGGTGGAAGAGGGCGTGAAACTGGCCAAGGATCTGAATATCAATCAGACTCCCACGCTGCTGGTCAACGGACGCCAGATTTCCATTGGCGGGGTAGCCTACGACACCATCAAGCAGATGATCGAGTACCAGGCCAAGCAGGACGGCGCGGCGCAGTAAGGCTGCTCCCGGCGAAGCCGCGGCAAGCGATCAAGCCCCATGGCCGGCGCAGTTCCCCGCGAAGGGAATGCGTCCGGCCATGGGGCTTTTTGCCTACAGCGGTTCCACAATTGCTGTACCCAGAAGCCACAGCCCTCAAATGCCTTTTTCATCAAGAAAAGGGCACCCTTCGCAGTCCCACAAAGGGCATGGGAATTGTGGAACCGCTTTGGCGCGTGGCGAAGGGTGTTGTTCTATTTTGCCCTGTGCAGGGCCGCCGGCCGTGGTTCCGCGGAGCCTACCGCTCGCCCCAACTCAGTTTGCTGCGCAAAGCCTCGAAGAATCCACCCTCGTTCAAGCGGACCAGCTTGACGGTGTAGCTGGATTTCCGGCAGCGGATCTCGTCGCCGGGACGCAAATCCTGGGCTTTCTGTCCGTCCACGGTGATCAGCGCCGGGTTTTCCACGCCGAGTACCCGGACGGTGAGCAGGGCGTCGCCGCGGACCACGATGGGCCGCAGCGTGAGCAGGTGCGGGCAGATGGGGGTCACGACCATGGCGTCGACGCTGGGCGTCAGGATGGGCCCGTTGGCGGCCAGGGTGTAGGCCGTAGAGCCGGTTGGGGTGGAGACGATGACCCCGTCGGCGCGGAAGCAGGCCACGCTCTTGCCCTCCAGTTCGACGGCGAAGTCTCCCATGCGGGCAATGTCGCCCTTGGAGACCACGACTTCGTTGAGCGCCTCAAAGCTGGAGCACAGGGCGTCCTGCCGCCAGAGTTCGGCGTGGAGCATGGCACGGGCGTCGAGCTCGTAGCATCCGCTGCACCAGCCTTCCAGGGTCGAATAGAGGTCGGCGAGGCGAACCTCGGTGAGGAAACCCAGGAAACCGAGGTTGACGCCCAGGATCGGCGTGCCGGTGGCGGCAAAGATGCGGGCCACCGACAACAGCGTGCCGTCGCCGCCCAGAACGATCACCAGCCCCGGCGCCTGGCCGGGCATTTCAGTCCGTTCCACGACCGGGGCGGAGGAGCAATAGCGCCCGCCCTCGCGGTCCAGGAGCGGATCGTAGCCATGCTGGCGCAGCCAGCCGACCAATTCCGGCAACAGCCGAACCAGCTCTTCCTTGCGCGGCTTGCAAACAATGGCAATGCGCTTCATGCGGTCCCAGTGTACCGGAGCACCTGCGGTGCGGCCAAGCACCTGCGGTGCGGCTAACCTACAACCCGCGGTGGGGCCAGGTACCTGCGGTGCGGCTAACTCAGTACGGGCTCCTCAGCGCAAGGCAAGGGCCGGCGGGCGTAAAGCAGGAACTCCCGGTTGCCTTCCATGCCGGTAATGGGAGATGGAATGGTTTCGACCACCTGCCAGCCCAGGGAGCGCACGCAAGCGGCGACTTTGTCGATGGCCAACTGGTGGGCTTCGGGGTCGCGTACGATGCCCCCCTTGCCCACGTGCCCGCGGCCGGCCTCGAACTGCGGCTTGACCAGGATGACGGCTTCCACCAGTCCCGGCGCGGCGGCGAAGACCGGCCCGAGGAGCAATGTGGCGGAGATGAAGGAAACGTCCATGACCAGCAGGGTCAGCTCCGGGCTGCCCTGAGCCGCGGCCAGGGCCAAAGGCTCCAGCAGGCGGGCGTTGGTGCGCTCCAGCAGGCGGACGCGGGGGTCATTGCGGAGTTTCATGGCGATCTGGCCGAAGCCGGTATCGACGGCCGTAACGCGGGCCGCGCCGTTCTGGAGGAGGCAGTCGCTGAAGCCGCCGGTGGAGGCGCCGACATCCAGGCAGGCGCGCCCGGCGACGGCAATCGGCCAGTGCTCCAAAGCCCCGGCGAGCTTGAATCCGCCGCGGCTGACGTATGGCTGCTCCTCGCCCAGCAGGCGGACAGGAGCGTCCTCGGGGACCGCTGTGCCGGCCTTGTCGACCTTCTGCTCCCGGACCAGCACGCGCCCGGCCAGGATGAGCGCCCGCGCGCGTTCGCGGCTGGGAACCAGGCCCCGCTCCACCAGCAGCAAATCCACGCGCATCTTTCCCGCCAACGTTTTCATTGCCGCGCGCTCCCTTGGTTCCATGGTAAGCCAGGACGCGGGGCCGGGGCGCGCCGAGGCGCGCGATTCCAAAGCGGCCAGTTGAGCCATTGGCTGGAACGTTGCCATCAACGCAAAAACATCAAAGGGACCATTCCCTGGTGAGGAATGGCCCCTTTGATGGATTCTGCCGCGATTCAATTCCGCGCTGATCCGATGCTGAGTCTCTAGGGGAGCGTCTGGCAGGCGGTGAGCGTCAACTTCGAATTCTCTTCGCCCGGCAGGTTGCACGGCTGGCCAAAACCGGGGACCCGGCTCACGTTGTTGTTATTGAGGCTAACGCCGTTCTGGGTGGTCACGCGCACATCCACGATGTTGCCTTCCACCAGGACCGAGGTGTCCACAATGTCCAGATCGGTGCGGATGATGGTCAGGTAGGGAGTATCCGGCGAGGCAACGTAGACCTTGCCGTAACTGGAGTTCTGCGTGGAAACCACGGTGCGGGGATGGCCGACGACGGCCAATGTCTTTTCCAGCACGTGAACGCCGGAGGACATATCCACGATGGAAACGGTGCCGTTCTGGACGCCGTCCGCCTGATTGGCGGTATAGGCGCGGCTGCCGTCGACCAGAACGGTGACGCTGGCCGGGTTCTTGCCCACCGGAACGGTGTAGGTGGTGCCGAAGGTGGGACTGTCGTTGCCGTACTCGTCCAAGCTCACATCGATGATGCTGACGGCATTGCCGTCATAGTCGGCCACGACCAGTTGGTTGGTCGCGGCGTTGTACTCGGCATAGACCGGACCGGCCACGGCTGGAACTTTGGTCCCGGTCAGCCCCGCGGTGGTGGAAAGCGGCAAGGTGGGATGGCAGGTGTACGTGCCGCCGGCCTGGTTGGTGCAGCCGGAGGCTGGGCAGACGCAGCTATCCAGCGTGTCGTTCTGGGTGTTGATGACCGTGACGGTGTCGCTTCCGCGGTTGAGGACGAAGAGCCGGCGGCTGTCGTTGCTCTCGACGGCATAGACCGGGCAGACACCGACCGGGATGCGGCCCGAGACCGTGTAGCTGGCGGTCTCCAGCGTATCCACTTCCCCATTCACACCCACCGTGGAGGGCGAGATGTTGCACTCCACGCCGGTGGGAGCGGCGATGTTCTGGCTGATGGCGAAGTCGCGCTGGCCGACCGCGCCAGGGCCCACGATGCTGACCGGCGCAGAAGCCACGGGGATGGTTTTGTTGAAGTTCAGCGGGCTTCCGATATAAACATCGGCGACGGGCTCACAGGCGGTGGAGATCGAACTGGTGCCGCACAGATCGGCGGCCCACAGACCGGAGGATGGGGAAAACAGGTTCACCGGCCGCGCCAAACTCGGCAGCGAGAGGTAATTCACGTTCTTGGTCTGCAGGTTGTTCGAAGCGGGGAAGTCGGTCATGGTGCCGTCGCTGTTGATGGTGTACCCGGTGGAACCGGATTCATCCAGGGTGAAGGCGGTGGGGCCGGGGCCGAGATTGGCCTGCGCCACCACGGTGTCACCTGAGTAGTCGACGATGGTGGCGATGCCGGGCGATGTGACGGAAGGGGCTGAAACCACCACCGCAAACGACTGCGGCTGCGCGGGCGGCCCATTGGGGTTGATGGGCGTGACCACGGACCGATATTGACTGCCGCAACCGGCAACCAGGGCAGCAGCCGCAACGACCGCACCCGCCTGAACCAACCGCACGCGCGCCTGGCCTAAATTCATGCGAAAAAGCCTCATTCAGTTCTTTCCTGCTTACCGTGTGATTGTAAATCAGGGGACCGGGCTCGGAGCATATCCACGGTCCAGGGGCACCCCGGGGAAGCGTTATTGGAGCGAAACCAGAGTCAATAAGCGCTCAAGAAGGAGTGTGCGAGGATGCATCTCTCAAGGAAAAGGCCCCTCGGCACGGTGCTTCCCGGGCGAAGCCACCCTGGACAGTTTTTAGACGCAGGCGGCGCGGCCAGGGGTATCAGCGCGGATGAATCGATGGGCTGCCCTGGGCTGGGCGGCAATCGAGCCGCCGATGGCCCCAGGAGCTTAGGATGGAGCGTGGCTCCCTCGAATCTCGATTGGCAATCCAAATTCGTTCAGCTTGTGGTGCTGCCGGCGACGGCGGTCAGCGTGGCGCTCGAAGCGCACTGGTGGGCGGTGAATTCCTGGCCGGTTGCCGTGTGGACCGGGGGGCTAAGCGTGCTGCTGGGGCTGGTGGTGCTGTGGCTGCGCGCGGCGACTCCGGGGGCGGCCGTGGCCGGCGTGGTGCTGACCGCGAGCCTGATGTTTTCGACCGAACATTTTCCCTATCGACCGTGGCAAACGGCGCTGGTCCCGGTGCTGGCGGTCTCCCTGCTGACCTGGGCCGCGACGCGGCTGGGCCGGGACGAGAAAGAGCGGCTGGGGACGGGGGAAAGGCGGCAAGGACGGGCCGCGTCGCAGGTGGCGGCCAACCTGGGGCTGGCGGCGCTGGTCTCCGATGGGGTGGCGCAGTCCTGGCTGGGCGGAACTGGCTGGTTTTCGCGCGCCGCCGCCACGCCCATACCCCTGTTTGCGGTGGGCCTGGCGGCGCTGGCTGAGGCGGCGGCGGACACTGTGTCCTCGGAAGTGGGACAGGTTCTCGGCGGGCGGCCCAAGATGATCACCACCCTGCGATCGGCGGAGCCGGGCACGGACGGCGCCATCAGCGTGGCCGGGACGGTGGCGGGAACAGCGGCGGCGGGGGTGGTGGCCCTGGCCGGGAGCCTGGCGCTCGACGGCGGGGGCGCAATGCTGACCGTAAGCTGGGCGGGCGGCGTTTTCGGCCTGCTCTTCGACAGCCTGCTGGGAGCAACTCTCGAGCGGCGGGGCTGGCTGAACAACGACGCGGTGAACTTTCTTTCGACCGCGAGCGCCGCCCTGTGCGCGATGGCGCTGCTGGCCATGCAGGCGCATTTTGGGTGGAGATAGAGCTTGGGGCCCATTGAGCCCCAAGAAGAAAGAATGGGCCGCAGGGCCGCGTCCTGACCCAACCCGTTGGTACGCGGGAAGCGGCGCGCAGGAAAGGACTTGCGTCCATTCTCCTTTCCAGATTCCGCCAAAGTGTGCAGAAAGGAACGGAATTCGGGCTCGTCATTCTTGATGATGGAGCGGGGTGCGTCCGGCGACGCGCAGGCAGGTTGATTGTGCCTTCGGGATGTCACAGGAGACTCGGCCCTGATCGAGGTGCAATCAGTGAGCAAGAGACCCAGCAAGGCGGTACTTCTGATCGAGAACGACCCAGAAGAAGCGCGTCTGATCCACAAGATGTTCGAAGATCAGGGCTCGTATTCCTTCGCGTTGACGCATGTGGATTGCCTGGCGGATGCCGAAGCGCACCTTGCCCTCGAAGCGGTTGACGTTGTCCTGCTGGACCTGGGTTGCCCCGATGCGCCGGGTTTGGAGGGGGTGCTGCGGACCCACGCCGCCGCGCGAGGCGCTTCCATCGTGGTGCTGTCGAGCCAGACGGACGAGGCGATCGCCGTGCAAGCCGTAACGGATGGCGCGCAGGACTATTTGATCAAGGGCCAGATCGAATCCCGCGAACTGATGCGCGCCCTGCGCAGCTCGGTTTCCCGCAAGATCCTCGAAGAGACCTTGTTCAGTGAAAAGAGCCGCGCCCAGGTGACGCTGGATTCGATCGGCGACGCGGTGATCTGCACCGACACTGCGGACAAGATATCCTTCCTCAATCCGATCGCGGAGAGGATGACCGGCTGGTCGCTGAAGGAAGCCTTCGGGCTGCCACTGTCGGAGGCCTTCCGGATCATGGACGCCTCCACGGGCAAAACCGCGGCCGATCCAATCGCGAAAGCGGTCGGACAGGGCCGGACCACCACCCTGCCAGCGAACTGCATCCTCACCCGGCGGGACGGGCACCAGATTTTCATCGAAGACTCCGTGGCTCCCATCCTGGGCAGCGATGGGGTCGCAGCCGGGACGGTGCTGGTGTTTCGCGACGTGAGCGCGGCACGGGGGTTGACCGACAAGATTACCCATCTGGCGGAGCACGACGCCTTGACCGGCCTGCCCAACCGGCTGTTGCTGAACGACCGGCTCAACCAGGCCACCGCGCATGCGGACCGCAAGGGGAACCAGGTGGCAGTGCTGTTCCTGGATCTGGATGGATTCAAGCACATCAACGATTCCCTCGGACACTCAGCCGGCGACAAGGTTCTGCAGTCTGTGGCCCAGCGGTTGCAGGAGTGCCTGCGCTCTCCGGACACGGTCAGCCGCCAGGGCGGCGACGAATTCGTGGTGCTGCTGCAGGACCTGCACCATTCCGAACAGGCCGCCAATAGCGCCAAGAGAATGCTGAAGAGCGTGGCTGAACCGCATTCGATCGACGGCCATGAGCTTCACGTGACGGCCAGCATCGGGATCAGCGTCTATCCCGAGGACGGCCTGGACGCCGAAACGCTGATCAAGAACGCGGACACCGCCATGTACCAGGCCAAGGAAGCGGGGCGGCAGATGTACCGGTTCTTCACGGCGGAGATGAACGTGCAGGCGGTGGAGCGGCAATCGATCGAAGAAGACCTGCGCTGCGCCCTGGGGCGGCAGGAACTCTCCTTGCACTATCAGCCGATTGTCAACCTCAAGACAGGCGCCATCACCGGTGCCGAGGCGCTGCTGCGCTGGACCCATCCGACGCGCGGCTCCATCCCACCGGCGCAATTCATTCCGGTGGCCGAGGACTCGGGGCTGATATTGCCCATCGGCGCCTGGGTTCTGAAGGAAGCGTGCCTGCAGGCCAAGGCCTGGCTGGAGGCGGGACTGCCCGCCATCACGCTGTCGGTGAACGTCTCCGCGCTGCAGTTTCGCAGCGAGGGATTTCTGGAGACCCTGACCAAAATCCTCGACGAAACCGGCATGAATCCGAAATCTCTGGATATCGAGGTGACCGAAAGCGCGCTGATGGGTCGCGGCAAACCCGGAGGGCCGATTCTGGACACGATGCGGGGCAAAGGGATGCACGTGGCGATCGACGATTTCGGGACCGGCTATTCGAGCCTGAGCTACCTGCGCAATCTGCCCCTGGATGCTCTCAAGATCGACCAGTCATTTGTTCGCCAGATCAGCGGCGCCGTTGGCGACACGAGCATTGTGAGCGCGGTGATTGGCATGGGCCGGAACCTGAAGCTCAAGGTGATTGCCGAAGGCGTGGAGACGGCCGAAGAGATGGCGTTTCTGATGGCCCAGGAGTGCGACGAGGCGCAGGGCTACTTTTTCAGCCAGCCGGTGAACGCTTACGACTTTGCAAAGCTGCTGGAAGGCACGGTGAATTGATGGCATGGGGTCGTCGCTCCCGCATCCGCGAGGGGCTCTGCTTCAAGGCCAGATTCAGTGCAGGTGCAAGCGCCACAGGGTGTAGCTGAGGATCTCGTGGGCGATGCGTTCGAAATCCTTGGAGCCGCCCTCGACGGCCACGCGGGGACGGGGCGAGGTCAGCACATCGAGCCCGTCGGCGGCGCAGATTTCGTGAATTCTGAACAGGTGGGTTCCGTCGCTGACGATGACCAGCCGGCGCAGGCCGTTGGCGCGGGCAATGACGGCAATGCGGCGGGCCGACTCCTCGGTGTTGCGGCTCTCGGTCTCGGCGATGATGGCTTCTTCCGGGATGCCCATGCCCATCAGGTACTCGCGGCCCACGGCGCCTTCGGTGTACTGGTCTCCGCCGTTTCCGCCCAGGGTGATGATGAGCGGAGCGATGCCGCGATGGAAGAGGGCGCGGGCGTGGTCCAGGCGGGCGCGGTAGACGGGGGAGGGGCGGCCGTCGTACTCGGCAGCGCCGAAGACGCCGATGGCGTCGGCCGGGGCAGCCTGGTCCCGCGCAGCATAGCGCTCAATCTGCACATCGACCCAGCGGCACCAGCCGGCTGCCGCGACCGCCAGGGCCAGCAGCAGCAAGAGCGCTCCGCGCTCGATCCATCGGCGAGCTTTCGGCTTGGCCTGGCGCATCCTGGGGACCTTTCGGCAAAAACAGGGATCAGGGAACAGGGGTCAGGGATCAGTTTACCTGCGGGCAATGAAAAATGCAGACCGGCACGAAGATTCCGCACCGATTCCCTGTTCCCTAGTCCCTCATCGTTCGAGGACCATCACGATCTCGTGGGTGGGAATGGCGCCCTCGCGCAGGATCTCCCATCGGCCGGGGCCCAGGGAGAGATCGACAATCGTGGTGGGCTGGGTGTGTCCGGTGGGGCCGCCGTCAATGATCAACGGGATGCGGTCGCCGATCTGGTCGCGGACGCAGGCCGCGTGGGTACACTCGGAGGCCCCCTGAAGGTTGGCCGAGGTGGCGGTGATGGGCAGCCCGAAGCGCTCGACGACCGCGCGGGCAATGGCCGCATCCGGCACTCTCAAGGCCACGTTGCCGGTGTTCGCCGTGGAGCGCAGGGGCAGCTTGGTGCCGGCCCTCACAATCACCGTAAGGGGCCCGGGCCAGAAGCGGTCCGCCAGCTTGTCGAGCAAGGGGTCGGTGTCGCGGGCCAACTCATACGCCTGGGAGAGCGAGGCGATCAGCAGCGACAGGGGTTTGTGTTTTTGACGGGTCTTCAACTGGTAAATCTGCTCGACAGCATGCAGATTGACCGGGTCGACGGCCAGACCGTAAAAGGTATCGGTCGGCAGGGCAACGACATCGCCTTTGCGCAGACAGGCGACGATGTAGTCGATCCGGTCCGGCTGGGGTTCATCGGGATGGACGCGCAATATCTCCGCGGACAAGAAGGTCTACCTCAGTTCCCGAGTACGAGACGCCACAAAGACGGAAACTATCACAGCACCGCCTATGGTGCAAGTTGTACCGGGAGTTCCGGCCGTTTGGGTGCGGGCAAACAGAATAGAATCACGCTAGAGCCGGAACCGCTTGAGAAAGTTTGGACCGCCCCAAAGATGCCTCTCCGCATTGTACAGAGTAAGCAGAATGTTCGCCTGAAGGAGTTGCGCCGGGCGCTGGCCCACCCTGGCCGCGAGGGGCATTCCATGGCCGGGATCGAGGGGCCGAACCTGCTGGGAGAAGCGGTGCGGGCGGGTCTGCGGCTGGCGTGTGTATTTGTCGCCCAGGGCGCCGAGCACCTGCTGGAAGGGCTGCGGCTTCCCTCTGAAACCGAGATCCTGCTGCTTCCGAGGGAACTGTTGACAGCCGCGCTGGCCACCGAGACTCCTCAGCCGGTGGCGGCATTGGTGGAGCCCCGGGAATGGACCTGGGCCGACGCCCTGAGCAGCAAGGGAAAAGCCGCGCCGCTGATCGTGGTTCTCGCCGGCTTGCAGGACCCCGGCAACCTGGGCACTATTCTGCGCTCCGCCGAAGCTTTTGGAGCGGACGCCGTCCTCAGCCTGCCGGGAACCGTGAGCGCCTGGAACCCCAAGGCGGTGCGCGCCTCGGCGGGGAGCGTTTTTCGCCTGCCGGTGCTGACCCCTGACGCCGAAGAATGCTTCGGCCGCCTGCGCCTGGCTGGCGTGAAGCTCTGGACCACGGCCGTCCACGGAGCCCAGCCGGCCGGCGAAGTGGACTTGGCCGGGGCGGTGGCCTTGCTGATCGGCAACGAAGGCGGGGGCGTGCCGGAGGAGCTTGCGGTGCAGGCCGATGGATCCCTCACGATTCCCTGCCCCGGCGCGGTGGAAAGCCTGAACGCGTCGGTCGCCGCCTCGGTGCTGTTGTATGAGGCCGCGCGGCAGCGGGCTGCCCTGAACGGCGCAAGGAGCGCGCGATGAGCCTCTTCGACGGCGAACCCGAAGGCCCCAAGGGCACGCTCCGCACCGCTCCTCTGGCGGAACGGATGAGGCCGCGCACGCTGGACGAGATGAGCGGACAGGAGCACCTGCTGGGCCCCGGAAAGCCGCTGCGGGTGCAGATCGAGCGCGATGGTCTGGATGACTCGGGGTCCGCCTCCATGATCCTATGGGGTCCGCCGGGCGTGGGCAAGACCACCCTGGCCAAGATCATCGCCGAAACGACGCGCGCCAGCTTCATCGAGTTCTCCGCCGTGATGAGCGGCATCAAGGAGATCAAGCAGGTGATGGCGGCCGCCGCACAGGCCTCCCAGATGCACTCGCGGACCATCCTGTTCGTCGATGAGATTCACCGCTTCAACAAGGCGCAGCAGGACGCCTTTCTGCCCTACGTGGAGCGGGACACCATCCGGCTGATCGGAGCCACCACCGAGAATCCCTCCTTCGAGATCATCTCCGCGCTGCTCTCGCGCTGCCGGGTCTACGTGCTGCAGTCGCTGACTGACGATTGCATCGAGCAGCTCTTGCGGAGGGCCTTGGAAGATAGAGAACGCGGGCTGGGCGCGCTTGAGTTGACCGCCGACGACAATGCGCTGGAGTTGATTGCGAGCTACTCCAGCGGCGATTGCCGCTCGGCCTACAACACGCTGGAAGTGGCCGCGCAACTGGCCCAGGCCGGGAGTCGGCACATCGACCGCGCCCTGGCCGGGGAGGCCGTGCAGCAGCGCGTGCTGATGTACGACAAGTCCGGCGAAGAGCACTACAACCTGATCTCCGCGCTGCACAAGAGCGTGCGCAACTCCGACCCGGACGCCGCGCTCTACTGGCTGGCGCGCATGTTCGCCGCCGGCGAGGACGCGCTCTATCTCGCCCGTCGCGTGGTGCGCATGGCGGTTGAAGACATCGGCCTGGCCGCGCCCGAAGCGCTGAACCTGTGCCTTTCCGCGAAGCAGGCGATGGAGTTTCTGGGCTCGCCGGAGGGTGACCTGGCGCTGGCCGAAGCGGTGGTCTATCTGGCCTTGGCGCCGAAATCGAACTCCGTTTACACCGCCTACAACGCCGTGCAGCAGGAGATCGAGCACACCCGCCAGGAGCCGGTTCCGCTGCACCTGCGCAACGCACCCACCCGCTTGATGAAGGAACTGGACTACGGCAAGGGCTACCGCTACGCGCACGACGAAGAAGGCCGCGTAGCCGACATGGATTGCCTGCCCGATTCACTGAAGGGACGAAGCTATTACAAGCCCACGCAGGAAGGCCGCGAGAAACTTTTGGCGCAGCGCATGGAAGAGATTCGGCGCATCAAGGCGGGCAAGCACGACGGAGGCTGATAGGTCTGCGCCGAACTCAAATGCGCGCGCCGCAACTGCTGCAAAAAGGCGCGGCACTCTTCAACTTGGCTCCGCAATCGCCGCAGAAACCGAAATTCGCGACAGGCTCGGGAATCGGCGGAGGCTGCGGTGGAGCGGCGGCAGCGGAATAGCCTGGGCTGGCGGGCTGTTGCGCCGCGGGAGGCCAGGGGGGTATAGCGGCGGGCGCGAACTGATTCTCCTGGGCAGCGGCGGGTAATGCCGCGGCGCCTTTTCCCTGGATGAGCAGATAGATGTTCCATGCCGCGGCGGCAAGCAGCAGAAATACGGTGAGAGAAAAGCCGGGTTCAAGACTGGCTTGGCCCAATCCCTCGGTTGCCCGCTGGATATCGCCCTGCATCCGCGCTCCCATAACGCCCAGGGAGACCGCGCCCACAGCGCCCGTGACCACCCCGCCGACGGCAAGCTTTCTTCCCGCCAGACTCAGAGCTACACCCAGCAGGGCGCACAACGCGGCCACCGACGCAAGAGGGTTGGGATCGGTTCTCTGCGCCTTGGGGGGGCCGAATGCCTGCGGAATCTGAATCGAGGCGCCGGTCGCCAGTTGCTGTCCGCTGAGGGTGAAGACCTTCACTCCTCCGCAGGACACGGTGACAAACGGAAGGAAGAAGCAAAGTGCGCTGCCCACAAAGAGCAGGATCGAGGCGATTGACTTGCGATTCTCCATGAGCTTTCCATTCCCTGCGGTTGAGTATTTGCGTTGCAGAAAATGATACTCCCCTGCTTGGCAAGCAGGGCGCCCCGGACCTCGATCGTGAGGCCTTGGAGACCACAGGCCTCAACCTGCCGGACGCAAGCCTCTTCACCTCAGTCCGGATATTTCACTGAGCATCCATAGGGCTGAGTAAACGGCGTGGCCACGGGCTTGCCGGCCATGGCCTCCATCAACGCATCGGAGACGTAATTGTGGGCGCCGCGCACATCCTCCGGGTCGGGGGTTGGCCGGTCGTCGATGGCTCCGTCGTAGATGACCTTGCCGGCGGGATCGATGACAATCATCTGGGGCGTGGTCTTGGCGCTGTAAAGACGGCCCAGCTTGCCCTCCGGGTCCAGCAGAACCGCCGACGGGGCGGCATGAACCTGGGCCAGATAGGCGTTCTCCGCGCTCGCGGTCATATAGCCCTGCTTTCCCGGGGCCGAAGAGATGACCGTGAACCAGACCACGCCCTTGGCGGTCCACTCCTTTTGCAAAGCCTGCATGTTGCCGGAGACGTAATGCTTCTTGGTGAAGGGGCAGCCCTGGTTGTGCCACTCCAGCACCACGTACTTGCCGCGGTACTGAGCCAGGGTCTGGGCCTGGCCGCGCGAGTCGGCGGCGGTGAAGCCTGGAGCGGGCGCGCCTACGCGGGCTTCCTGCGCAGGGGCCTAGAGGCACACGAGCGCGGACAGCAGGGCCGCGCAACCGGAGAGAGAAAACCTGAGTTTCATGACAGCCAACCTCCTGAGGGGAATTCAGACGATCAACTTGACTGGGCTCACTTCAGCTTTGACGCCGAAGCATTGGGTTGCGTTGCAGGCTTGGGCAGGTTCGACAACGCATCGATCACGATCCCCGGCGTCAGCACCTCGGGCAGGAGCCGCGGGCTGGTTTCGCCGGGGACGTAGAGGGCATAAGCCGGGACTCCGCTGCGGCCGAGGGCGGTGAGAGCCTGGGTGATGGCCTCGTCGTGACGGGTCCAGTCGGCCCTGAGGAGCGCCACTTTCGCGTCCCGCAGGGCCCTCTTCACCTCCGGCTGGTTCAGTGCAACACGCTCATTCACTTGGCAGCTCAGGCACCAGCTTGCGGTGAAGTCGACCAAAACCGGCCGCCCCTCGGCGCGATAGCGGCTCACAGCCTCTGCCGACCACTCCTGCCAATAAGTACCGGGCGCCAACTGAACCGTCAAAACCCGATCTGGGCTGAATCTCGGCACCACCACTGCCTGTGAATACACGCCCAGCCCTGTCGCAGCGACCACAATTACCGCGGCAACCGCCGTAGACCAGCGCTTCGCCGGCCAGCGGCCCAGGAACCAGCCGGCAATGGCCAGCAACAGGAAACTCGCCAGCAGCAACGCCAAAACGCTTGCCCCATAAGCCTGCGCCAGCACCCAGGCCAGCCAGATGACGGTGGCGAAGATGGGCACGGAGACGGCCTGGCGCAGGACTTCCATCCAGACGCCGGGGCGGGGCAGGAGACGCGTCCAGGCCGGCTGCAGGGTGAGCGCCACATAGGGCGCGGCAAGGCCCAGGGCCAGCGCCGTGAAGACGGCAAACGTCACGGCCGCAGGCTGGGCCAGCGCGTAACCGATGGCTGCTCCCATGAAGGGCGCGGTGCAGGGCGTGGCCACCACCACGGCCAGCACACCGGTGAAGAAGCTTCCGGCGTAACCCTGTTTAGCCGCCAGCGAGCCGCCCGCGCTGGTCAGCGTGAGCCCGATCTCGAACTGTCCGGCCAGCGAAAGCCCCAGAAAGAACAAGAGCCCGGCCATGAGGGACAGGAAAACCGGAGACTGGAACTGGAATCCCCAGCCCAGGGTCGCGCCTGCCGCGCGCAGCCCCAGCAGAACCCCCACCAGCACCCAGAAGGAAACCAGGATGCCCGCTGCGTAAACCAGCCCATGGGCGCGCATCCTGCCTTGTTCCCTGTGGCCGGAGTTGACTAGCGCGAGCCCCTTGAGAAAGAGCACGGGAAAGACGCAGGGCATCAGGTTGAGCAGCAATCCGCCGACAAAGGCGAGGCCCGCGCTGCGCAGCAGGCCCAGTCCGGGACCAGATGCGGCGGGGATGAGCGCTGGAGAACTGGTTTTACCGACAGTTTCAGACGGATTGGCCTCAGGCGGAGAGACCGGGGCTGGAGAAGACGCAGCCTGAGTGCCGGCGCTGGCCGCGGCAGCGCGCACGCCGGGATTAGCCTGTGGGGTTTGCGCAGCGGGGGCCGCAGCTTGCGCGGCGGCCGCCGAAGGCGGACCCGGCAGCGCAGCAATCTCGTACGTTCTTCCCCCGGAAAGCTCCAGAACCCCCTTCAACCGAGCCGGAGCCGAGGCCAGGTTCGCGTCCTTCTTGAATTCGAGAATCAGCCCTTTTGCGGTGGGCGTGAGCTTCTGCGGAGCGGGATTGTCGAGAATGCTCTCTTCGGCAGGAAAAAACTCGGCCCGCGTCTCCCGCCCGCCGGTCTCAACCGTGAGGCGAAACCCCGCACCAGCGGCCTGAAAACCAGCCTTGACGCCGGCGGGCAGCGGCTTGGGAAGCAGGGCGGCGAACTTCTTGAAGAGGACCTCATCGGAGGCCAGCGAAACGGCGTTGGCCGGGCGGTCGAGAACATTGCGGCTGACTTCGAGCTCCGCCTTGCCCGGAATGCAGCGGTCGCTGCACACTAGCCAGTCCACCTTGGCGTGTACTACCGCCTGCCCAGGGGACGCGGATTGGGACACGTTGAGCGTGAGGGGAAAGAGGACTTCGTTTTCGTAGCCGAAATCCATCAGAGGGCCCAGGGGCAGGCGCTTGGGGGCCGGGAACTGGAGCGGGCCGGCGGAGATGCCGGCGGGCAGGGTCCAGCGGGCATGGGGCGGCAGGCCGGCGTCGCCGGGGTTCAACCAGTAGACGTGCCAGCCGGGTTCGAGCTTGAAATAAAGGCCCGCATCGGCGGCTTCGCCGCGGTTGAGGGACTGGGGAAGCACCAGCAACTCCACGCGGACATGGGGCGCATCGGCCGCGCTGGAGACGGCCAGGGCGGGCACGGCAGCGGCCAACAGGGAAACCACAACGAAGATGGAAGGTAGACGTCGCATGGGCGGGAAACGCAGACTCCTAGACCGTTGGACTCAGTGTACCGGACGCACGACGCAGAGAAAGGCCAGTCGCGGCGGTCAGGAGCGGGAGTGCAAATCGGGCCGCGCGGCATGTTCGCGGAAGATGCAGTCGTTTTGCACGCACTGGACGCCGGCGGCGCGGGCGCGGGCGACGGCTTCCTCGTGGACGACGCCATCCTGAAGCCAGAGGTAAGGAATGCGCAGGCGGATCACGTCGTCCACCAGCGGCGGAACGCTCGGCGAGGCGCGGAAGACGTCCACCAGGTCGATGCCAGCGCCGGTCTGCTCGACGGCGGCGGCCTGCGCCTGGTCGAGATCGGCGTAGCAAGCGAGGCCGAGAACCTCTTTCAGCGCGGGATTGACGGGCAGCACGCGATAGCCGTTGGCGGCCAGATAGAGGGCGATGTGATGGCTGGCGCGCCAGGGCTTGTCGCTGACGCCGACCACGGCGATGGTCCTGGCGGCGCGCAGCATTTCGTCGATGAGGGCAGCATCGTTGTCCATGGATTCATTGTCGCAAACGGCGTGCATCCGCTGGCCAAAAAGCTCGTGTTTTGGCAGGAAAGGGGCCAGTTTTGGGCCAAAAAAGGGCCAAAAATGGGCAGTTACGGTAATCGACAAGTTAATATGTATAATTTACAAGCTACTCATTACATGCCCTTTATAACGGTGACGGGGGAGAACAAAGGGGCGTTTTCCGGTAGGGGGGGTGGGGTACCTGCTGATTTCTGGGGCCGATGGGGGTTTTCTACCCATTGCATTCTGTCTATCAGTGTGCGCCGGCAGGGGGTAATTGTCCGCAAATCCTGACGCCGCCGAGGGGCGTTGGGCAGAAGGCCTACCCAGGGCTATTCTCGTGTCGCCCCTCCGGGGCGGATGGTGCAACGGCGTTTTCATCCACTTGGGTGCGCCGAAGGTCCATGGAGACACGACTGAAGTCGTGCCCTTTCAAAGCGCGACTTTTACCACAGGCTGCTAGTACTACAGTTGCAGATAGAAGACCGGCAGCGGTGAGCCTCGTTTCCGGTAGTGACAGAGCAGCGCGTGGAATTGATGGCGCCTTCGCCATTCGGACCAGTGCAGCAGATGTTCAATGCCGTGCCAGCCGCGCCAGAGAA
>Ga0302319_10001752_pt1 | contig 48047 bp, 46 predicted proteins | sample Bog_T0_2_FD_203319 | JGI IMG/M metagenome (GOLD analysis project Ga0302319, IMG submission 203319) | Peat permafrost microbial communities from Stordalen Mire near Abisko, Sweden - Bog_T0_2 | ecosystem: Environmental > Terrestrial > Soil > Wetlands > Peat | place: Sweden: Abisko, Stordalen Mire... | reverse complement strand
TCGCCACCACCACCCACGAAGGTTTGCAAGATCGATCATAAGCTGCTCCGTTCGGAAGCTTTGCGTATGAATGCCGATGACCGTCTATCGGATCTTGCGCATTGCAAACGCACGCAAGATTGTGACCCAGAGCGGGTCTGCGAAGGCGTTAGGCACGGCTTAGTAGCCGGCGGTGAAGACCATGCGCATGACTTCGTCGGGAGTGGTCTGGCCTTGGAGCACCTTGCCCAGGCCGTCCTCGCGAAGCTCTCGCATGCCATTGGCCTTGGCCGCTTCTTTGATGTCGGCAAGCGGCGCTCGGCGAACCACCAACTCAGCGATTTCGCTGTTCATCGTGAGCAGTTCGTGCAGACCGGTTCGGCCTCGATAGCCGGTGTCCCGATTGTCTTCGTGCGGGATGCCTCGGTAAAGCAGGATATCGGCATCGGGATCTTCGACGGGGAAACCAAAGCGGCGGAGGTCTTGAGCCTTCACGGTGTAGGGCTCCTTGTGATCGGGGTCGATTCGGCGGGCAAGGCGCTGGGCGAGAATGCCGCTCAAAGTCGCCGCGATCAGGTATGGCTCAACGCCCATGTCGATAAGGCGGAGGGTGGCCGACGGCGCATCATTGGTATGCAGAGTCGACAGGACCAAGTGGCCCGTGAGCGAGGATTCAATCGCAATTTCCGCCGTTTCCAAGTCACGGATTTCGCCGACCATCATGATGTCGGGGTCTTGCCGAAGGAAGGCGCGAAGGGCGGTGGCAAAGGTGAGACCGGCCTTGCGGTTCATACCGACCTGGCTGATACCGGTGAGCTGATACTCAATGGGATCTTCCGCAGTGACGATGTTGACGCCGACCGTATTGAGCTGATACAGAACTGAGTAAAGCGTGGTGGTCTTGCCGGAACCGGTGGGACCCGTGCAGAGGAACATTCCGTTTGGCTGCGAGGTGAGCTCCTCGATCTTGAGTTCGTTTTCCTCGGTAAAGCCCAGTTTGCCCAGACCAATCTGGGTACCCGACTTATCGAGAATACGCATAACGATCTTCTCGCCATAGGGCGTGGGGATCGAGCTGACACGAAGGTCAAGTTCCTTGGCGCCATGCCGAACCTCGATACGGCCGTCTTGGGGAACACGCCGTTCGGCGATGTTCATGTCGGCCATGATCTTGAGGCGGCTGATCAACGCGGCCAAGAGGTTTTTCGGGATCGTCATCGCCTCAATCAAGACGCCGTCTACGCGGTACCGGACCCGGACCGACTTGGGCTGTGGCTCAACGTGGATGTCCGATGCGCGGTCGGTGATCGCCTGCTGGATGAGCGCGTTGGCCAAGCGAATGATAGGCGCCTGATCGGCCAGCTTTTCGTCTTCATCGCTCGACTCGTCGTCGTCTTTTTGCGAACCGCGCTTGACTCCGGCCTCGGCGATAGCCTGCCGCATATCGGCCAAGCTGCTACCTGCGGCGGCCGCCTTCTCAGGCTTTGCGGCGGTGGCTGCTGGTGTGTTTGGAGCGGCGGCGCCGTTGCTGCTGGTGAAACTCTTTCGAAGGGCATCCTCGATAGCGCCCGGAACTGCAAGCACCGGCACCACCCGGCAACCGCTGTTGATCTGCACATCGTCGATCGCCTGAAGGTTGCCGACGTTCGACATCGCCAGGTAAAGCGTGTTGTCCAGCTTCTTGACCGGAACCACGCTGTGATGCTTGAGAATGCGCTCGGGGACAACGTTCAAAGCGCCCGACTCGATGGTGATGCGATCCAGGTCGACAAAGCCAATGCCCATCTCCTGCGCTTTGGCCTTCAGCACCTCACGCTCGCCGACGAAGCCAAGGTCAATGAGCACCCGGCCAAAGTCAGGATTGCGGGTCTGCTGTTGGACCCTTTGCGCTTCGGTCAGCTGATCCTGCTTCAGGAATCCACCCTGAACCAGGTACTGAACCATGGACATTCTCGGCGCTGCCATAAAAACCTTTCGCTATCCTGACAAATTTCGGCTTCCTATCAGCCTTTCACCACTGTCCACGACATACGCCATTGCATCAAGCTGGCACTGCGGTAGACGTCAACCACGTTCCAAATCGTTCGTCCAAGCTGACGCAAGGCGCCGAGCACTGGTAATTTTACGTTGAGTTTCCCCGCTTGCTCATTCACAGAGAGCTTTCCAAAGCGACGGGTTTCCACATCGAAACCATGGTCCGAAGATTGAGTTGCAAAAATAACAATCCCACCGTGCCATCCCGGACCGGGTGACGTCGCGACGTGCGAAGTCTCATGCTCCCAAGGTTCCTTGATCGGCGGGCGCATTATTTTGTTCCAATTCCGGCCCAAAAAATCTGCCGTCGGTGCGATGGACTCAAAAACAACGTAAAACAGGGACCCCCTTAACCCAAGCTTAACCGGCATCGGTGCGTCGCCTAAGTCGGCCTTCAACCTCATCCAAACTCCAGATGCGGCAGGTTTTCCAATTGCCCACAAGCTTCCAGAACCGTCATAATATCGGCTTGTTACGTGAACGCATTCAGTGTCTTGTCCAGAACGCGGTGGGCAAGCTGCAAAAACCCGGTGATTTTCCTTACACGGAAAAAGTACCGATCGAGATCATTGATCCCAAGAATCCGGAGCACGGCGACTTCGCCTGCAACTTCGCGCTGATGGCCTCCAAGGCCGCCGGCCAGCCCCCACGGGTTATTGCGGAGGCCTTGAAAGCCGCCCTCGCCGATCGTCCTGAGTTCAGCGAAATCGAGGTTGCGGGTCCGGGATTTCTCAATTTTCGGCTGCAACCCGCCTTCGTGGCCGACTACGTCCTGACGATCCTCTCCCTTGGACGCGAAGGCCTTGCGACCTCGGAGGCTGCCAACCCTCTCTCCATCAATGTCGAGTTTGTCTCGGTCAATCCGAACGGCCCCATCACCGTGGGCTCCGGAAGGGGCGCCGCCATTGGAGACAGCCTTTGTCGCATCTTGGTGGCTGCCGGCCACACTGTGGCCCGCGAATACTACATCAACGATGGCGTGAACTCCGAGCAGATGCGCTTGTTCGGTGAATCCGTGAAGGCGCTTGCCGAGGGCCGCCCAGTGCCTGAGAACGGCTACAAGGGCGACTACGTGCAAGCGGTTGCCGACATGGTGAAGTCCAAGGCGCCGACCGGTCAGCTTCTTGATCTTGAGTGGTATCGCGGGCAGGCGCAGAGCGCGATGATCGAACGCCAAAAGGAAGACCTCCTGCTGTTTCGTGTGGCGTTCGACCTGTGGTTCAGCGAAATGTCCCTGCACGACGAAGGCAAAGTCGCCGCAGCCCTGGAGCATCTTCGGGCAAATGGAGCGGCCGACTATGAGCCTTACCGCACGGTCATCGTGCCCGAGGGGAAGACGCGCACCGTCACCAAAACCGAAGAAGAGCCAGGCCCCCTATGGCTGCGTTCCACCCGTTTTGGCGACGACAAAGACCGGGTCCTGGTGCGCGCCGATGGCCGACCTGCTTACACCGCCGCCGACGTGGCGTACTTGCGCAATAAACTGGGGGAGCGCGGCTTCGACCGGTCGATCCTCCTCGTAGGTCCTGATCACCACGGCTATGTGGGCCGCCTCATGGCGATCTGCGAGGCCCTGGGGTTTGCCCCTGAGCAGTTTCAAATCATCGTCTTTCAGCTAGTGCGCTTCATGAAGGAGGGCAAGCCCGCCCCAATGCGCAAACGGGATGGCAACATCTATGAGTTGCGAGACCTCGTGCTCGAACTCGGTGAGTCGGCCGGCAGCCACCTTGGCGAAGCGGAGCGGGCGATCGCGGGAGCGGATGTCGCTCGGTTCTTCTATTTGATGCGTTCGCCCGACAGTCCCCTGGACTTCGACATTGACCTTGCCACCAAGCAGGGTGATGAGAACCCCGTATTCTACGTTCAGTACGCCCATGCGAGAATCTGCTCGGTGCTGCGTAAGGCGGAAGACGAGGGTTTTGACGTGCATGGCGGCTTTCAACCACATTTGCTGAGCCATCCACGCGAGCTTGCTCTCGTCCGGCGCATTCTTGAGCTGCCGGAGGAGGTCAGGCGCACCGCCGCCGACTATGCGGTCAACCGGCTCACCACCTACTCCATCGAGCTGGCGCGCTCCTTTCACCACTTCTACGATGCCTGCAAGGTGATCCAGAAGGAGGAGGCAGCCCTGACGCAGGCTCGACTGGGGCTCTGCAGGGCGGCCCAGATCGGTCTCCAGTCGGTGCTTGATCTGATTGGCATCTCAACGCCGGAACGGATGGACCGTCCGGCTGCGTCATAAATTCCAACTGCTTCTTTATTCAAGAAAGAACACTCGTGCGACACTGAGCCATGCCGTTTCTTCCACCAAGCACCTTGTATGATCGGATCGATCAAGCGAGGTGGCTGACCGATATGACGAGGGCCGAGCTCACCGCCCTGGCCGAACGGCTCTACACCTCGATGGATCGGCGCACCACACGCGCCGAGCGAATGGGACTTGAGCGGGCCTTTTGGAGCCTGGTTGCCTATCTGGAGCATGAACCAGAGGAACTCGACGAGGAGATTCAACTAGAGGGCGAGGCCGCGAAGCGGATTGCCGACCTGGAGCGACGGTTGGGGCAGACGTTGGGCAACTCCGCCCGCATTCACGTTCCCCGTATCGATCTCGCCGACGTCGAGCCCGACCCTGAGGCGTGGGATCGGATGCCCATCGCCCTCAGCCGGAACCACAACGTCTTTCCCTTTGAACTGCATGGCAGGACCATCCATGTCGCCATGTCCGAGCCGTCAAACTGGGAAATCTGGCTGCACCTGCATAAGGGAACCGGTCTCAGGCCCTTGCCCCACGTCGCGCCGGCCCGGGAAATTGAGCGCGCCATCAAGCGAGCCACTCCCTCCATCTATGAAGCCGCCGAGCCCAAGCCGGCGCCCATTCGCGCCAGCCTTCGAGACGCCGCCACCCTCGACGAGGAAGGCTTGGACATGGAGTTCTCGCGACTGGAGGGGGTACTTGAACTATGCCGGGAACTCATCGGCCGGTCCATCGCCGAAGGACGGAGCGACCTTCTCATCCTTCCCGATCGGGGCATGGTCGTGGTGCGTGCGTTCACGAGTTCCTGGGAGATCGTCCACGAGTGGCCGCTCAACCTTTGGGGGCCCATGCAACTCACCTTTCGGGCGCTCGCCCATATCCCGATGAGCCCTTTCGAAACCGAAGCCAGCCTGATTTGGCCTTTTATGGGCGCAGACGTCTCCGTCTGGTTCCATTGGTACCACGCCGAGGGAGTGCCGCAACTTGGCATTGGACTTCTGGAGCCTTAGACGTGAGGTAAAACGGAGCCGATGCCCTTGACGACGCTGATCGCAGTAGCCGCAATCAGCCAGACGGCGCCTCCCTCAACGGTCATTCGCAGCCGATTTCAGAGCGAAGCTCCGCTTCCGGGCATACCGCCCGTCATCATTGACACCTATTCCACTGGCTCAGGGCTTGCCGAGGAGACATGCAAGAGCCTGAATCTCCAAGCACGCATCCTTTGGATCGATGGCACCGCCAACATCGACAAGATCAACTCCGATGACAAGGTGAAGGCCCTGGTAGCCCAGATCAAGGATTCCGGCTTCAACACGATCGTCCTCGACGTGAAGCCCATCGCCGGACTCACCCTCTACCCGAGCGCTTATGCGCCCCGGCTCGCCGAGTGGCGCGGGCAGGTTCTGCCGCCGGACTTTGACCCCCTGGCCGCCATGTGCAGGGAAGCAAAGGCCGATGGGGTCACCCTCTTTGCCTCGCTGAACGCTTTCAGTGAGGGGCATAGCCTCATGCATGTGGGGCCGGGCTATGCCAAACCCGATTGGCAATCGGTCCTTTACGAGCCCCTGCCGGTGGTGGTCTCCGCTTCAGGGGCTTCTTACCCCATTCAAACGCCCTACAACCAAATGCAGGATCAGCCGGGCGCCCTTGCGTGGTTCAGCGACCCTTCCAAGGTCCCCATCTCCGACCCCGACCATTTCGCCGTCACCCTCGACCACGACGGCGTCGTACAAGATGGATTTGAATACGGGGGCTACGGACCTGGGGTGCCAACCATGCCGGTCGGCGGTTCGGTGCTCGTCGGCAACGGAGGGGCAGCCGAATTCCTCCGCGAGGGAGCTGTGCCTGGGCAAAAGCTGCACTTTGCAACGCAGCCAAACTTCGTCAAGATCGGCGATCGGCCCGCACGCGAAATCCCGTTGTGCGTGAACCCCAACAACCCTGACGTCCAGGACTATGAACTCAACATCGTCAAGGAAGTCGTTTCGAAGTATCCGGTTGATGGCATCCTCTTTGACGATCGGTTTCGATACGCGGGCATTGATGGAGATTTCAGCCCGATTACCCAAACCGCCTTCGAAAGGTATGTGGGCCATAAGGTCACCTGGCCCGACGATGTGTTTCGTTTCACGCTGAACCCCAACCAGGCTCGCGGGATCCAACCCGGGCCCCTCTATGACACTTGGATGGCATGGCGGGCGCATCAACTCAAGGTTTTCCTCTATCTCACTCGCCTGGCGGTCAAGACTTTGCGACCCACATGCCAGGTCGGGCTCTATGCGGGCTCGTGGTACGGCGAATACCCGGCCCTTGGCAACAACTGGTCGTCGCCGGATTTCACCGCAGGGTTCTGGTTCATGACCCCCGAGTACCGACAGACTGGTCTAGCCGGACTCCTCGATTTCCTCATATCAGGGTGCTACTACACCGTTCCGACGATTTATGATGCGATGGGCAAGGGAACCCCGGCCGGATCCACCGTTGAAGCGTCGTCTGACTTGGTGAATCGCGCAGTGCGGGATCAGGCCTGGTCCTACGCTGGGTTAGGCGTCTCGGATTATAACGGGGACGCTGATTCGCTCCGAAATTGCATCCAGGCCGCCTGCGCCTCCAGCCAGGGAGTGATGATCTTTGATCTTTCCCATAATCTCGATCCGCTCTGGCCCATGTTCAAGCAGGCCTTTGCCCGGCCCGCGCAGGCGCCCCATCAGCACCCGGAGATACTCGCCAAGGTTCGCGCCTTGAGGGCGAGACTCGACAAACAGCATGTGCCTGACGCTCCGGTCATAATGATGAGCGGTACCGTCGGAACCGGCGAATAAACACACTTCTCTCGGTATATTGAAGGTGGCCCTATGTCAGCGTTCGCCTTGTCCCTGTCCCCTCAAGACCTCGTGGACGCCCTCCACGCGTTCATTGACGCGGCAGCGGAAAAGGCCGGCTCGCCGCGGGCGATCAAACCTGGCCACCGCGTTAAGTTCCAGTGGCCGCCCCATCCGGTGGGACGGGACTACAACGTTCACCACGCCGCCTACACCGAGCACGCCTTCTTCCAAGCCTACGGCGAAAAATTTGAAGTGATGGTCGCCACGACCAGGCACGGCGTTTTTGGAAGGTGTGAGGCCCTTTGGCTGGAGGCCATGGGTAAAGACGAGCGCCAAATGCTTCGCCGAATGACGGAAGCGGCAGAGCCCCTGTTCAAGCGCCAGATGGCGATCAGCCGATGCATCGGGCAGACTGCTCGCTTCAGCGGATCCATACGCGACCTTTGCCCGCTCGACATTCTCAAACTTCTCTACTGCGAGGACCGTGACGTAGCCAACAGCGCACGCATCGAGATCGAAACCCACACTGCGAACCACTTGTTCACGCCTGCGCTCATTGCCATCCTGCGTGACCGCAGGCACCCCAATCGGCGTATCGCCCACTGGTGTGTGCTCGATCTGTTTGAGGACATGGCCTCCTACGTGAACGATGCCGATGAGGAGCAAGACGCCGTCGACGCGATTCGAGGTTTGCTTTGGGATGCGGAGGACGACTACGCGAGGGCAGTGTTCAAGGCGGGCACCGTCGTCGGCGGACATCTGAACGCGGAGATTGCCTCGCCGGTGTTGGTGGAGTGTCTCGGGGCTCCGAGCCGCATTGGCCGGCGCGCAGCGATCCACGGCCTGTTTCACGTGGTGGAGTGGCTTCCCGACACGCGGCAGGCCATTGTTTCCGTGCTTCGCGGCCATGTCGACCGGGAGACCGACCCCCAGCTTGCCGAATTCGCGGCCTCAATTGCGGATGACCTTGCGGCGGGGGCGTTCGATCATCGCCCCGAGCCCATCTTTCCCGACGAGCCATAAAACCTCGGAATTGTACGACCTTTCTGGGCACGCCTCTTGCCTTACACTGAGGTGGGATGCTGAAGTCTCTGTTCCCTACTCGCACATTAACGCTCTTTCTCAGCATTGGGGTCGTCGATCTCATTACGACCGCTTGGCTGCACGCGCGGGGTCTCATCGTGGAACTGAACCCACTGATGAGGGCCGCCCTAGCTTATGGTGAGTGGTACTTCGTTTTGATCAAGGGCCTCACTCTGCTGGCCCTGTGGGTCGTGATGGCCTACTACTCTCAGAGGGACGTCAACTTCGTGCGTCGGGCTTGCTCCCTTGGAGCGTTGGCCTACGTTGCCCTCTGGGTGACCTGGTTCTTCAGCGCTCGCTGAGTGCTTGGACGCCGACGGGCTCAATAACTTCGGCCTCTTTGGGCTGCTCCTCGGCTTCGACCACCAGCTTCAAGGATGTTAGCGCCACTTCAATTTGAGACTCATCAGGCTCTTTGGTAGTCAGGTACTGCGTCATCAGACCCGGCCAAAAGACGGCGCGGATAAGCGACGCGTTCCGAAACTTGCCGGCGATTCGAATCGCCTCGTAGGCAAATCCAGCCACCAGCGGGAGAATCAGCACCTCAAGGATAATCCGCACCAACACCTGCAGTACCGGGTTCTCCAGGTTGGGAATCGGATAGCGGGGAACGAACGTGAACAAAATGAGCGAGAGGAGCAGCACGACGACCGCGAAGCTTGTGCCACATCGGGGGTGAAGCCGGGTCTGGCGAAGGCAATACTCCATCTCAAGCGACTCGTGGGATTCCAAGGTGTTGATCGCCTTGTGTTCGGCGCCGTGGTACATGTAAATGCGCCCGATTTCCGGCAGGCGGCCAATGCCGTAAACATAGCCGAGAAAGAGGGTGACCTTGATGAACTCAGTGATCAGGTTCGTGTATCGATAATCCGTGGTGTGGAACGATCGGTGCCAAATCTCGGCGACGGCATTCGGGATGACGACGAACAAGAGAACGCCAATCACCAGTCCCAGCACCATCGCCAAGCCGACTCCGGCATCCTGAACGCCTTTCGGCACCGTGGAGGTGGTCGATGGTTTGGCTTCCGCCGGTTCGCCATTTGGCGAAGAAGGCTGATATGCGGGGTCAAGTTGGATGTTGCTTGCGAAGCGCATCGCTTGGCTGCCAAGCGTCATGGCATCCAGGATGGCCAAGGAGCCCCTCAGGAACGGCAACTTGAGCCACCTCTGTCGACCGATCCATGTCTTGGACAAGGGCTCGACTCTTGAGACGATCTCACCGTTGGGAGCACGGCAGGCCACCGCAAAATAATGCGGCGAGCGCATCATGACGCCCTCCACGATCGCTTGGCCCCCGTATTGTAGATATTCGCCTTCAGGCATAGATTTCGATTTAGCTCCTTGAACAGGCTTCGTTAGGGGGTGCGATCCACCTTGGCTTCGGAACGCACTTTAGCCAAGGCCGCGTCGCGGTTTTGATTGATAAACTGGGTCTGCAACGTTTCGAGATCTGCGGGAGACACCTTTCCGCCCCACATCTCCACGCGAAATATTCGGACGCCTTGGGCCACTTGACGAGGTGGGAGTATGGAGTTCGCCGGCATCGTTTTTGCCGCAGCAAGAATCACTGGCCCCAGACCGGCAGGAAGAGCCTCCAGCTGTTGCCACTGAGAAGCCATGGCGCCCGTTCCAAAGTCAGCGCTCACCTTGTCCCATCCTACGCCATTCTTCAGCCGGGCATAAGCCGTTTCGGTTTTCTTGATCGCAGAACCCCAAGAAAGGGTCATTTGGTTCGGCGGCACGACGGCGATGCTGCTCACCCGAACCCACTCTTCCGGTTTGAAATCTTTGAGAATGATCTTTTCCAGTAGGACCTCCGATTCGATTCGAAGGCGGATTCGGGATGGGGGGAATCCCTGATCACGCAGCCTTTGAAGGGCAGATGCGTTGGCGCCAAACTGGGCCATTTCCTTGTCCATCCGAGCGGTCACCTCAGCATCGGTCGCAGAGACGCCTTCGAGGGCTGCCACCGCCTCAACAGATTTGAGTGAAATGAGGTCTTGCAGCACCTCGCCTGATCGCCAGTCCCACAAATAGGACTCCAAGTCGGCTGCAGTGATCGCCGATCCGTTGACCTTGGCCAAGACCTTCGCCGGGTCGGGTACGGGTGGAACAGTGGCACCTTGGAAGCGGCATAGCACGATGGCGAGGGCAAGTGGCGTCATTCCGTCCATCATGCACGTTTTTCGGGGCCTATCGCCAGAGGCTATAAGGGTGGTAGCATCCTTTGTCCCTATGAGCGTTGAAGCACTGGCGTCGCAACTGCGAACCGAAGTCGGAAAGGCGATTGTGGGCCAGGATGCGACCGTTGAGCAATCGCTTGTCGCGCTTCTGGCGGATGGTCACGTTTTGCTCGAAGGCGTGCCCGGTGTGGCCAAGACGCTACTCGTTCGCGCGCTAGCCAATGCCCTTGACTTGCCCTATGGTCGAGTCCAATTCACGCCGGACATGATGCCCACGGATGTCATTGGGACCAATGTTTTCGACGCCAAGAACGCCGATTTCAAACTGCGCAAAGGCCCGGTATTCGTCAGTATCCTCCTTGCCGACGAAATCAATCGAACCCCTCCCAAGACTCAGGCCGCGCTGCTGGAAGCCATGGAAGAGCGGCGTGTCACGATTGACGGCGAATCGCACGAACTGCCGCAGCCCTTTCTCGTTTTTGCCACCCAAAACCCAATCGATTTTGAGGGAACCTATCCCCTGCCCGAAGCCCAACAGGATCGCTTCCTGCTGAAGATCCAGGTCGACTACCCACGGCCAGAAGATGAGATCAAGGTGCTCCACCGTCATCACGAAGGCTTTCGACCCCAGAACCTCGCAGCGGCCGGCATTCAGCCGGTGACCGACCTTGCAGGATTGCTGGAGGCGAGAAGCGAGGTGGCGTCGATCAAGGTTGAGGACAAGATATTCGACTACATCTACGCCATCGTCGCCGGCACCCGCAAATCGGAAGACCTTCTGGTTGGCGCTTCACCCCGCGCTGGGATTGCGCTGTTGCGGTGTAGCAAGGCGATGGCTGCCCTGAGGGGCCGAGATTTTGTGATTCCCGACGATGTCAAGGAATTGGCGCTGCCCATTCTCAGGCACCGTGTCACCCTCCGGCCGGAAACTGAAGTCGAGGGGGTGGGCGTCGATTCAGTGCTTACCTCCATTATTTCGGCCCAGATCGTCCCCCGGTAGACTTGGGTCAAGCGCAATGCTCCAAGTCTACAATCTGACAAAGCAGTACAAGAAGTTCCGAGCGATCGACGGACTCTCGCTTGAGATCAAACCAGGCGAAATCGTCGGGCTCTTGGGGCCGAACGGTGCGGGCAAAACGACCACGCTGAGATGCATCGCCGGCATTCTTCGGCCCGATTCGGGCCAAATTCTCATCAACGGCTACGACGTGGTCACCGATCAAGCGCGGGCCAAGGCGGGCATCGCCTTCGTGCCCGAGGTTCCATCCCTCTACGAGCTTCTTACCGTGGAGGAACATATGCGCTTCATCGCGATGTGCTTCAAGACGCTTGATCAATACGAACTCCTTCGCGACGCGCTATTGGAACGCTACAGCTTGTCCGAGAAGCGCAACGAACTGGTGGCGACCCTGAGCAAGGGGATGCGCCAAAAGCTCAGTGTGGCGTGCGCCCTGATCCACAATGCAAATGTGTTCCTGCTGGACGAGCCGGTGATCGGCATCGATCCTGCCGGCGCCCACGAGCTCAAGCAAGAGCTCGTGCGTTGTCGCGATGCGGGCGCCGCTGTGCTGGTCTCAACCCATTTGCTGGACACCGCGGAACGATTCTGCGACCGCCTGATCATCCTTCAACGCGGCCGCAAGATCGCCGAGGGCACGCTGGACGAACTTCGGGCAGGCCTGGGCAAAGAGGGTCACAGCCTTGAAGACGTGTTTCTGACCTTGACCGAGGAACCCCATGCACCCCCTGGCATACCTAGCGCTTAAGTCGGTCAAGAACGGCTTGCGGCGTGCGCTTACCACGCCGCGCCGACTCATTACCCTTGTCCTAGTGGTGGGATACTACGGTTGGATCGCCCTTCGCTACGTCTTCATCGATTTCGGTGGATCGCCAACGGTGTTGTTTCCATTGCCATCCATCGGAATGCCGCCCCTCAGCTACCTCTCGTCGGTCGTATTTTGGCTTTTCGCCGGCTTGAGCCTGCTGCTACTGCTGCCTACCATGCGTCCCATCCGGCAGGCGGATGTCGATGTGCTCTATCCGACTCCGGTCGATCCTCGACACGTCATGTTGTTCCGACTGGTCGGCGACTATTTGGTGACTCTTTTCCTTCCCCTCATTCTCGCCCTTATCGGATTAAGGCCGGCGAGAATGTTCTTCTTTGACTCCTTCATCAAGGGCTTTCCCCACGCTGCTAGCACCACTCTGCGCGGGGCTATCCTTGGGTGGCTTCTGCTTAGCGCAATGTTCGTTTGCATTCACAACGCGGCCGCCCTTTGGAGCAATCGGACTGGCGAGCAGGGGGAGAAGATCAAGAGGATCATCACCTGGAGCTTTCGCGCAGCCGTTCTGCTTCTCGGATTGGCCATTTGGATCGGCGCCCAGCATGTGCAAACTTGGGATGACTTTGCCGCATTTTCAGCTCAGCCACTTTTCAGGTGCGCCTTCTTCGGCGCCTCGGCGGTAACGGCGATGGTCATGGGGCCCCTTCAGCATTCCTTCGTCCTTTCGCTCGAAGGCTACGCGGTGCTGATTGGTGTCGCCGCATTGGCGCTGGCATCGGCATTTCATCAAATTGGCTACCTCTACGACCAATCGACGGTGCGGGCGGACGCGAGAAGCGCCATTCGAAGCGGCGCCGTGAAAGGCGACCCCACCGCGTTCGCGGTTGCCCGGGCCCAACAGGGCAAACTCAAGGCACGCGTAGGTGGACTGTCGAGATTTACCATCACCGGCCCAGGCTGCCTGGTTTGGAAGAGTCTCGTTATTCAGAGCCGTTCCGGCCAAGGTAATTGGATCTGGCTGTTCATCGTCATCATCTACGGAGCCATCATCCACATGCTGGGGCAAGAGAGCGCGGCCGCCGGTCCTCTGATGCTGGGTTTGTGCGGCTTAACCGCATTTGCCGTTTCTACGGGCTCTGCTTCGATGCAGTCGATGGCGGTGTTGCGCCGCATCGATATTCATAAGCCTCTTCCCATTGCCCCCGTTGCCACCATCGCCATGGAGGCGCTTGCCTGCACGGCCCTACCCTCCGCCTTCTGCCTCATTCCCATTGCGGTGATGGTGATCACCACACCGAGCCAGTGGATGTGGGCCGTCAGCGCCGTCATCGTGCTGCCGAGCGTCGTCTTTCTGATCTCTACGACGGTGTTTGTGGTCACTCTCCTGTTCCCAGATATCGACGACCCGGCTCAACGGGGAATACGCGGCCTAATAAGTCTTCTGGGCTTGGCCATCGCAATATCGCCCGGCATCGGCGCCATGGTTTTGGTCGGCTTCCTGCACTGGATCCCCCTTGGCGCGCTCCTTCCGGCGGCCATCAACTTGGCCATGGCTCTTGGTCTCTGCTTGCTAGGTGGCCAACTGTACGGCAACTTCAACCCGACCGACTAGAAATCCCCTCCGGTAGAATCAAATCATCCGTGAACTGTTGCGGCACATCCCTTGTTAAGAACTAAGGCATGAAATCAAGCGGCGTGGCTAGAGCCTCCAATCAGAAGAGACCTTCAACCAAGATTTTTCTCGGATTCCTTTTTATCATCGCCGCATGTTGGGGAGGCTGGCAGCTTTATTCCGATTGGCGAGTCTCCAACATCAAGTTCACTCCCATCGAGCCGGGCAAGGTGAATCTGGTTGGCATCGATTTAAGCGGGGGCTACCGCATCACCGTTTCGAACCAGGTCGCTCAGCTTGTTGAGTCTCGGGATCGCGTGGATACCCCGGCAAAGGGCGGTGGACTCTTTGGCGGATTCAGCATGGGCGGCGCAGACCAGAGCGACGATTCCGGAGGTGGGAGTTCCTCTGGATCATCCAAGCGAAGGGTTCCCATTGCAGAACTCATCAAATCCCTTCAGGGCGATGTGACGGCGCTCGGTAAGTTTGTGATGGCCGAGAATGACCTTAACGAGGATGACCTGCCTCCTGTCCGGGTTACTTGGTCCGACACCGACATCATCAAGGCACTGAATGGAGACCCGGTTCTCCGGGCCAAACTGGAGAAGGATCTCAATGTTAAGCTTGATGGAACGCCTTTGCCCTACATTCGGCCTGATGCCATGTGGGATGGCATCGTGATCCAGGCTCATGTCCCGATCCACGTGAACATCGGAGGAATGCCAAGACTTTTACAAGCCCCGATTCTCTTGCCTTTCAAGGCCGATCTCATGAGCAAGGTCGAGCGCGATGTGGAGCAGAAGAGCAACCTTACTGACGACACCATTCGCATTTACTACCAACAAGAGGCTCAGAAGGTCACCGACGCGAACAGGGAGAACGTCGCGGAGACCCTCAAAACGACCGTCGCTCCCGAACACTTGGGCCACTACGCAGGTAATCCCGAAAGCATTCTCGGCAAGGCGGTCATTCTTATCAACGAGAATTACGTGACCAAGGCGTCTGTCGAGGCTGTCCCCACCGACACAGGAACCCTGTACAACCTCGCCCTAGATCTCACTCCCGACGGTGTCGATCGCCTTTGGTATTACAGCAAGCACCGCGTTGGCTTTCAGCTTCTCCTCATTTCAAATGGTGTCGCGATTGCCGCCCCTACCATTCGGCACGAGTTGACAAGCAGCCCCCTCGTCATCACCAAGCTGCCCGACCAGGCCCTTGCGAAAGATGCGGCAGATACCATCAACAATAGATCAAAATGAGGTCCTCACCACGGCTCGGCATGATCGCCGGGCTCGTTCTTGGTTCTGGTTGCGCGGCCATACCCACAGTCTCGCCCCGGCCACCCGTCGAGGGCTTGAATCAGAACTACTTCCCTATGGTGCCCGGTAAGCAGTGGACTTACCAAATCCATGTCATTGACGGAGGCGCCGTTCATGCAGATGGCGAAATCCAGTGGCGCAACACGTCTGTTCGCCAGACGCAGATGGGCGACGAAACCAGCGTTCAAGTGAGTCGGGATGAGTCGGTCGCGGATTTTCAACTATGGCTCGCAACCCCAAAAGGCCTCTACCTGACAGCCCAGCGGCAGCAAAACAAGGACGGTCCCGGGCCCTTGGTGTCCTTCGAACCTCCGCAGCCCGTGTTCGAATATCCTTTGAAAGCCGGTAGCACTTTTCACTGGAGCGGAACCGGTCCGCTGCCCGATGGGACCGCCGGACTATCAACCGTCAATGGCAGGATCGATCCCGTGGAAGAGGTGGCAACACCCTGCGGACGGCTGACCGCGATTCCGGTGGAATACTCAATTATCGCCTCCGGCATCGTGTCATCGGAGAAGGTGTGGTTTACTCCCGGTGTGGGGATCATTGAACTTTCCGAAACGGACAAGCTAGGCAAAAGCTCGCCCGTGCGGCAAGATTTGGTTCTCGAAGACGTGCAGTAGGATATGAAGAGTACATTTTGTTTGCTTTCGGTTGTCGCGACAACCGCCATGGTAGGTTGCTCTCATCAAGAAGCCAAGCCAGGTCAGGCCACCGTTCCTCCTCCCGTCGTTTCTTCCGACCTGCCGGCAAGCCTACAATCCGATGGCTACCGTTATGTTGGCCTCTCCTACACCCAAACCCGACCGATGGAAATGCTTCAGAACGGCAAGGCCCTCTGCACAGGAACTCAAACTGTAACCTTCTCGGGTCTTAAAGGTGGCAACGCTGCTTACACGGTGACGAACACCGGGGAGCTAGGCACGATCTTGGGGAATTTGACCCTGAGTGTCGAACCCAGCGGAGTCTACGATGTTTCTTCTACAGTAGAGGCGGGGACGACCCACGATCTCGAACTCCCCGCGAGTCTCGCAACCGGCACCAAGTGGACCTCGAAGAGCACGTTCTTTACCAAGAAAGGCGACAAGATCACCAACAACGACACCTGCCGTGTCGTCGGCCCCCAGTCGGTCACGACGCCAGCGGGCGTTTTCAATGCGTTGCTTGTGCAGTCTGACGGAACGGGTGAGTTCAATAGCGAACCCTACAAGGAGCAGTCGCACATGTGGTATGTGAAAGACCGAGGCCTTGTGAAGTGGGAAGTCATCGATACAAAGCTGCCCAGTGGACCGCCGATGATCACCGTTGAGGAGGAAACCAAGTAGCATGCTTGCCGCCCTTCTCCTAGCGCTCGCCCAGGACCCCGTGACCGCAGGCGACTACTTCCCGACCGTCGCCGGGACCACTTACGTCTACTCTCAGCAGGCGAAGGAGACGACGAGCCTCACTTGGACCATTAAGGCCCCGACCGAAATCGATAGCTGGCAGGTGATCCCCATTCAGACGATGGCAGATTCGGCAGTTGTGCCTACCACGCTTTACTATCGGGTCGCCAGCGCAGGCGTCTCCATGTTTGCTTTGGGCTCAGATGGGCATCGGGCCAGCGATCCCCAGCCATTCTTTGAGCTAGGCAACGCCAGCGGGGACTGGACTTTCAGCGGGGCAGTCAGCGCCGGTGACGAACCGACGAGCATTACCATCATCGGAAAAACCAAGCGAGGAAAGCCAACCAAGGCTTTGGGGCGGACCGTCGATACGATCATCGTGACGAGAGATTCGGTCCTTGGAAACCTCGATAGTGCCTTGCGGGTCCACCAGGTCCTGATCTTCGGAAAGGGAGTGGGCCTCATCGAGATGAACGAAACGAGTCAGATTGGGAAGAGAAAGCAAAGCTCGATTCTTAAACTCGTGGAAATCCGATCGCCAGGAGCCGCGACCGGGTGAGGGGCTACCTCTCGCTGGGATTCCTGACCTACCTAATGCTGGGTTGTCAACCAGCAGCGCCCCGCTTGGGCGCCGATTCGTCCGGCATGGAAATCCGATTCCAGGATCTGATGCCCGATGCCAAGCCCGGCAAGCAGGGTGAATTGACCCTTGGTGGGACTCTGCTGCCTGTTCAAATTCTCTCACAGAAGCATGACAACCTGTTCGAAATCGACTCTCTGTCCCATGACGTCGTCGTCGCCAAGGAGGTCTACCAAGACCGCATGGACACCTTTTCGCTTGAGGCAGTGGGCGATGAAATCATGATTCCCCCCATACCTGTGCTCCGGTCCCCAATGAAGGTGGGAGATTCGTGGACTTGGCAGGGCCACTGTATCGGCCAAGCCGACCACACAGCGAAAGCCACGATCGCGAGCCGGTCGGATAAGATATATTCGGGTTTGTCAGAGCTTGAATCAGTCGTCGTCGAGATGGACCTTCAAATAGAAGTTCCGAACTCAACGGCTCAGCGCAGGTTTGTTTTCTGGTTTGTGCCCGGCAAAGGATTGCTCAAGAGGGAGTTTGGAAGCGCCTCCGTCCGTCAACCCCTATCCCAATGAGCGCAACACTTAGTGGAACTCGATTTACACGACAGAATCTCCGGCTCGATGGCTGGTTGATTCTTGCTACGCTGCTCCTCCTCGGATCGGGCCTTTTGTCCATCTACAGCCTCGGAACAACCCACGACCAGGGCTACTTCAAGAAGCAGGTTCTGTTCTTGGCCCTCGGGGCCATTCCATTTGCCGTTTTCTATCTCGTTCCGCTGTCTTTCTGGCTTCGCAAAGCTGGGCTGCTTTATGTGCTCAGTCTCGGCATGTTGGTGCTTGTACTGGTCAAGGGTCGGTCTTCGCACGGCTCCCATCGCTGGATCATGTTGGGTTCTTTTCAGTTCGAACCCAATGAGCTCGTCAAGCTTTTGACGATCATCAGCCTCGCCGCGTTTTTTGCCCTGCGTTACGATCGCATCCGCGAATGGTCGACCCATCTCCTTGCCCTTGCCCAGATTGTGCCCCTCATGCTGCTGATGGCAAAGCAGCCGGAAACGGCGGCGGCCATGGTACTGTTCGTGATCTGGTTTTGCGTGGCCCTGGCCGCGGGCATTCCCTTGCGGTACTTGGCGGCAACGCTTCTCGTGCTAGGAGCACTCGCTGCGGTGGTCGTCCTCGTCGATCCCCGGCTCATATTGAAGCCCTATCAGATTCAGCGCCTAAAGGCGCTTGCGGCGAAGGGTTCTGGCGACAAGGAACCGGCCTCCATCTCGAAGCAGCAGCGGAGCGAGATCGAGGCGGCATCATATCAGGCGATGCGGGCCGAATTGGCCTTCGGATCGGGCGGTGTTCTCGGCTCAGGCTTCCTGCGAGGAGAGCAAACGAATTCAGGGACGATTCCTGAGCAGCACGACGATTTTATCTTTACAGTAGTGGGTGAAGAAGGGGGGCTGATCGGCGCCACTCTGGTACTCGCCGCTTTCGGGCTCTTCTTTTTTCGGCTCTGGCTCATCCTTTTGAGAGCGAGCGAACCCTATCACCGGATGCTCATAGCGGGCATCATTGGCCTTTTGGCGTTCCACATGGTCGTGAACCTCTTCATGATCCTTCAACTCATCGCCGTAGCCGGGCTGTGGCTTCCCTTCATGAGCTACGGTGGCACTGCTTTATGGCTCTGCATGGCCTGCGTCGGCATGGCCCTGAACGTGAAGCGCGGAGAGCAGCCCGTCCTTTTCCACTAAGGCGGTGTCCAGGTAGGAAGGGGTACCCTGAGCCTCTATGGCTTGGAAAGGTGTACTGGCGGAGTTCAGGGAGCGCATTCACATCGATGGTTTGGACGATGCGGTGACCCTGCTTGAAGGCAATACGCCCCTCATCCCCGCACCAAGGCTTGCCGAATGGATTGGCGGAGGCCTAAAGCATCTATTCCTGAAGTATGAGGGCCTGAATCCCAGTGGCTCCTTCAAGGATCGCGGCATGACGGCTGCGGTCACTCAGGCCCGGGCCGATGGCGCGACGACCATCATTTGCGCAAGCACCGGTAACACGTCCGCATCCGCAGCCGCTTACGCAGCGCGAGCCGGGATCAAGTGCATTGTTCTCGTGCCAGACGGCAAGGTCGCCCTTGGAAAGCTCGCCGGTTCGTTGATTTACGGAGCGAAAGTCGTCGCGATCAGGGGTTCGTTCGACGACGGTCTTCGCCTGGTGCGGGAGGTCAGCGACAAGAACCCGATCGTTCTCGTGAACTCGGTGAATCCGGCAAGGATTCAGGGCCAGAAGACGGGCGCCTTTGAAATCTGTGACGCGCTTGGCGAAGCCCCCGATATCCATGCGCTGCCGGTGGGCAATGCGGGGAACATTACGGCCTACTGGCTTGGGTACCGCGAGTATTTGGCCGACGGTCGAATCAGCAAAGCGCCCGCGATGATAGGCGCCCAAGCCGAAGGATCGGCGCCGATCGTCTTGGGCCACCCCGTCGAGCATCCCGAAACGTTGGCAACCGCAATCCGAATCGGCAATCCGGCCCGGTGGAGAGAGGCCGTGTGTGCGCTGGACGAATCCGGCGGACAAATTCATGCCGTCTCGGATGCGGCCATCTTGGAGGCTTACTCTGCCGTCTCTAGACTGGAGGGCGTATTCTGTGAGCCATCCTCCGCGGCAGGGCTGGCAGGCATGCGAAAAGCGGTACAGAAAGGGGTTCTTAACGTGAAAGGCAAGACAGCGGTCACGATTCTTACGGGCCACGGGTTGAAAGATCCTGACACCGCACTCAAGGTCGCCGATCCCGCCATCACCATCGACGCCAACTATGACGCTCTCCTTAAGGTAATCGCGTAACTTCATGATCCAAATCCGTATTCCCGCTACCACAGCGAACCTTGGCCCGGGATTCGACTGCATGGGCCTAGCCCTTGATCTCTGGAACACATTTGAACTTCGCCTTGAGGGCCCGAAGGGCGATGTGCAGGTGCATGTCATCGGAGAAGGAGAAAACAAGCTACCGGCTGACTCCTCGAACTTGGTCATCCAATTGATCAAGGAGCGCCTGGGCATGAGATACGAGGGGCTGGACAAAGGCGTCTTATTGCGGTGCCACGCGGGTGTCCCTTGCGCCAGCGGTCTCGGCTCGTCCTCCACTGCAGTGCTCGCGGCGACGACCTTCACCCACGCCCTGGAACTGTACTTGAGTGGGATTTCGGACATCGAACCAGAGATGCTTGACCGCCATCAGATCCTGCGGGACGCAATGCTTGTTGAGGGCCATGGCGACAATGTTGGGCCGGCGATGGAAGGGGGGCTATTACTGATCATGCCCAACAATGGGGACATCATCTACAAGAAGGTTCCCTTCAGCAAGTTTCGGGTCGTCGTTTGCGTACCTGAATTTGACTATTTCACTTCACAAGCTCGAGCGCGTTTGCCGAAGACGGTCTCCTACGCCGACGCGATTTTCAATCTTGGCCGTGCGATGTTCGTACTTCAGGCGCTTCAGGAAGGAGATGACGCCTTGCTGCGGTCGGCCTGCGAGGATCGTCTCCACGAACCCTACCGGCTACCCGACATCCCTGGCGCAATTGAAGCCAAGGGAGCAGCTCTTCGAGCGGGGGCGGTCGCGGTTGCGCTAAGCGGCGCCGGGCCGGGGGTGATTGCGTTTGCACGGGAGTCCCACGCCGACATTGGAAGGGCCATGCAGGCGGCGTTTCGGGAAGCCGGGCTTACCGCTCGTTGGTGGGCGCCTGACGCCACGAATGATGGCGCCACGATTCGGCGACTGCCCTAGCCTCCGATGACGATCCAGCCGTGGGGCTTGGCCTCGGGCAGATCGGACTTTTCGGATGCGGTCATGAAAGGTGACCATTCCGGCATCGACCCGTCAGGAATTCCAAAACGGGCAAAGAACTCCATGTTGGCCGCGAGCTTTGCGTCACAGACCTTCGCATTGCACGCGCCGGCGCCGGGATAGCGGCCGCAGAGCGCAGATCCCTGGCCATCGAGCTTTCCGTCCATCTCATCAAAGTCGTCCTCTACGTAGGTCTTCGCGTAGTCGGCGTTCACTTTGCCCTTGTCACCTTCCAGGTGCGCCGTCCAACGTTTCCTGCGCATTTCGCAGTTGTTATCGGCCGTGGGTCGGTAGTCAGGCGTTTCCTCTGCCATGAGCTTGGGATCTTCCGGAAAATTCGACCCGACGTAATAGCCATCGTTCGTGTGATGGTAGATCACGTTCTTGAGCCCAAGTTCCAATTTGCCGATCTCGCCGGACTTATAGTCGGCCATCAGCCAGGTGTTGGCGTAGCCACCATTGTTCCCGTCCATGAGAATCTGCTTTGCCTCATCGAGACTGCTGCCGTACTGGGCAGCCTTCCTCATTCGCACAAATTCCGGGATGCCGTCTGGTTTGTAGCCCACGAAATCTGAAATGGTTGTTTCCGTTATAAGGATGCCCGAATCGTTCAGGGCCCAGTCCGTACCACTGTGGATCATTCCCGGCAGGGTGTCGAATACCACTCGATGTCCCTGAAGGGGCCGAATATCGAGCATGAATCGCCAGCGGAAGCCGGTGAAGTAGTCCCACCAAAAATTCTGCCCCACAACCGGTTTGCCGTCGGCCGTCTCGCTGCCGGTGGCCACAAAGGCGCTGCACGCCGAGGGAGCTTCACTGACGACACGGCCTGAGGTTTTCTTGCCGTACAACGGAAGGTAGTAGTCGCCAAGTTCAATATGGTCGTTGAGCGCCAAGACGTCCTTCCAGTCCCGGGAGAAGCCTTTCGCGCGCATCCCGTCGGCGATGCCTTCGATTTCCTGCTTGTATTGGTCCTCAACTTGGGGCCAACTGACCGTCTCCGCGGTGTTGCGAAGCCATTGCCAATCGTAGCCGGCATGTTCCGCGGCAAAGCTCATCGCCACCGACGTCATCGCATCCGATATTTCCGATGCCGCCAACGTTCCCTGCTCATAGCCAATATCGTACGGCTTGCCATCCAGGTGCAGCACAATCCAGCCTCCCTTCTCTTCGCGAGAGGCCTTCGCCAGACTCCGAGGATCAGCTTGAAGTTGAAAACTGAGGATGGCAAGGAAAGGAGCGAGGAACATACCTCTATTGTCTACGAAAGCCGTGAGCGCCTGCGACCATTCGCCCCAGAAACTTCAAGCAACGATGCCCCGAGGCGGCGGCGATTCCACTCGGTGGCCAAGCCTCCCAGCCAGTCCGTCATCTCGCCGAGGCTCTGGGTTTGCAGTTCAATTTCGGTGCGGCGTCCCTTGGTGGTTGCTTTGAGGATTCCCGCTTCCAAAAGCACCTTAACGTGTTTGGTTGCACCCTGGCGACTCATTGGCAACCGGCTCGTTAGTCGACCCAGGCTCATCGGACCTCTGGTGGCAAGGCGCCAGACCATCTCCATTCGGGTGGGCTCACCGAGGGCGGCCAAGACCTCGTGGGGCGCCGTCTTTGTCAGTACCGACGTGGCCAAGTCTGACATTTGAGCTTCGCGAACAACCATGTGAGCAACTCCGAGGTTGCATGATAGCGCCCAAATGTGAAGGACACTGCGGGCGTTTCTGGAAACCGGCAAAAATGCCAGAGCCTACTGATTTCCCGATTCGACCTGATGAGCGGTGCGCTCCCAGAGTTGAACGGTGCGGAGATCTCGCAGCCGGCGCTCCATCGCCGAATCCACCTTTTGGGCAATTGCCTCATAGGCGTCCACACCGGGCGCATTCTTTTCGATGTAATCGAAGGCGCCCCTCCGCATGGACTCAACGGCATTGGCCACATTGCCGTAGGCGGTCATGACAATCACCTCAGCGAAGAGATCCCGATTGAAGGCGGCTTTGATGATGTCCAAACCCGAGCCAGGCTGGTCGATGGACATGTCGGTGACGATGACGTCGTAAAAGTCCTCTTCGCGAATCGCTCGAATGGCATCTTCGGCCGTGCCTACAAGGGTCACCAAGTGGCCATCCCGCTCCAACCGTCGGCGTACCGCTGTGCGAACCCCTTCCTCATCGTCAATTACAAGAACACGACCCATTAGACGCTCCTAGTATATCTTCCTGCTGCCAGCCAAGGCCGACCATTGGCCTCCCCCCGAGCAACGGCCTAACGATAGTTAATGAACTCGACGGGAAAGCTGAGTTCCAAGCCCTTGATGAACGCGATGGCCTTTTGAAGGTCGTCTTTGCTCTTCGAAGAAACTCGAACTTCGTCCCCCTGAATTTGCGCTTGAACCTTGAGGCCCTTGTCTTTGACGAGCTTGATGAGTTCCTTGGCCTTATCCTGGGGGATACCTACCTTAAAAATCAGCTTTTGGCGAATGGTCAGGCCAGTCCCATGCTCGATCTTGCTCCAGTCGATCGACCGGATATCGATTCCGCGCTTGAGGAGCTTGGAAACGACGATATCCTTCAATTGATCCATCCGAAACTCGTCGTCGGCGACCAGCGTGGTTTCCTCTTTCCCTTCAAGGATTTCGCACTTGGAGCCTTTGAAATCATAGCGACCTTCCAACTCGCGGTGAGCCTGGGAGAGCGCATTTTTGACCTCCATGTCGTTGACGCGAGACACCACGTCGAAGGAAAAGTCTTGGGTTGCCATCGTTAGGCGGTCTCCAAATCTTTGGCCAATACGAGCAGCATGTAATGGACGTCGAAATTCAATTCGTCGGCGGTGAGAAGCTTCTTCTGTTCCTCGGAAATCCCGCTTGCCAGAAAGCGTTCGCGCAACCTCTCGGTTGCTCCTTTATGGATATCCCGACTCACTTTGCTGAGACTATTCTTGTCTACCTTGACCGCGATTTCTCCTTCGTACACGTTTTGGATGGTTCCAATGAGACCTCCCATGTGCTCGAAGTATTGGTTCTTCTTCCGGTCCTCGTCCGTAACCGGTCGGGCGACTATTCGAACGCGATCGCCTTCCTTCCAAGTGGGCATAGCCAAGTTTACCGGACAAGGATCATTTGATGAAAAAAGCCCCGCCAAGGTGGCGGGGCAATGCGTTGGACCAGCTTGTGCCAACTCTTCCTTGCGGCGGTCGGCTTTTGCGTTTTTGCGATGAATAAACTTGAGGCCGTTAATTGCCTGGGCTGCGATGTCTGCGGAGAAGGAACGGGATGTCCAGATCAATCTCGTCGAGTTGAGTAGGTATTCCTCCCGGGGTTGCCCCTCGGTTGGCCATAACCTCTTGAGGAGTGATCTCGTCGCGTACGAAAACCTGATCTGAGGAATCGATCGGCGTTGGTGTGAACACGGGCGCTTGGGTTCGAGGTTCCATGCCGGCGGCCAGCAGCGTGATCTGGACCTCCCCATCGGTTCCGCCCTTCATGACGTGCCCCATGATGATCTCGGCATCTTCCGGCTCCGTGAACTGCTGGATGTACTCCATCGCCTCGTGGGCCTCTCCGATGCTGAAGTCTTGCCCTGCGGTGATGTTGACAAGAAGGCGTCGCGCACCAGAAATGTTGGTTTCCAGGAGGGGTGAATTGGCGGCCGCCTGGGCCGCCAACTTCGCCCGCTGCTCACCGACGGCTCTCCCCAACCCCATGAGGGCGACGCCCGCGTTGCTCATCACCGCCCGCACGTCGGCAAAGTCGACGTTGATGACGCCGGGCAGGAGGATGATATCGGAAATGCCTTGGACGCCCTGTCGAAGGATGTCATCAGCAGCGGCGAATGCCTGCTGCATGGTGGCCCTGCGCTCGACGAACTCAACCAGGCGGTCATTGGGGACGGTGATGAGCGTATCAACCGATGCCTTTAGCCGGGCGGCCCCTGCCTCGGCAAGGCGTCGGCGCTTCGGCCCTTCAAATGTAAATGGCTTGGTGACCACGCCGACCGTCAGAATTCCGAGGCTCTTGGCCATTTCGGCAATGACGGGCGCCGCCCCTGTGCCGGTCCCCCCGCCCATTCCAGCGGTGATGAACACCATATCGGCGCCTTCCAGCGCCTCGCGAATTTCTTCCTGCGACTCGCGTGCAGCGTCCTCGCCCGTAATGGGATTGCCTCCTGCTCCCAAGCCTTTGGTTAACTTATCACCGATGCGCAGGCGGGTCTCAGCTTTGGAATGGCCAAGGGCTTGGGCATCTGTATTGAGAGCTACAAATCTAACTCCAACAACTCCTTCCTGGATCATGCGGTTCACGGCATTGCTGCCGGCGCCACCGACGCCAAAAACCTTGATCGTTGCTTGGTTCTCGAAGAGATTGTCCGGTTTCATGGTAGTCACGCTCAAAAAACAAAGGAAACAGAAGCCTTTTGGGGGCTTTGTGAAGGGAAAGACGGATGAATTTCAACGTTGGAAGCTATTTTCTTTTCCACAATTTCCCCAGTTGGAGTTTGGAAGGTGGATAAGCACTGAGATTCGCTCAGACCGTACACTTGCCTCATGCTTTGGGGTCAGGGACTGGTTTCGTTCGCCATTTGGTTGGGGGTCGGCGCGGCCGTCGCCCGTCGTCCACGCCTCGCGTTGGCGGGACCAAGAGGCCGTGCGCTCTTTCTTGCGACCGCATACCTGTTCGGGGGGCTACTGTTCCTTATGCTTGGCACGATCGCCGCCGTGGTTGTTCACGGACTCATGCCGGACCACATGACGCCCGTGGGCTGGCTCCTGGTCACTGGCGCAGGCGCTGGTTTTGTTTTGGGCCAGGCCATGGCGGTACGAGTGATCCTGACGATGCTGAACCAAGACTCAATCAGCAAGCATCCCCCCAACCCAAAGTATGGGGGGGATGCGCCCGGAGAAGACCCAAAGCCGTCTTAAGGGTTCTTGGCGCCCGCTACAATCCACGCTTTGATCAGGTTGATGTCCTGCGCGGCCAGGGGAGGCGCGTTTCGCGGCATGGGTGGAGTCTTTGCCCCCGTGATGTACTGTATCAGGGCGCTGTTGGCATCGCCCGCCACAATGTCCGCCCCGCTTCTGCCACCCTTCATGGCAACATCGTAGCTCGTAAGGCTTAGGCCGGCCGCAACGCGTCCGCCCGGCAATCCGTGACACTTAACGCAGGCGGCAGTAAAGATCTTTTGAACATTCGCATAGGTGGGTGCATCGGATGCAGCAGTAATTGACGCAGCGGCTGACGTGGTTGGAACGGCGGCGGAAGTCGGCGGCGTAACCGGAGGTGGGGTCTGGTCTGAGGTTGTGGATGATGAAGAGCATCCGGCGAGCAAGCCCGCCGCTATACCGGCAATCCAAACATGCTTCATGCCGGTAGTATACGGTGTCAAAGTTACGGAGCGTTTGGGCGGGGCAATTATTCCGGTTAGTCCGGCGTCCAGGGCGACTCGGCAGACGTAGAAACTCAAGCGGTGAAGAGAATCCCGGACAATCGGAGCGTGTCAGAGGTGCTGGAAGCTTTGGCGGAGGCTTCACCGAGCGCGCCCTTCTTAGCCCTCGGGCAAACGGTGTTTTGGGATGAGCCCGTTAAAGTCGGCATTGCGTGTGCCAGTCGGGAGTCTGGTTCAGAACGCCGCTTTGTAGCCGCCGTCCACGACACCGACTACTTTGCGAAGGCTCCCGGCACACGGTCCCATCGCGGTCATTTTTCGGCATTGCCCCACAACGACACAACGACCAAGGGGCTATGGAGCGCAGCCGGCGAATTCAGTGCGCTGTTCGGCGGGGAAACCGTCATCACCAAAGAGGACTTACAGCGAGCTGGCCTTCGAGTTCATGCGCTTCTCAGGGAAGACGCCAAGAGCTTGGATGCAGCAACCGAGGCCTGGGGCTGGCGAGGCATTGCAAGCCTCGAGGATCATCCTCCCATCGCCCTCGATATGAGCTTGGAGCAAGTCTGGCCCGATCTGTTGGCCACGTTCCAATGGGCAATAGACCAAACCTTGGAATGTATGTCCGGCAAGGATCGCGCGGCGGCCACGATCCTTGCCGACCAGTTGGTAGCCGGACTCTGCAAATTCCTCGATTCAGGGTCTCTCGCCTCATTTTATCGCCGACTACTTCCCGTCTTTTACTCACTTGCCATGGGTTGTAACGCGCCCATCGAAGACAACCAAACGTCCGAACTGCTCCGCTTCAACACCTCAACGTGCAACCTTCCCAGGTTCGAACTGTTGGATCTGTTTGTCAATCCCGTTACACGTGCGGGCGCCGCAAATGCATACAACCAAGCCATCTCAGGTTCCGGCTTGTACGATACAAGCCGGTTTGGGGTGGGCGCAATTCCATTTGACCTTGTCGTTCCGGGACATGGCCGAGGGACGTTGCGCCTTGGCACTCATGGAATTGTGATTCAGACCCCGACGCCCCTTTTCCTGACCCTCCCGAGGGGCCTCAAGATCAGCGGCCTTCACGACCTTGCCTCACTCGTGGAGGCAAAGTTCGGATCAGACTGCGCCGTGGTAGGCAAAGCCGTCACGCTAGTTGGCATGTTGGCAAAGGAATTCGTCTTCGTGTTTCACGAGGGTGCAAGCAGCTATGTGAAGTACTCGCGGGCCTTTCATCGCTTGCTTGGCCAAGCATTCGGTTTTGCTGGACTCAACCCGGTCTTGCGGATACGCTACGATGTTTGGAGTTCGCTTAAAGCAGTCAATCTCAATCTGAGGCTTCCAACCCCGTTTCAGGAACCCTTTGGGGCCACCGAGATTCCGGCCGAGGCGTTCGCTGATCGTTGGATCAACGTGGGAAGAGACCAGAGCGACTTGCTCAACCGACTTGCTGCGGTTCGGCGGCCCTTTGAGTGGCTCGGGTGGCTTTCCGAATTCAAGGGCGGGGACTGGTCAGATTCGATGCGGCGATACGACGAGATCAATGAGAGTCTCGCGGGCTTACGCCAATCGATCGAGGCGATGCGTTCCGAACGACGCGAACTGCTGGCAACTCTCCGTGATCTCCGGAAGGAGCGACAGGAGCTTGAGCACGCAAAGGGCAAGCATTTCCGGGATAGGATCTTCGAGAAGGCGGCCACGGACGATGACCGGCATGAGAGAGACCGGTTTATCCAGAGGATTGCCTCGGTCTCTAAGGAAATCGGGCGAATGGAGCTAAAGCTTAGGACCTCGATTCGGAACCAGCGCGACATCGTGGCTGCACCCGAAATTCGCAGCCGACAAGAGGAACGAAAGCGTATTGTCATGTCCGCCGAAAAGGCGCGGCTTACTTTGATTCGTAACGCCATCATCTCATCTCGAGGCCTCGCCAACTCGAACCTACGCCCTAGCGCTTGGTGGCTATACCTTCTCTCATCGGATGGCGCCTGGTTCCGGCAGATTTGGGACTCCGCCGAATGCTATCTGGAGCCCCTTGCGTGATGCCTGAGAACGTACCCTTCTGGAAAGTCGAGTCGATCGGCAATGACTTCGTGCTTGTGAACGCCGAGGACGTCACGAAACTGGCTCCCAAAAACGTCGACGGCTTTCTAGCGCGGCTCGCCAATCTTGCATGCGAAAGGAGATTTGGCATCGGATCAGACGGACTCCTCGTCGTAAGCAAGACATCGTCTGGACTCCACTTGAGAATGTTTAATCCGGATGGCACCGAGGACTTCTGCGGCAATGGGCTTCGATGCGCGGCTAGACATGGGTTTGCGCAAGGCTGGGTTTCCGGGCAGTTTTCGATCGATCACTTGGGTCAGAGGGTGGAAGCGGAGGTAGTCGACGATGTCATCGTAAGAACTGTTCTGGGAGCTGCGCAATACAGTCCGGAGAAGGTTCCCGTCAAGGGCAACGCTGAACTTTTCAATACAACCGTCTGGTCTGGCATGGTGGACGGACAGCCGCTTTCGCTGTTCGGAAGCGCCCTCACGACGGGAAGCACTCACGTGATCATCAAGACCGCCACGTTGCCGGATGACGACAGCTTCCGCTCGATAAGTGCCGCAATCGAAAATGACCCCATGTTCCCAGAACGCACGAGCGTGATCTGGGTGAAGATGGAACGCCCGATGGTTTTGGCCGTTCGCATTTGGGAGCGGGGTGCAGGGGAAACTTTCGGCTGTGGAACAGGTTCGGCTGCGGCGGCTGCCGACTACCTGCGTCGCACCGGCCAGGGTGGCTCAGTCACGGTGATCAATCCGGGTGGAGATTTATCGATCAGCGCGAAGGCGTGGAACGAGCCCCTCACCGTACAGGGAAGTGCCACTACTATCTATCAGGGCTTCTACCCAACTCGCGACTTGTTGTAACATCCCCACGTGGAGTTGGACCGGTGCCCGAGATGTGGTGATGACTGGAAGCAGGGCGCCCATGCGTGCATGCATTGCGGCTTTATTCCGGTTGGGACCGGCATGCGGCAGCTCTACGAGAGTTCAGTTGTGGATGCCCGCGAACGTGAGCGTATCGCGGAGCGGAATCTTGGTTTGGAGCGAGCTCCGGGCTCCCGCAATGGGCTCATTTTCACTGCGATTGCTTTGTCGCTGATGGGTTTTTCTTATGACCAGCGGATCTGGGTCAATAACTGGGAAGTCCTTAGGCTTGGTTTAGGGGATGCGCGCCCCATCAGAGTGGTTGGAAATTGGGGGGTGACCGACGCTCAGGAGCTTGACGAAGCCGGCTCGGCCCACAAGGATGATGGACTGTATGGAACGATCCAGTTTGGCGATAATGGCGCCGTTCGTCTTTCTCTCTTCCGTGGAGTGGAAAGGATGGAGGCAACCGGTCTCTACACCCAATCGGGCAAGAACATCTACCTGCGCCAATTGACGGGCACAAACGGCGCCAGCCCACTCCCTGAGCAAGTCAAACTGTCGCTTGACTGGACGCACGGTGACACGATGCAAATGGACATCGAGGATCAGGAGCGACTCACTCTTATCAGGATCAGGCCGGATTCTCAGTAGTGGTTTTGACACAGAAAAAAGCCCCCGACATTGAGCTGTAGTCGGGGGCAAGGTGAGGAGGACACTCCCGTCGTCGTTTAATGCCTTTGTTTTGGGCCTCCCTCGGTCCGGATGGACTTTGGTTGCGACAGGCTGTGGGTTCGTGGGTTAGATTTCTTTTGGAGTCTGGTTCGTTAAATTCGGTGTCTTCGGTGATGCCGTCTGTGATGGACAGGGGCGAAGTGCATCGCGGCATGCTGCATGGCGCCGACCTGGGCGATGACTGATGCGGTCGCGATCGGTTGTGTGACGGCAACCGTGAAGGTGGAGACCGGGGTCATCTGGCCGGAGTCCATGTCAAAGGCGGTAACGAGGAAGAGGCTATTCTTGTTTGCATCGGCAGCGCCGGGTGTCCAGGTGAATAGGCCAGTGGTGGCGTCGATGCTTGCTCCTTGGGCGGTCGATCCAAGGAAATACTCCATGTGGCGTCCGGTGGCGACGGTTTCAACCTTGAGCTTAACGGGACTACCCGCGGCAATTCTTATCGGATCGATGGGCCGCAGCTCGGGCTTGAGGGCATCCCGCACCACGTTGATCCGAAGTTCCCGTTCGTCGGTAAGGTTGTCCTCACCAGCGATTTCCGCCTTGACTGCCACATCGAAACTCCCTGGTTGGGTTTCACCGCCAGGTGTCCAGGTGATGAGACCGCTCAGTGGATCGATTTCCATGCCTTTCGGGGCATTTCTAATGGAGTACACGACCACCTTGGATGTATCTTGAACGGTCGCTTTGGCCCAGACGCTCATTTGCTCTCCAAGTGGAATGGTCTGTTCGGGCAGGTCTCCCAACATGGGCCTATGGGCAACGGCCTCGATGCTTATAGCGAAATGACAGGGAGCTGAAGTGTCTTTGCCCCCGTTCTCTTCTCCGCCATCATTTTTGAGCCAAACCGTCACGCGGGCTAGTCCACTAGCTTGAGGGGCGGCTCGATAGGTCAAGGTCCCATCCTCAAGGATTCGCGGCTGTTCGGCAAACAGCATCGGCTGGTCGTTGTTGACAATCCACTGGATGTGCTCAGGCTGGCCCAGTGAGGAGGTTCCTGGCGAGACTTGCGTCGCCCAGTTCTGAACCGTCTCCGAACCCGAATCTTGCTTACTTGTTTGGTCTGGTCCACCGGTGAACGTGGGTGCGCTATTGATCCATGCTACATCGATGGTTGCAACCGCAGGAAGGGATGCGGTGTGTCCGTCGATGCCAATCCCTTCGAACAGGAAAGAGTCTTTGCCAAAGTAGTTGACTTCGGGCCGATAGGCGAATGTTCCGTCGGGGAAAAGTTGAAAGAAGGCCGCGTGCGTGGGACCTTTGACAAGAGAGAACGCAGAGATCGCGTGGGACCCAACCGATATGTCGGCCTGGGGAGTCAGCATCGACCCGTTCTTGAAGATTTCGAAGTTCTGGCCTGAAACCGAAGGCAGGTCGGCAATCGAGGAACGGTCCGACTCCGGGGGTGCCGGCGCATTCTGAAGAAGGCTGAGACTGCCCACTTCGATCACCCCAACGGTTGACGACAGCTTGATCGTCGCGATCTCCTCGCTATCGGAGGCAACACCCATGTACTCGCTGGCTTGATCTTGCCCGCCAACCAGATTCTTGCTATCCTCGTAAGCGAGCCGCCCGTCCGGGCCATAGGCCTTCAGAGTAACCAGTCCTGAGGAGGCGCCTGAGAGGACCACCTCGGCACCGGCAGCAGCGACTGGTCTATCAAAGTCGATTCGGATGTTTGAACTGTCTTGCGAGTTTAGGCACAACTGCGTCCCGCTGGCCGTGTATTCGGTTGCCAGCCGCATCGCCCCGCTCGTCGGCTTGGAAAACTTGGCAATGACGCCGGTCTTCGTGCTTAGGCTGACAGGGTTAAAGACCAGGCTGCCATTGCTGCCTATTGAGTTCCATACAACGGTTTGAGCGGACGAAATCTCTGACGGGTCATTCAGCCCTGAGACGCGAGCCTCCACCTGAATCGCAGTCGCTAGAATAAAGAGCGTCAAGGCCGATTTAAAACAAAGAGCCGGCCGAACCGTGGCTGCATCTTCGGGCTTTACGCTAGCCCATCGCGTGCCGGCATGCACCCAGGAGCCAACACATTCCCCAACCCTATTTATCAGCTTCATCTGCATAGCCTCCGTGCTTTGGCTTGACCGCCGTTGAAAATTCGCGAATCACTTCCCATATGGGGAAGCGTCCCAACTTTCACCTCTATCCTTTGAGGCCGGCTGTCCTAGGCCACTCCCTGGCCCAAGCCTTGCATTTATAATTTACACGATCTGTAGGGAGCTTTTACTAGGATTTTTATAGAACTGGTATTTTTACCAGGTAAAGATCGCTATGTGATTTCGTCACTGTATCTTTCGCTACATGCCAGATTCAAAACAGCGGCCTCTGCCGGCGAATTGGCGGTCCGCCCAAGGTGCTCCGGCCGTTTTGCGTAGGCCTCCCCTACTGGGCTGGCTTCTGTCTGGTCGGAGGGCTTCGCCATTTAGGCACCCACCTCAAGCCTCCGCATGCCGCAGCGACAAAGGCCTTTCGACCACCTTGTTGTATTCTGGGGACCATGCATCGAATCGCGGTTTACCCTGGCTCGTTTGACCCTCCAACGCTAGGTCACCTCGACGTGATCGAACGCGCGAGCCGACTATTTGACGAATTGGTCGTGGCCATTGGCGTAAACAGTGCGAAGTCGCCCTTCCTAAGCTCCGAGGCGCGGATTCGCGGGCTCCGCGAAAGCGTTGGGCACCTCTCGAACGTCCGCGTCGAGCCATTCAATGGGCTCCTCGTTGAATATGCGGCCGGTCTCGGAGCCCAATCAATTGTCCGTGGACTGCGCGCGACCGCCGATTTCGAATATGAGTTTCAAATTGCCATGGTTAACCGACGCTTGAGTGATGTGGTGGATAGCGTTTTTCTCATGACCAAGTGGGAATATAGCTATCTTTCCAGTAGTATAGTAAAGGAGGTTGCTCAACTAGGCGGAGATTACAGTCCGATGGTGCCCGCGCCGATCTCAGCGATCATCGCCGAAGCCCTGGCGGACCGACGATCCTAGTGTCCCGAGAATTTCGGGCTGAGTCATCTTGGTGCATTGAGTGCCACAATACCGCTGGCTGGTCCGTCCAATTAGCAGAAGAGCAAGGTTGACGTTATGGATGTATTGCGCATTTTGGAAGAGCTTCACGAAGAAGCGGTCCTGCGGCCCCGCTCCTTTGGGCCTATTACCTGGGGGTTGAACCGTGACGAGGTCAGCATGCTGATCACCAAGGTTCGAGCCTCCCTGCCGTCTGAGTTGAAGATTGCCGTCCAGACTGTGCGAGACTCGGAGCGCATCGTTGACACCGCTCGCGAGGACGCCTACATGACGGTTGAAGGCGCGCGAAAGGAAGGCGAACGGGTCATTGCCGAAGCCAACCTCGAAGCGCAGCGCATTCTGGACCAGGCGAAAATCCAACAGGAACGCATGATCTCAGAGAGCGAAATCCTGAAGATCAGCAAGGCACAAAGCGAAGAAATCCGAAATGCGGCCGAGCGAGAGGCTAGCCAGATGCGTAAGGGCGCCGAGAAATATGCCTATGACGTGCTGTCCCACCTAGAAGCAGTCGTGGGCAAAATCATGACCAGCGTCGACCGCAGCAAGACCGAAATCCGCCCGGAACAAGCCACCGCTGTGGCCCCGGTCCGCGAGCGCGTTCGAGCGTAGTTTCATTCAACCCTCGTTGAGGAAGTCACGCACTTGATTGGCAATGCGAAGCGTCATGGTGGGTACAGTTGCCAACTCTTCCACCGTCGCCCGCCGGATGCCCTCAATCGAACCAAAAGTTCTTAGCAGCAGGCGCCGACGACGAGGCCCCACGTGGGGAATTTCCTCCAAAACGGAGCCCGTCATGCGCTTGTCTCGCAGTTTGCGATGGTAGGTCAGGGCAAAGCGGTGGGCCTCGTCCCGCAGCTTTCGCAACAGCAGGAGACCCGGCGAGTTAAGCGGCATCTCAACCTCGCGAAAGGTGTACTCGAACACCGGGCTTCGCGCGTACGAGTACTCCTCGATCTTCTCTCTAGCCGGCGCCTCCCCAACTTGGTGGGCTTGGTCTGGCACATAAACCAACTCGAGTCGCTTTGCCAGCCCAATCATGGGGACCACAAGGCCAAGTTCGTCTCTGGCCTTGAGAGCCGCGTTGAGCTGCCCCTTGCCACCGTCGATCATGATGAGATCCGGGAGGCGGGCAAATTTCTCATCGCCATCTATGTACGCCTTGAGGCGGCGTGTCAACACCTCGTGCATCATTGCGAAGTCATTTGGACTCTCGGGATGATATCGAACCTTGAACCGGCGGTATTCACCTTTGGCCGCAGCCCCATTTTCGACAACCACCATCGAACCAACGGGCGCGGTGCCCTGGACGTTGGAAATGTCATAGCCCTCAACACGCAACGGCGCTTGGGAAAGCCCGATCTCCTCTTGAAGCATCGCCATCGCCTCTTCGGCCCATTCTTCCTGCTTAACGGCCGCCTCACTGATCCCGGCCAGGGCCTGTTCTGCGTTTGCCGCCGCCATTTCAACCAGCTTGAGCTTTTCCCCACCCTGGGGGACCTCCACCGAGATCGCAGAGCCACGACGACTCCTGAGCCAACTCTGGACAATCGCCCGCTCCTCAATCTCAACAGGCAACAGCACTTCCCGGGGCACGTCGGGCGCTTGGGCGTAATACTGCTTTACGAATTCCTGGACCGCATAGGCGGGCGCCGAGTCTCCCGCGCCATCCAGGATGAATTGACGCTGGCCGATCAACTTGCCACCCCGAATGTAGAGCATCTGGATCGCCGCCACCCGATCGTCCTTAACAACCGCAATGACGTCTTGATCCACGTTGCCCGCAACCAACACCTTCTGCTTTTCAAGGACATGCTCAAGTGCCTGCAACTGGTCCCGAAAGGTAGCCGCTCGCTCAAAGTCGAGCGCGTTAGCCGCTCGATTCATCTCATCTTTAATGTCCGCTATAACCGATTCTTCCCTTCCTTGAAGAAATTTTTCGACCCTTGCGACCACCTCGCTGTAGCGGACCTTATCCGAAAGGCCCGCGCATGGACCCAGACATTGGCCCAAGTGGTAGTAGAGGCAGGGTCGCTGCTCTGCTTGACCGCTCCATGATTTACCGCAGGGAATCAGGGGAAAGACGCGGTGCAAAATGCGCAGCGTGTCACGGACTTGAAACGCGCTTGTATACGGCCCAAAGTATTTTGCGCCGTCCTTCCGAACGCGACGGGTGAAGAGAACACGGGGGAACGCTTCCTTAGTGATCGTGATGTACGGATAGCTCTTGTCGTCCCGCAGTCGAACATTGAAGGGAGGACGATGCTCTTTGATGAGATTGCATTCGAGGACGAGCGCCTCAACCTCCGAGTCGACCACGATCCATTCGATGTCGGCAACTTTCGATACGAGCCTTTCGATCCTCAATCCATGGCGCGCGGAGTCTTGGAAATAACTGCGTACGCGGTTTCGGAGAACGACCGCCTTGCCTACATACAGAACTTCGCCGGCGGCATTGCGATAGACGTAGCACCCGGGCTTTGCCGGCAGCTTCTTGAGCTTCTCGCTCACCTTCTCGGGCCAAACGCGTACCGACATGGGACGGCCTGATTATAGTGCGAAAGCTGGAGATACTAGGCCGGTGGCAAAGGTGGCGGCACGGACGCAAATAGCCCGGCAAGGTCGGTCACCTGTTCCGCCGCTAGCCAGCCTGGCATGCCGGGCGTCCAGACTAAAGTGGTGCGGCTTACCTGCCCAGATCCAATCATTCCCTGGAGATCGCTTGCAGAATAGGGTCCCGCTTGTTGACCACCCACGGCGATGTGGTAGGCCTTCGAAGTCGGAACCGGCGGAGGACCGGGCTGAGCTGCTTGGCCGATCATTTGTCCCATGGCCGCGCCCAAACCGATACCCACTCCGGCTGAGCCCATGCCGCCTGGATTCTGGGCGGCCGCTTCCATCGCGTTTGCCGCCTGGTATTGGGTGTAGCTGTTCAGGTTTCCAACCACGCCGATGCTGGAACGCTTATCGATCGCCTCTTCAACTTCGGGCGGCACTGAAACATTTTCAATGTTGAAGTTCAGGATTGCGATACCCATTTCCTGCAGGGCCGGGGCGATGGACTGTCGGATTTGCTCGCCAAGTTCGGTGTATCGAGATGCCAAGTCTAAAACTGGAATGTGAGATCCCGCCACCGTCTCAGTGAATCGGGTCACAATCTGGTTTCGAATGTTCGGTTCCACCATATCGGTGGTGAACTGCCAGTCAGTGCCGGAAAGCTCTTTTAGGAATAGGCTCGCGTCAGAAACACGCATGGCGTAGTTTCCAAACGCCCGAACTCGAACCACACCAAAATCCGGGTCTCGAACCATGATGGGATTCGCAGTACCCCACTTCAGGTCAGTGAAGCGCTTGGTGTTCACAAAGTAGACCTCGACCTGGAAGGGGCTATTGAACCCGTATTTCCACCCCTTCAGTGTCGTGAGAATCGGCATGTTCTCGGTGGTCAAGGTGTGCAGTCCTGGCTGATAAACATCGGCCATCTGCCCTTCGTTGACCAAAACCGCCACCTGAGATTCGCGGACCGTTAACTGGGCGCCTGTTTTGATCTCGTTGTTGTGGCGCTCAAAGCGATAGACAATCGTGTCCTGACTGTCATCCAGCCACTGGATGATGTCGATAAACTCGCCATGGATCTTGTTGAAGATGCCCATTTGATCTCAGTATACGATGGAAGGGCCCGTAAGGCTTCCTCCGCTGGGACCGTCGGAGTGATCAGGCTTGGGCGGGAGTGACGCAATTGATTGATAGCCAATACGATCCAAGCTGTTTGACTGCATCAATGAACTCATCGAAATCCACCGGTTTCCGAATGTAGCTGTTCGCCCCCAGGGCGTAGCTCTCAGCGATATCTCGCTCCTCATCGGAAGAAGAGAGAACGACGACCGGGACCAAGGCCGCAACCGGTTCTTGCCGAATGCGCGCAATGACTTCCAGCCCGCTGATCTTCGGAAGCTTGAGATCCAAAAGAATCAAGTCGGGCAACTGAGTACCTGCCCGTTCACCAAAGAGCATTTCGAGCGCCTCTGCGCCATCTCGCGCTACGCGAACAATGTTCGAAACCTCGCTTTGCCTCATGGCGCGCAACGCCAACTGTTCGTCGTCGCTGTTATCCTCGATGAGGAGGATCGTTTTAGGTTCAGCCGTTACCATCACCTCTGGACTTTTTCAATCAACACGATTATAAAAGGCCCGACTCGCCCTGGCTCTGCAAATATTGCGATCTTTCGGATGATGTTCCCCCGTTTCGCCATTATGTCACCGTTGTTGGTCGGGTTACCTGCCATCCGGTGCCAAGTTGCCATCCAAGTCAGCCTTTCGGGCAGAGACGGTATGCTATTCCTGTTCGTGGTCGGACCCGCTACGTAAGCATTTCTGCCCGGGAGCGCCCTTTGCGGAAACCAACTCCGCGCTCCGGCTCGTTTGGAAGATCGGGAAACTCCAACCGCCATCCTCTCAACTCCATGAAAAATGCCCTTCGGCTACTGAATCGCATAACCACCCCGACAGATCTGCACAGGTTGTCGACCAAGGAGCTTGTGGACCTCGCGGGAGAGGTGCGAGCCGCCATTCTTCAGAACGTCAGCCAAACCGGCGGCCATTTTAGTTCGAATTTGGGCACGGTTGAGCTGACCGTTGCCCTCTACGCTGCCTACTCCATTCCGCCCGATAAGGTGGTCTGGGACACCGGCCACCAGGCTTATCCCCACAAACTCCTCACCGGTCGGCTTAACCGTTTTGAGACCTTGCGTAAACAAGGTGGCCTTAGCGGATTCCTGAAGCGCGACGAGCACGAACTTGACGTTTTCGGAGCCGGACACGCAGGGACTGCGATCTCGGCGGCTCTCGGATTTGCCGTAGCAAGAGACTTGGCCGGATCGGACGAGCACGTGGTCGCGGTGACCGGAGATGCCGCCATCGCCTCCGGCATGAGCTGGGAGGCACTTAATCACGCGGGGGAGCTGGGCACCAATCTGACCGTGGTGCTCAATGACAACCGTATGTCGATCGCGCCGAATGTTGGAGCGTTAAAGAACCACCTCGCCAAACTCCGATCCCGCCCACACCTTCAGAATCTTGCGCAGATGGCCAAGAGCGCCATCGAAAAGACGCCAGGGCCGGTTCGAAGGGTCGCCGCTGGCTTACGGCATGGCATCACCCACTACCTTGCCCCAGAGGAAACGGGCACCATCTTCGAGGAGATGGGCTTTGAATATATAGGCCCGGTAGATGGCCACGATCTGCCTACCCTGCTCGAGATTTTCCGCAACGTTCGTGAACTGCACGGCCCCGTGTTTGTTCATGCCATCACCGTCAAGGGAAAAGGGTTTGAAATGGCGGAAGAAGACTCCCGAAAGTGGCACGGCGTGGCTCCTTTTGACTTGGTCAATCAGGAGCTGGCCCAAACGGGCGGGCCTGTAACCTTCACCCAGGCGTTCGGCGAGGCCGCCGTGGAGATGGCCGAAACCGATCCGAAGGTCGTGGCCATAACCGCTGCGATGCCGGATGGTACGGGACTGGTGAAGTTTAGCCGCCAGTTCCCCACTCGCTATTTTGATGTGGGCATCGCCGAGCAACACGCGGTCACGTTCGCCGCTGGAATGGCGGCCAGCGGATTGAAGCCGTTCTGTGCGATTTACTCCACGTTTCTTCAAAGGGGCTTTGACCAGGTGCTGCACGATGTTTGCATTCAAAATCTGCCGGTTCGCTTCTTTATGGATCGTGCCGGACTCGTGGGAGATGATGGAGCTACTCACCACGGGGCGTTCGACATCAGCTTCTTGGCCCTTATCCCAAACATTGTGCTTCTTGCCCCGCGAGATACCACCGAGCTTCGCGAGATGACCCGGTGGATGACCGAGTACAGCGAGCATCCCGTGGCGGTGAGGTACCCCAGGGGCTCAAGCGATGACCGCCTACCGGAAGCGCGGACTCCAATCCAGTTCGGCAAGGCGGAGAGGCTCAGCGAGGGGAGGGACATCTGCTTGGCAGGGGCCGGCTCCATGGTAAGCGTGGCCTGGGCAGCCGCAGCCCTACTGGAGGCCCAAGGTATCAAGGCCACCGTCATCAACCCGAGGTTCCTCAAACCGATCGATGAGGCGGCATTCATCGAAGCGGCAACTTCCTGCCGTGGACTGATCACCATCGAAGAAAACGTCGGCCGCGGCGGTTTTGGGGAAGCGGTTCGCGACGTTCTTGGTTCGGCAGGCCTCGGCAACGTGCCGTTCGCCGCAATCGCGCTGCCAGATGCCTTTATCGAGCACGGCGTCCAAAGTGCGATACGAGCGGAAAGCGGGCTCTCGGCAGAGGCGGTCGCTGCAAAAGCAATGGCCCTTTTGCAAAAGACAAAGGGTCTTCTTCGATAGGCCTACTCGGTCTGGACGGGAGCCTTATCACCGGCAATCGCTGCATTCAATGTATGCCACGCAAGAGTAGCGCACTTGATTCTGACCGGATGTTCGCGCACCCCAGCCAAGGCAGCTAGGTCCCCCAAGTCATCCGGCAATGCGGCCTCAGGTTGAGTCACCACTGTGCGGAACTCTTGAAAGAGGCGGTGAAATTCATCGATGGACTTGCCTTTCACCAATTCGGTCATCAGGGATGCTGAGGCCGTCGATATTGCACAGCCGACTCCTTCAAAGGCAATGTCAGCCACGATATCACCCTCCAGACGAACGGACACGTCGACGCGGTCACCGCATAATGGGTTGTAGCCTTCACTAACCGCCGTCGCGGGGCTCACTTTTCCCCGATTACGCGGCCGCTTGTAGTGGTCCAGAATCACCTCTTGATAAAGCTCGCGAAGATCGTCGGAACTCAAGCGAATATCTCCCTTACCTTTTGCAAGCCCATGGCAAGTCTCTCAACCTCGTCGATCGTGTTATACATGCCAAAACTGGCGCGGGCGGTGGCGGCTACCTGGAATCGACGCATAAGCGGCATACAGCAATGGTGACCAACACGGATCGCGATCCCCTCGGAATCGAGAATCGTTCCCACATCGTGGGCATGGGCACAATCCATCACGAAACTCACAATGCCAGGGTTCGGCTGACTCCGGCCAAAGAGGCGCACGCCTTCGATTTGACCTAGCCGCTCAAATGCGATTCTCGACAACGACGCCTCGTGTCGCTCAATACCGACGCGGTCCAAACCCATGAACCACTCCAAGACGGCTGCCATGCCTACCACTCCTGTGATGTTGGGCGTGCCCGCCTCAAACCGCTGGGGTATATCGGCAAAGGTTGAATTCTCGATCGAAACGGTCCGAATCATAGAACCGCCCCCTTGATACGGGGGCATCCGTTCAAGTAGGGCCGACTTGCCAAAGAGGACTCCCACGCCGGTGGGACCGTAAACCTTGTGTGCGCTGAACGTATAGAAGTCGCAATCCAAAGCCTGAACATCGACCTCGAGGTGGGGGGCTGCCTGGGCGCCATCTATCAAGACCACTGCGCCGGCATCATGGGCCATCTTGGTCATTTGTCGAACGGGCTGGACTGCCCCGGTTACGTTGCTTACGTGCTGAAAGGCCACCAGTCTTGGACCTGCGACCAAATGCTTCGCGAAACTCTCTAGATCGACAACTCCCTCCGCATCAACGGACGCTGCTACCACAAACGCCCCAGTTTGCTCGGCAACGATTTGCCAGGGGACGATGTTGCTGTGGTGTTCACTTTCGGTGATGAGAATCAGATCGCCGGGTTTCAGCAAGGGCCGAGCATAAGCTTCAGCAACGAGATTGATGGCACCGGTCGTGCCACTGACGAAGATGCACTCGCGGGCCTCCCTTGCCCCTAAGAAGCGCTGCGCAACGACTCTTGCGTGCTCGTAACGGTCGGTGGCCAGCTGACTAAGCGTGTGGACCCCTCGATGAACGTTAGCGTTCTCGGACTCCATGAAGTGATCCGTCGCTTCGATGAGGACCTTGGGGCGCTGCGCCGTCGCGCCGTTGTCGAGGTAGGCCAGCTGTTTGCCGTTTACGGTTCGTTGAAGAATCGGAAACTCGGCTCGCGCTTTCTCAACGTCGTAGACCGCTTCTTTGGTTTGCACGTTAATCACCCAGCACCGACGCGACACCCAGCTTGTCATATAGAGCCTTCGAGAGGGCTTTGGAAACCGAATCGATCGTGATGCGACTGAGCGCCTCGGCGGCAAACGCATACACAAGCAGGGCCTCCGCCTGCTTTTCGGGGATGCCACGGGCTCGCAGGTAAAACTTGGCGTCCTCACGGATCTGCCCCACGGTGGCGCCGTGCGTGCACTTCACATCGTCGGCAAAAATCTCTAGCTGAGGCTTGGTGTTGATTTGAGCGGTGCTGGAAAGTAGCAAGGCCTGATTAGTCTGTTTAGCATCGGTCTTCTGCGCATCCTCGTAGACGTAGATCTTGCCATTGAACACACCCTCGGCGTGGTCGCCCAGGACTCCCTTATAGACCTCAAAGGAGTTGCAGTTCGGGAACGCATGATCGATGCGCGTGTGGTTGTCAAGCACTTGTGCGTCCTTGCCAACATAGATGCCGTTCAGCCAGGTTTCGGTGCGCTCTCCGTTCAGCCAAACATTGGAGTCGTTTCGCGAAATCGATCCGCCGAAGGTCATATTGTTGGATGTCAGAGTCGAGCCCGCATCCTGCTTACATTCAATGGTCGCAATATGGATGGCTTGCGGCGTCTCCATCTGGATTTTTGTGTGCTCGAGAGTCGCCCCGGAGCCGACAACAATCTCCGTAACCGCGTTGGTGAAGTAGGCGCCTTCGATTCCCTGATAGGTTTCCAGCACCTTCGCGTGGGCCCCCTCCTCCAAGACGATGAGTACTCGAGGGTGGCAAGCAAAGGGGCCATGGTCGGCGCGACTCACGAACAACAGTTGAATTGGTTCAGAGACCTCAATCCCAGCCGGAACGTAAACGAAGGCCCCCTCCCCCAAGTAGGCGGTGTTGAGGTGGACAAATGGCGCGTCTAGATTGGCCCCTAGTTTGCCCTCGAAGCAGCCCGCTTGTTTCGCCAGGTAGCGCTCAATGATGCCGCCATGGTCAGCAAACGCCTCTTGAAGCGTGGTGACGACCACCCCTTCAGGAAGTGGTTGCTCCAGATTAAGTTCGGGCGCATACTCACCGTTGACAAAGGCAAGAGTAAGCGTCTCCAGCGACTCGGCGAGAGTTCCTTTAAGGTCCGTTCGAAACACATTCGAACCGTACGCCGGCTTGAAGTCGCCTTCCTGGAGGGACCGCAACGAGGTGTACTTCCACTCCTCATACTTGGTTGTGGGAATGCCGGTTCTCTCAAACTCGGTGAGACCCTTTTCACGCGTCGCCACCAGCCAAGAAGGACCCGTGTTGTCAAGCAACCCTTTCAAGAGGAGCCGGTTCGTGACTAAGCTGTGCGGAGTGCCGGTTACCACCATTAAACGCCCGCCTTCAAGCCTTCCTCAAGCCAGCCATAGCCCCTTTCTTCGAGCTCAAGGGCAAGCTCGCGGCCCCCACTTCGAACGATTTTGCCAGCCACCAGAACATGGACAAAGTCCGGAACAATGTAATTCAAAAGCCGTTGGTAGTGGGTCACAACGACAATTCCTCGGTCTTTTCCCTTCAAAGCGTTCACACCGTTTGACACGACCTTGAGCGCGTCGATGTCCAAACCAGAATCTGTCTCGTCAAGCACGGCCAACCTTGGCTCCAGAACGGCCATCTGAAAAATCTCGTTTCGCTTCTTCTCGCCCCCCGAGAACCCCTCATTTACGCTTCGGGTCATCAAACTGTTGTCCAGCTCCAACAGCTCAATCTTCGACTTGATGTGTTTCAAGAACTGCGCTGCGCTCAACTCTTCGTCACCGCGATACTTGCGGACCGCGTTCAACGCTGCGCGCAGAAAATAGGTGTTGCTTACGCCGGGAATTTCGACCGGATATTGGAACGCCAAGAAGAGCCCTTCCCCCGCGCGTTCCTCTGGATCCAGTTCCAGGAGATCCTTCCCATTGAACGTAACTGAGCCGCCGGTGATCTCATAGTCGGCCTTTCCGGCAAGGATGGAGGCCAAAGTGCTCTTTCCGGAGCCGTTTGGACCCATGATGGCGTGAACCTCTCCTGGATTGACGGTTAGACTGATCCCCTTCAGGATTGCCTTCTCATCGACGCGTGCGTGTAAATCTCGAATCTCAAGCATAGCTTTGCGAATCTTTCCTTTTCTGTATAGTTTACCATTCTACGAGCGGCGATCCCCTTCGGTGACGCGACCGGCCGAATCCCTAGTGCATATCCGCTGGGGCGGCGGCCGGAGCGGGTGACCCCTTTGGCGGACGGAGCAGCAAAATGGCCGGGGCGGTCGCGATGATAGCGATGCCGATGAGCAGGAAAGATTGATTAAAGGCAACGGCTTGAGCCTGACCGTTCAGGGCCTGAACGATCACATCTGAGGCTGCCTTCTGCGCGGTTGCCAACGGAAATCCTCTGGAGACAAATAGTTGCACCGCAAGGTCGTAGCGTTGCGTCATCGGATAGTTGGATCCCACGATAAGTCCTCGCCCGAGAACGGCCTTGTCGGTAATCGATTGGTTGGTGAGGTACGTGGCGAGGATCGCGATTCCAAAGGAGCCCCCAAGTTGGCGCGAGAGGTTCAACATCGATGAACCTTGGGCGATTTCTGGCCCCTTGAGGGTCGAAAAAGCCGCGAGGTTAATCGGCGTGAATAGAAGCCCGAGCCCGGCGCCGCGCAACAACAGAGCCGCCTGTGCATCCCCCACGCCACTGGTTGGCGGCAGGCTAGAAAGCCAAAACATCGAACAAACGAGGATGGTCAAGCCCGTTATGATCAGCGCCCTTGGAGGAACCTTGATCTTCCCTGACGTCAATCGAGCCGAAACAATGGCCATCACTCCGGTTGCCAGGCCTCCGGGGAAGAGCGCCAAACCAGTCTGCGTTGGGGTCAGCATCAGTTCGTTTTGGGCAAAGAGCGGATACATGAACACGCCCCCGTAGAGACCGAAGCCGAGGACGACAAACAGTATCGCCGCAGCACTGAGTTGCGGATTATGGAACACCCTGAAGTTGACGATCGGCACCGGATTCTTGGGGGACAACTCCCATATGACGAGAGCGGGTAGGGCGATCAGCACGACAGTGAAACACATGACGATGCCGGGATCCTGAAACCAGAGCTTGGTATTGCCCTCTTCAAGGCCGTACTGCAAGCACCCTAGTCCAACCGCCAACAGTCCAAAACCCAGCCAGTCGATTTGACCGGTATCCATCTTGAACTTCGAATCTTCAAGGAAGCCAGTCACCAGGAAGTAGGCAATGATGCCGATCGGGAGGTTGATCAGGAACGTCCAGTGCCAGCCATAGTTATCCGTGATCCAGCCGCCGAGTGTCGGGCCAATGGTCGGCGCCATGATGATTCCCAGCACGTAGATCGCCTGGGTCATCGCCATCTCTTGGGGCGGGAATATTTCACGGAGCGTCGCTTGCGCCGTGGAGAGCAGTGCAGCGCCACCGGCGCCCTGGACGATCCGCCAAAAGATCAGCATCGAAAGGCTTGTTGAGAGCCCGCACATGACGGACGAGGCCGTGAACAAGACGATCGAGAACGCAAGGTATCGCTTACGGCCAAAGCGACTCGCGAGCCAAGCGGTCGCAGGCAGAATTACAACGTTCGCCAGAATATATCCTGTTGCGACCCATCCTATTTCCTCTGACGTCGCTCCGAGATTGCCGGCCATTTGAGGCAATGAGACGTTGACGATGGTGCTGTCCAGCACCTCCATAATCGCGGCCGTGATGAGGCCGACAAGAATGACCCACCGATATTTAAACGTCCGTTCTTCGGGCGTCATCAGTCCCGTACCCGAACCTTGACGGTAGCGGACATTCCGATCGCCAATTTGGGAGTGAACGAATCGGCATCTAAGTCAATCTTCACTGGAACTCGCTGGACCACCTTAACGAAGTTCCCCGTGGCATTGTCCGGAGGAATGAGCGCAAACTGCGAGCCGGTCGCTGCACTGAGACTGTCGACGTGCCCGTGGAATGTGTGTCCTGGGAATCCGTCAATGTCGACATCGGCTTCCTCGCCCGCCTTCATGTCGGCCACCTGCGTCTCCTTGAAATTGGCATCGACCGTTGGCGTTTCGTTCCGCACGATGTTTGCGATCGGTGCGCCAACCTCGATGAGGTCACCTAGCTGAGCATATCGCTTCGAGAGGCTTCCCGCCTCCGGCGCGCGTATCTCGGTCCTCTTGAGGTCCAACACGGCGTTCGCTACGGCGGCCCTAGCCTCTTGAACCTGGGCCTCAGCAAGAGCTTCTTGGGCCACTTTCTGCTTGATCTTTTCGGGAAGAGTCTTCGCCGAGTTCTCGTCGGCTTGGGCCCGTGCAACGCTGCCACCTGCGGTTGCCGCGCTTTCATGGGCACCTTCAACGCTTGCCTTTTGGGCTTGCACAGTCGCCATGGCGGTCTGAAGGCGCTCATATCCTTCCTGCTTTTGGAGTTGGGCCTGAATGACCCCGTTCTGGGCCGCCTTTACCGCGATCCAAGCTGCCTGGGAATCTGAAGCTCGCTCGCCCACCGCTGCCATTGCCGCGTCATCCTGACGCTGAGCGCTCTGAAGGGCCGCATTCGCATTGTCGAGGGCAAGTTTGGCCTGGTCCAACTCGTTTTGACTGATAGCTTCCTCGCCGAAGAGATTCTTCGACCGGTCAAATTGCCTCGAGGCATATTCGGCGGCGGCTCGTGCCGAAGCCACCTGGGCCTTGGCGGACTTTTCACTTGCTTCGGCTGCCTGAACCGCCCCGGCAGCAGACTTTGCCTGGGCGGCAGCCTTTTCAAGCGTGTCCTCAGCTCCAAGCACATTGCGCTCCATGTTGCCAATGTCGGTCTTGGCCAGATCCTCCGATGCCTGAGCGCCCAGGAGTTGCGCATTGGTGATTCCAATTTGGGCCTGAGCCGAACCAAGCCCTCCGAAGGCGGCGTTGGTGGTTCCGCTGGCGCTCTCGATTTGGGCGACACCCTGGCGCTGGGTCAAGGCAATATCTGCTCTTGCAGCCGAGACCTGTGCCTCGGCCATAGCAAGGTTCGCTTGCGCCTGGCGAAGAGCCAGTTCATATTGCGATGGGTCGATACGTGCGATGAGCTGACCCTTGGTTACCTGCTCGTTATCGTGTACATCCAATTCGACCAGATTTCCCTTGACTTGGCTACCAACTAAAACGACATCGGCGTCGACGTAAGCGTCATCGGTTGATTCATACGCACGTCCAGCCAGAAACACGGAAATTCCATAGATCGCAGCAATCACCGCAAGGATTCCAACAATCCAAAGCGTGGGTGGCTTCTTGCCGGCGGGCTTTTCGGGCTCCGCTGCGGCTGGGGCTTGGGCTTGGGCTGGATCGGGCTTGACTTCTTCGCTCAACTTATTCTCCTTGGGGGGTCAATGGCTTGCAGCAATAGCTCGATTAATTCATCGGTCTGGCGCTCCACCACGTCTCGGCGACCAATCTCTTCGGGCCGCACCGTGTAGGGCAAAAGCCCATTGGTCGCAATCAACATGCTTTCTGAGACTCTCTCGGGATCGATATTGCGAAATGCACCATTGTCTACGCCCACGGCTAGCAGCTCGGCCAAAAAGTCGGCTTCGTCTCTCAGAAACTCCGCGCGGTGAGCCACGACCAGCGGCTTTACCGAATCTACGATCTCGAGAATGCTCATGTCCCACTTTTCGAGAGCGTCGTACCGGCAAAGCACTCTCTGGTGGAGGGCCGCTTGAACCTTTTCGCGACTGTTCGGCATCAGCGCAGACTTTGACTGCATCGCAACGAGAATTCGCTCGTGCCACTGTTTGAACCAGGCGGAGCCGATTTCCTCTTTCCTTGAGAAGTGAAGGTAAACGGTCCCCTTTCCTATTCCCGCATCTCGGGCGATGTCCTCGATGGTCGTCCGCCTGTAGCCATGCCGGAGGAACATGCGGTCGGCCGCATCGAGGATGGCTTGGCGATGGTTGTGCTCGACCGTGTGCATTGAGCGTATGACCAGAATTCTATTTTGGTCATACGTAAGCATACAAAGGCCAGTTAGCGAGCACAAAGAGTCTCAAAACCAATGCATTTCGAGATCGCCGTTCAACTCCTGCACATAGTTCAACTGGGCGTCGTGATACATGTTGTGCATACCAATGAAATACACAACTTCAAACAGGGGTCGATCTCCCCGAGAGCCGGGGATAAGCCGATCGCCGTCAGTGACGGGAATGGACCGAATCGACTCCAACAGCGCGTCCGACGATGACTTGTAGTAGGCCGCGATGGCGGCCTTGCTGCAAAGCTCGGCAGGTGCAACCTCCCACCCGTCCTCAACTCCCTGCGGCGGCGTTTCGCCAACGATCCGAGCTCGAATCTGGAGGTTGACCAAGGCAGTCTCATATACAAAATCAACTGGCTTCCGGGCCGACCCCATCGGGGCGTTCAGGATTTGTTCTTCGGAGAGAGCCTCCAAATCCTTTTCAAAGAAGACGACAGCCTGCTCAAGGCTCTTAAGTGCGGCGGTGAGTACGCTCATGGTATAGGTTAAAGATTCTGGTCGGCTGTTCTGCACGCACTTCGCAACGGTGGCACACCTGGGATGAGAATGTCCATCGACATGCTCTCAGGTAGCATCATTGAATGACAAACGCGGATATTCCGGCCTACTGCTTCCTTACTGGACAGTTTCTCGTCCTGTTCGACCAAAACAAGGCGCAAGCCGAGTTTGCGGCAGTCGACGAGCAAATATTGAAAGCGATCTCAACCAAACCGACGCTGCGATCGTTTCCACACATTCATCCCGGAGTGATGGTCATGTTATCGTATGCCCTTCTGGTGTATCCAGTCGAGTTTTGGAAGGTCTTAGAGTCAAAGAATCCGTCGCAGGCGGTCATCAAGGACTTAGAGACACATATTGCTATTTCGGCAAAAGAGATGCGCGTACGGGCAGGATCGATACTTGACTTGTTCGGGGTTACGATAGGCGCACCAGACACGGTAAAGCTTCTCAGACACATTCGCAACGCCGTGGCGCATGCCCGCATCGACTTCACCGAATCACCTGCTGTGTTCCACTTCAGGGATGTTGAACCACGATCCG
>Ga0302319_10001750_pt1 | contig 48112 bp, 35 predicted proteins | sample Bog_T0_2_FD_203319 | JGI IMG/M metagenome (GOLD analysis project Ga0302319, IMG submission 203319) | Peat permafrost microbial communities from Stordalen Mire near Abisko, Sweden - Bog_T0_2 | ecosystem: Environmental > Terrestrial > Soil > Wetlands > Peat | place: Sweden: Abisko, Stordalen Mire... | reverse complement strand
CCAGGAGAAGGAAGACAAACGCCTCGAACAACTGGAGCTGGTGGCGCTTTGAGCGCCGCCCGTTCTTAACCGCTTTGAGCGGTTCACGCTATCTCAAGCCTCCGGCTTTGCCGGAGGTCGCTGACAATTTACCGGGGCATTGCCGCGCGCCAAGCTGTTCACCCGGTGGGAAGTGAACACGAATAATGAGGCGGTGCTGGCCCGGCTGGCGGACCCAGACTTTGATCCGTGGTCGAGCGTGCTGGTTTCCGAACCGTTGCCGGCGGCGGTGACGCCGGCGGAACCCGCCCCGGCGGCCGATCCGGTGACGTATGCAGCGTATGATCCCCGCGACATCGTGCTGAAATGCACCGCGCCGGCACCCGCCGTCCTGCTGCTCAACGACCATTATGACCCCAACTGGAAGGTGTTGGTGGACGGCCAGCGGCAGCCCTTGCTGCGTTGCGATTATATCATGCGCGGGGTGCAACTGGCCCCGGGGGCGTACACGGTGGAATTCAAGTTTCAGCCGCCGTTCGGTCTGCTCTATGTCAGTCTGACGGGCATCGGGCTGGCTTTGGTGTTGCTGCTGTTCGTCCTAGTGGCCGGCCGGCCCCGGTCGGCTGTGGGGTGACTCTGGGGCGGCGAAAAACACGCATGATTCGTGCTTGAAATTAGCGAGGGCGGGACTAAAGTTGGGCATGGGAGTGAAACAACCATGGTCCGTACAACCAACTTTTTATATTTATGATCGCCACACAAATTCGCCAGAAAGACGCCGCCTTTTATTTTGCCTCGTACCCGTCGGAAGCCCTGTTATCCAAGGTCCGGTTCATCAGCCGGTTTTACGATGAGGAGGGCGGGGTAATCAAGGCCGAAGCCGCCCCGGCCGAGGACGAGGTGGCGCAGTTCATCGGTAAAATTGAACGCAGCGACAAGGCGTTTCAACGCGAGCTGTCGCGCAACAAGGTCGCGGCCATCCGTAATTTCTACGAGACGGCCACCGCCCAGCCGTTGATCCCGGGCACGGTGCTGTTGTTCACGCCGCAGAAATTGCATTTTGAGGCCTGGACGGATGGCAGCGGTGTGGGACGGTTGCAGGAACCAACCGAGAAGTTTCTCATCATCGATGGCCAGCACCGGCTGGCGGCGCTGGAGTTTTATCAGCGCACCCATCCGGAGGCGGCGAAGAATATTTTTGTGCCTTGCGTGATTTTCGACTGCCAAAGCGAGGACTTCGCCACCGAGATGTTTGTGATCATCAACTCCACGCCCACGCGCATCAACAAGAGCCATCTTGTGGATTTGTATGAGCGGGTCTCCTGGGCGGAGCCGGACCGCCGGTTCGCCGCGCACATCGTGGATCTGCTGTATCGCGAGGGGGACAGCCCGTTGCAGTATCGGATCAACCGGCTGGGCGGGCGCAGCAAGCAGGAGAAATGGCTGTTGCAGGCGGAGCTGTTCAATGAGATCCACCGTTGGGTCAAGTCGGCCTGGACGGTCATCGAGCCCGGCGGGACGGACAAACGGGCGGCGACGAAATATTATGAACAATTGCGCGACTTCCTCAAGGCGTCGGCGGATGTGTGGGGCGAAGGCTGGGGCAGCAGCGCGTATCAGGTGACCAAACCGGAAACGCTCAAGGCCATGATCCGGGCGGGTGCCGACCTGGCCGCGCAGGATGCCGTTCCGGTGGATAACCGGGTGGCCCGCTGGCGCGAACGGCTGGCCCCGTGGACGGAACATTTGCCGGCGTTTGTCAAAGCCGGTTTCTATGAACGCTTTCCGGCCAAGGGCCACGCGGAACGGGTTGGGCGTATCTATCGGGAACTGTCCCGTTGGGCCGGCATTGCCACGCGCAAACGGTCGTAATCTGGCGGTGAAAAGTTTGTGTCGCCGGGTCGTTGCTGGTATCTTGGTCGGGCGACCATGACGACGGCCAATAAAATCACCATCCTGCGCATCCTGCTGGTGCCGTTTTTTGTCGTCGAGCTGATTTATTATCTGCGTTCGGGCAACGAATTATTTCGAACGGCGGCACTGCTGGCGTTCGGACTGGCCTCGGTGCTGGATGGCGTGGATGGCTATATCGCGCGGCATTTCAATCAGAAGAGCGACCTGGGCGCCATTCTGGATCCGCTGGCGGACAAATCGCTGCTGGTAAGCGGCGTGGTGGTTTTGAGCCTCAATCATTCGAACCATCGCGGCCAGATACCCCTGTGGTTGATCGGCACCATTCTCGGCCGGGATGCGGTCATCCTGCTTGGTGTCGGGGTGGTGCGTTACACCGTGGGCACGGTGGTTGTCCGGCCGCGCGTTCTGGGCAAGATCGCCACCGTCCTGCAAATGGCCGTGGTCATCTGGGTGCTGCTCAAGTTGGACTCCGGATCGTGGGGGCGGTGGACCGGCGGGCTGATGCTTGGTGCGGCGGTTTGCACCGGCATCTCGGGCTTGTTATATGTATGGGACGGCGTGCGGCAATTGAGCGCGCATCCGATCAGTTCATCCGTTAAGAAATAATTTATGGCCAAAACATTTGAATTAAAATTAAAGGTGGGGGACGTGGCCCCGGGTTTCACCGTGGCCACCAGCGGGGGCGGCCGGGTGTCCCTCGCGGATTATCTCGGGCAGAATGTCGTGCTTTATTTCTACCCGCGCGATGACACGCCCGGTTGCACCAAGGAGGCCTGCTCCTTTCGTGACCAATTTTCGGAATTTAAAAATCGCGGCGTGGTCGTGCTGGGCGTCAGCACGGACCCGGTAAAGGCCCATGACAAGTTCGTGGCCAAGTTTGAACTGCCCTTCCTGCTGCTGGCCGATGAGGATAAACAGATTGTGACCGCCTATGGGGTCTGGGGCCAGAAAAGTTTCATGGGCCGCAAATACATGGGCACGCAGCGGGCGACCTTTTTGATCGGGCCGGCCGGAAAAATCCGCAGTCTCTGGCCCGAGGTGAAGCCTGCCGAGCACGTCGCTGAAGTTCTGGCCGCGCTGTAGCAGGGCACCCGGCCGAAAAACATTTTGCCGCCGGCCGGGGTCAGTTTTTTAGGCTTGCGCAAAATGGCGGATAATTTACGCAATATGGGGCAAAGTTTTTTGAGCGGATATGCTATTAATTCCGACTGAATATTTAAAAAACTCCGGATGCCGGACGATAAATTTTATCCATAAATGAGCAAACAGTATACGATAGGTCTGGATTATGGCACCAATTCGGTGCGTGCCCTCATTGTCGATGTCACTAATGGTGCGGAAATCGCCGGCGCCGTGTGGACCTACGCCCACGGCACGGAAGGGGTGATCCTGGCCCGCGACCCGAACCTGGCCCGGCAGCATCCCGCCGATTACCTGCAGGGCGCGGAGACGACCATCCGGCAGGCGCTGGCCGTGGCGGCCAAAACCGTGCGGGGCTTCCAGCCGGGGCAGGTGGTCGGCCTGGGTGTGGACACCACCGGCAGCACCCCGTTGCCCGTGGACCGGGAAGGGCAGCCGCTGGCCTTCAACCAGAAATTTGCCGATAATCCGGCGGCCATGGCTTGGTTGTGGAAGGATCATACCGGGGTGGACGAGGCCGCGGAGATCACGGCGCTGGCCCGGAAAATTCGTCCCCAATATCTGGCCAAATGTGGCGGCACTTATTCGAGCGAATGGTTTTGGAGCAAGATTTTGCGCTGCCATCGCGTCGCGCCCGGCATCTTCAAGGCGGCCCATGCCTGGGTGGAACTGGCCGATTTCGTGCCCGCCGCGCTCACCGGCACGGAGCATCCGGATAAATTTATCGCCGGGGTCTGCGCCGCCGGTCACAAGGCAATGTGGAACGCCAAATGGGGCGGTTATCCCGATGTGAAGTTCCTGGCCAAGCTGGACCCGGAGCTGGCCAAATTGCGCGACCGCCTGACGCCCCGGGTTTATTCCATTGACCGGTCCGTGGGCGGTCTGACGCCGGAGTGGGCGCGCCGCACCGGTCTGACGGCGGGTATTCCGGTGGCTGTCGGTGCATTCGACGCGCATCTGGGAGCGGTCGGTTCCGGCGTGGCGCCGGGCACGCTGGTCAAAATCATCGGGACGAGCACCTGCGACATCGCCATTTCGCCGAACACCAAAAAATTGGCGCATGTCCCCGGCCTGTGCGGCATTGTGGACGGCAGCGTGCTGCCGGGAAATTTTGGCCTGGAGGCCGGCCAGTCCGCCGTGGGCGACATTTTCAACTGGTGGGTCAATTATATTCAGCCCGGCGGCAAGAATCCACTTTCCCATCATGACTTGAACGAGGCGGCCGCCAAACTGCGGCCCGGTGAATCCGGCCTGCTGGCCCTCGATTGGAACAATGGCAACCGCACCATCCTGGTGGATCAACGGCTCACGGGCCTGCTGCTTGGGCAGACCTTGTACACCACGCCCGTGGAAATCTACCGGGCGCTGGTCGAGGCCACCGCCTTTGGTGCGTTGACCATCATCAACCGCTTTGAGGAATACGGTGTGAAAATCAGCCAGGTCATCAATTGCGGCGGCATCGCGGAAAAAAGCCCACTCACCATGCAGATTTATGCGGATGTGACCGGCCGCCCGATGCGGGTGTCGCGCTCCGCCCAGACCTGCGCGCTCGGCTCGGCCATCGCCGGGGCGGTGGTGGCGGGAGTATATCCCGGGTATGCTCCGGCGCAGAAGGCCATGACCGGCCTGAAGCCGGTGATCTACCGGCCCAACGCCAAGGCCCACGCCACTTACCGCGAATTATACGCCCTCTATCGGACCCTGCACGACGCGTTTGGCACCCAAACCTGGACGGGCAACCTGCACGGAGTCATGAAGCAACTAATTGACATTCGCTCCCGGGTCAGAAAATAATCACATTTGCTGACCACATGCTCGATAAACTTAAACAACAAGTTTGCGCCGCCAACTTGAAACTGGTCGCCTCCGGTCTGGTGATCCAAACCTGGGGCAACGCCAGCGGCGTGGACCGGCAGCGCGGCGTGATGGTCATCAAGCCCTCCGGTGTGCCTTATGCCGGCATGAAGCCCGAACACATGGTGGTGGTTTCCCTCAGCACCGGCCTGGTGGTTGACGGCACTCTCAAGCCGAGTTCCGATACGGCCACTCATCTGGAATTGTACCGGGCGTTTCCCGGCATTGGCGGCGTGGTCCACACGCACAGCCTCCACGCCACGGCCTGGGCCCAGGCGAAGCGCAAAATTTCCTCCTATGGCACCACCCAGGCTGATTACTGGCACGGGGAAGTGCCCTGCACCCGGACCCTTACCAAGGCGGAAATCCAAACGGATTACGAAAAAAACACCGGCCTGGTCATCATCGAGACCTATAAGAAACTTAGCCCGCTGGAACACCCCGCCGTGCTCGTGGCCAGTCACGGGCCGTTCACGTGGGGCGTGGATGTTGCGGATGCGGTGCATAATGCCGAGGTGCTGGAGTTCGTCGCCCAACTGGCCGGCGAGACCTTGCGCCTGAATCCGGCCGTCAAGCCCATGGATTCCAACTTGCTCGACAAACATTTTCTGCGTAAGCACGGACCCAAGGCAACCTACGGACAAAAATAAACTGTTCCAATAAAAAATGAAAACAAACTTCCAACTCCTGTTGCTCGCCACGGTCGGAATGGCCGCCGTCGGATTATCGGGCTGCTGCCTCTTTATGCCAAAAACTCCAGCCACCATCACCAGCGCTCCCTTCGGCCAGACGCCCGACGGCACGCCGGTGGAGATCTACACTCTGCGCAACTCTCGCGGTGCCGAGGCCCGCATCATGACCTATGGCGGCATCGTGCAATCCCTCAAGGTCCCGGACAGAGACGGCAAGTTCGCCGATGTGGTCCTCGGATTTGACTCCTTGGACGGTTACACCAAGGACAGCTATGTGAAGTCCTGCCCGTTTTTCGGCGCGCTCATCGGCCGTTATGGCAACCGCATCGCCGGCGGCAAATTCACGTTGGAGGGCAATACCTATATGCTGGAGACCAACAACAACGGCAATACCCTGCACGGCGGCTCCAAGGGCTTTGACAAGGTCGTTTGGACGGCCAAGCCCGTCGAATCTCCCTACGGCCCGTCGCTCGTGCTCACCTATATCAGCAAGGATGGGGAGGAAGGGTTTCCGGGCGACCTCGTCGTCTCCGCCGTCTACAGCCTGACCGATGACAATGGCCTCAAACTGGAGTTCTCCGCGACCACTGACAAGCCGACGGTGGTGAACCTCACCCACCATTCCTATTTCAACCTGGCCGGCCAGGGCAATGGCGACATCCTTAGCCACAAGGTCTATATCAATGCCGATCAGACCACGCCGGTCAATTCCTTGCTGATCCCCACGGGTGAGCTTAAATCCGTGGAAGGCACGCCCTTCGATTTTCGCACGGCCACCGCCATCGGCGCCCGCATCAATGATCCGGACACCATCCTGCAATATGGTCCCGGCTACGACCATAACTGGGTCATCAACAAGCCGCTCGGCGCCTACGGTCTGCTGGCGCGCGTGGAAGAACCCAACAGCGGCCGGGTGCTGGAAGTCTACAGCGATCAACCCGCGGTGCAGTTCTACACCGGCAATTTCCTGGACGGCACCCTGGTCGGCAAGGGTGGCGCGGTCTATCAACGTCGCACGGCCTTCTGTCTCGAACCACAGCATTATCCCGACTCGCCCAATGAACCGAGTTTCCCCTCCACGGAACTCAAGCCCGGCGAAGCTTACCACACCATCATTCTCTATAAATTCTCCGTGGAATAAATCACCTGAATCCAACTCCCGAATAAAATCATGAAAAAGCAATGTTTACTGGCCCTGGCCGTCTGCGCGCTCGCCTTGTTTCCCGGCTGCAGCAAAAATAACGACAACAGTTCCCAGGCCGGCGGCGGCAAAAGGTTGAAGCTCGCGTTCGTTTCCAACAACGCCGCCAACTTCTGGACCATCGCCCGTTCCGGCTGCATGGATGCCCAGGACGCCTTGGGTGATGTCGCGGTGGATTTCCGCATCCCTTCCACGGGCAGCGCCGCGGAGCAGCAGCAGATACTGAATGATCTTGTCTCCGCCGGTTACGACGGCATCGCCGTGAGCCCGATCAATCCGGCCAACCAGACGGATTTCCTCAACAAAATCGCCAGCCAGTCCCTCCTGATCTGCGCCGACAGCGACGCCCCGGACAGCAAGCGCGTCTGCTACATCGGCACCGACAACGAAAAAGCTGGTGAACAGGCCGGCGGCTTGATCAAGGAAGTACTCCCCAACGGCGGCAAGATCATGCTGTTTGTCGGCTATGTCGACGCCCAGAATGCCAAGGACCGTATCGGCGGCATCAAGAAGGCACTCGAAGGTTCCAATGTTCAGGTCATCGACATTCGCACGGATGACACTGACCCTGTCCGCGCCCAGAAAAACGCTGAGGACACGCTCGTCAAATATCCCGACGTCGCCGCCCTGGTCGGGCTCTACAGCTACAACGGTCCGGCCATCGCCAACGCCGTCAAGAGCGCCAACAAGACCGGCCAGGTCAAGATTGTGTGCTTTGACGAGGACGCGGACACCCTGGCTGGCGTCGCCTCCGGCCTGATCTATGGCACCGTCGTCCAACAGCCCTATGAATTCGGCAAACAGGCGATCACCCGCATGGACAAGTATCTGCATGGTGACAAATCGCAGCTCGCGGACGGAAAAATCATCGTCCCCACGCTGAGCATCAAGAGTGACAACGTGGCGGATTTTTCCGCCAAGTTGAAGAAGCTGCTCGGCAAGTAGACGCCGGTTCCCACCACCGATGAACGAGACGCCGCTGCTGGAGATGCGCGGGATATCCAAAAGATTTCCCGGCGTGGTCGCCCTTGACTCCGTCAGCCTGCAAATCGGCCGGGGCGAGGTGGTGGCGCTCTGCGGTGAAAATGGTGCCGGCAAATCCACGCTGATGAAGATCCTCGGCGGCGTTTACCAGCCCGATGGCGGGGAGATCCTGGTGGATGGCCGGCCGGCGCGCATCACCGATGTCAACGATGCCATGAAGCTCGGCATCGCCTTCATCCATCAGGAACTCAATGTCCTCGATAATCTGGACATCGCCGGCAACGTGTTCCTGGGGCGGGAGCCACTGAACGCCCTGGGGCTCATCAACCGGAAAAAAATCCACGCGGACACCGGTCCTTTTCTCAAGCGCCTGGGGTTGAACATGCCCACCCGCACCCGGCTGGACCGGCTCTCCATCGCCCACCAGCAGATGGTTGAAATCGCCAAAGCGCTCTCGCTGAATGCGCGCATCATCATCATGGATGAGCCCACCTCCAGCCTGACGCTGACGGAAACCAACCGGTTACTGGAGCTGGTTTGTGAGTTGAGCGAACAGGGCGTGAGCATCATCTATATATCGCACCGGCTCGGCGAACTGGACCAATGCGCCGACCGCGTGGTGGTCCTGCGCGACGGCAAAAACGCCGGGGAACTGCCGCACGGCGAAGCCTCGCATGACCGTCTGGTCGGCCTCATGGTCGGCCGCGAAATCAAAAGCTTCTACGTGCAGTCGCATGCGCAGAAGACTGCCGCCTATCTGAAGGTGCGCCACCTTTCCTCCTCGCTCCATCCCGGCAAGACGGTTTCGTTTGACGCGTCCCGCGGCGAAATCCTGGGGTTCGCCGGGCTTGTCGGGGCCGGCCGTTCCGAAATGGCCAAATCCCTGGTGGGGCTGGACCGTTCACCCGCCAAGGAGATCAGTCTGGGCGGCCAGGTTATCGCGATCAACACCGCCCGGGATGCCATTGACCAGGGGATTTATCTCGCGCCGGAAAATCGCCGCACGGAAGGCTTGGTGGTGGACATGTCCGTGCGTGAAAACATCACCCTGCCGAATCTGGCCGCTTACGCCCGGCTGGGTCTCATCCAGGTTGGCCGCGAACGCCAGGTGGCCCGGGAGCAGGTCGTCTTGCTCAAGGTCAAGACGCCCGGCGTCGAGACCCGGGTCAAAAACCTGAGCGGCGGCAACCAGCAGAAGGTCGTGCTCGGCAAATGGCTGGCCATGTCGCCCAAGGTCATGATTCTGGACGAGCCCACCCGGGGTATCGATGTCGGGGCCAAGGCTGAAATTTACCGCCTCATGCGCGAATTGGCCGACAATGGGGCCGTGATCCTGATGATCAGCAGTGATATGGAGGAGATTCTCAACGTCAGTGACCGGGTGGCGGTCATGCATGAGGGCGAGATCACCGGCGTTCTTGACCGGGCTGACTGCAATGAACAAAACGTGATGCAGCTCGCTGTTGGTAAAAAAATTCCCGCCGCCCAACCCGCTTTTATCTAATGAAAAAAGAATTAGGCATTTTCATCCTGTTGTTGGTTCTTTGTGGGGTCACCTCCATCGAAAATCACAATTTCTTCCACGCCGCCAACCTCATCAACACTGCCCAGTTGATCGGCATGTTCGGGGTCTTCAGCATCGGCCTCGGGCTCGTCATCATCACCGGGGGCATCGACCTGTCGGTGGGCTCCATGATCGCGCTCTCCGGCATGCTGCTGGTGATGGCGCTCACGGAATGGCACTGGCCCTGGCCGCTGGCGGTCCTGTTTGTGCTCGCCGTGCCGATGGCGCTCGGCTGGGTGCATGGTTTCCTCATCACCCGGTTTCAATTGCAGCCATTCATCGTCACGTTGTGCGGTCTGCTCATCTACCGCGGCATGGCCCGCTACATCGCCCACGACACCACCAAGGGCTTCGGCGACAGCGCCGGTTTTGAACCCTTGCAGCGGCTGGCCAATGGCAGCTTTCTGGGCCTGCCCATGTCGTTTGTCATTCTGATCATCGTCGCCGTGATCATGTGGTTTGTTCTGCATCGTTCCGTTTATGGCCGTTACCTCTTCGCCGTCGGCCGCAACGAGGAGGCCGCCCGTTTTTCCGGCATCAATACCCGCGCGGTCATCACGAGCAGCTATGTGCTGGCCGGCCTACTCACCGGCGTTTCCGCCATTTTGTTCGCCTTCTTCACCAACCTGGTCCAGCCCGCCTCGCACGGCAATTTTTATGAACTCTACGCCATCGCGGCGGCGGTTCTTGGCGGTTGCAGCCTTCGCGGCGGCAAAGGGTCCATAGTCGGTATTCTTATCGGCGCGACCCTCCTGCAGGTGCTGCAAAACCTCGTGAACCTGCTCGGCATCGACAGTTCCCTCAATTACGCGGTCATGGGCACGGTCGTCCTTGTCGGTGTGCTCGCGGATCAAATCGTCAAAATGAGCGCCGCCAAGCGCAATCGCGGCTGACCGTCAGTTCCACATTGACAGGGAATGGCCGGCTGGAGATGGTATGGCCAGCCATGAAAGTACTGTTCACTTTAGTCAGGAAAACTTCTGTCCCCGGGCACTTTTTAACCGTCTTGTCCCTTCTTTACACGGCCAACATTTCCTTGGCCGCCGATGTTGCCCCCACCAATGCGCCTCCGGTGCCCGTCGTGCGGGACGCCGCGGTCACCGCCGTCAAGGACGCGCACTTGGATTATACGCCCGGCCAGGCGCCCAAGTTCTGGTCGGTCGCCGCCGCTGACACCATCATGGCCCGCTGGCCGGATTACTCGCGGGCCTATTTCAATTCCTGGACGTACGTAAACGGCTACGAGCTTTATGGCTTTGAAATGCTCTACCGGGCGACCGGCGACCAAAAATACTTCGACTACATCAAGCGCTACATCGACCAGTTCGTGGATGCGGATGGAAATTTCCGGGGCGTCGCCAATTACAAGGGTACGGTCAGTACCCCAACGTTTAACAACCTCGACAACATGATGACCGGCAATTCGCTGGTGATGCTCTATGAAGTCACCAAGGACCCGCGCTATAAGAAGGCCGCCGACACCATCCGCCGGGCGCTGGACAATTATCCCCGCAACGCCAACGGCGGTTTCTGGCACAACAAACGCATGAACGGTCAGATGTGGATCGACGGTATTTTCATGGGCCAGATGTTTGTCATCCGCTACGGCAAATCCATCGGCGACAGCCAGTATTACTGGGATGAAGCCACCAAACAGATCGGCCTCTACGCCACGCTCGCCACCAAGGGAGATTCCGGTCTTCTGCTCCATGGTTTCTTCGAGCCCGGACATGGTGGGGCCATTCCCAAATGGGCCGATCCCAAAACTGGTTTATCGCCGGAGGTCTGGAGCGAAGGCCTTGGCTGGTATGCCCTCGTGCTTGCCGAGACGCTGGCCGACCTGCCCAAGGATCATCTGCGTCGCGCCGAGATGGAGGGCATCTATCACCGCCTGGCCGTCGGACTGAAACGCACGCAGGATCCCAAAAACGGCCGTTGGTATCAGGTCGTGGACAAAGGCGACCAGCCCGACAACTGGACCGACAATTCCGGCAGCGCCATGTTCACCTACACCCTGGCCAAGGGCATTGAACTGGGCCTGCTCAACCCGGTCGAATATGGCCCCGTGGTGGCCCGTGGGTATCAGGGCATCACGGACAATGCCAAGATCAACAGCCACGGTTTGCTGGACGTATACAGTGCCTGCGATGGCGTCGGCGTCCAGGTTGATTACGCCCACTACATTAACTTCAAGAAATCCATCAATGCCAAGGAAGCCGTCGCCGGATTCCTCTGGGCCACCGCGATCGTCGAGCAATCCCGGCTCGCGCAGCTCAATAAGCACTGACTGATGAGATTGCCGGTATTTATCAAAGACAACCGGGCAGGGCAGGGCGGAGCGTGTTTTTTTGCCCTCATCATTTTACTATCTTCTCTTCCTGCTTACAGCCAGACGGTCGCCTCCGCCACCGGGGTGAAGCACGAGTTTGCCTGCACTGATTACACCCAGGGGCGCGTCTACATCATCTCCCCGGCAGGCAAGATTGAATGGGAATACGACGGCGCCACTAATTGCAACGACCTCTGGGTGCTCCCCAACGGTAACCTTCTGTTCAATACCGGCCATGGCGTCAAGGAAGTGACCCGGGCCAAACAAGTGGTTTTCGATTACGAATCCGCCAGCGACATCTATGCCTGCCAGCAGCTGGCTAATGGCAACACCTTCATCGGCGAATGCAGCGCCGGCCGGTTGCTTGAGGTGGACCCGGCCGGCCGCATTGTGAAGGCCATCAACCTGCTGCCGCCCGGCGTCAACGGCGGACACGCCTATATGCGCAACGCCCGCCGCCTCGACAATGGAAATTACCTCGTTGCCCATTATGGCTTGAAAGTCGTCCGCGAATATGACCCCGCCGGCCGGATGGTCCGCGAGATTCCCGCTCCCGGCGGCCCGCACAGTGTCGTGCGCCTGCCCAACGGCAACACCCTCATCTCCTGCGCCGATGGACCCGGTGGCCCACAGGTCATTGAAGTGGACCCGGCCAACCACATCGTCTGGCAGATCCAGAATAATGATCTGCCCGGCATCAGCCTCAAATTCATGGCCGGGCTCGAACGCCTGCCCAATGGCGACACCCTCATGGCCAACTGGCTCGGTCACAATCAATTTGGCCGGGCGCCCGACCTCATTGAAATTACCCCGGACAAACGCGTCGTCTGGACCTTCACCGGCGACCCCGCCCTCCGGACTGTCTCCAGCGCCGTCCTGCTGGATGGCCCGCCCGCTGACCCCACCCATGGCGGCGTGTGGCATTAGCCTTTTTTCAAAAAATGAATTCGTCACACCTCTTCATGCTTTTTTGGTTTGGTTGCCTGGGCCTGATGGTTCTGGCCGTGCTCGGGATATTCATTTATAAACTACTGAATCCCAAATGCGCCAACCCCATTATGACGGAATCTGACGGCTTCGTTAGGTGGCTTTCCATGGCCGGCATTCTGACCTTTCTGACCGGCATGGGTTGGGTGATGTTCAATACTGGCACGGGGTTTGCCCTGGTCGTTGGGGGATTGGCGGTTGTTTTCGCCAGTGTATTCCTCAATGCCTCCGCTGCCAGAAAGCGGCGAACCGCCTCCTGGCTTGTGGTCCCTGCTCGCTGCACCGGACAGAACTTGCAGCAGCGCAATTATGATGGTACTCCAGCCTGGTCCTGGAATTTGACCTGTGAGTTCACCATGAATGGGAAACCCTACCAGATCACTCCCAAGGTCATGTGGAATGACCTGGCCCGGTCCGAAACGCCCTTTTGGAAGGAAGAGGAAGCCTGGCAATTTATCGCCGGTGCCGTCCCGGCCAACAGCCTTTGCAAACTCCGGGTTAACCCCGCCAATCCACAGGAAGCTGAATTGCTCGCCGGCCACGAATGACCGGCGAAAGCATTTTCAACCATAAGCTGTCATGGCTTAGTAAATTATGGCTCTCCTTGACCGGGAGTGTTGGCCGGCCATTTCGGCAGCCCGATGGCATTGTTCAAGGGCGGCTATTGATGGCAGCGGCAAATTGGTTCAACGTGACGGCGAAACGGGCGGGCTCAAAATCGGGCACAGACTGGGCCTGTTTGAAAAGCTGGTTCAGACTTGTTTCCGCTGCCGAGTTGATCTGATTTTGGGCCAACAGCAACCGGTCCAAAGCCAGCACCAGACGTTCGGCCTGGCGGGCGGGCAGTTCCCCGGCGGCGGCTTCAGGTTGGGAAAATTCTGCTACGGTGCCAGCCAGCCGGGTCAGGGCCGTCCGGGAGAGCTGGTCATTCCAAGTCAGGGTGGCGGCCGCCCGGGCCAGGGCATCAGCGGTTGCCTGGGTGGTGCGCAGGGTTTCGGCGGTGGCGGCCGATGAAATTTTATTTAAGCGGGGCAGGGCGGGGTCCAGACCATCCAGTTGCTGCATAAGCCACAATAAGGCGTGCCAGCGGGCCAGCAGCCGGGCATCGACGGGAGTTTCATTCGCCAGCTGCCAGCTCATTTCCCGCAGGGCCACGGCCTGGCCGACGAACCATGATTGGGCATGGTTCCAAGATGGCGTTTCCTGCCAGTGCCTGGGTTCGGCGACACATTGACCGTCCAATTCAAATATTAATTCGGGGTGGCCGGCCTGTAGCAACCGGGTGGCGACCGTTTGATGGCAAGCAACACAGGTGTTGGCGCGGACATAAAGATTCTGCAAATCCCGCAGGCCGGTAAAGACTCGGTCGGCATGGGTGAAATCCGTCCGGGTATGGGAGCGCAGCCAGTTTTCTGCCGGGCCATGGCAGCTTTCGCAGGAGACGCCTTCGGCAACGGAAAACGCCGGGCCGCGGCGGGCGGGCGGCACGGCCGTTAAGGGAGCGTGACAGGAAACGCAACGGGCATCGGCCGTGGGATCATTGATCTGCAGCGCATCGGCAATTTGTTTGGCCCGCGCGGTCGTCAGGGTGGCGACGGGTTTTTGCGAGTGGAAGTCATTTAACGACCAGACCAGATACTGGTCCTGGCGGGCGCCGCCGCCGCCGTGACAGGAGGAACTGGCGCAGGAGAGCGCCCCGACAAATTTGGGGTTATCACCGGCGGTTCGCACCGGCTGGGCCGGGGCAAGGCCACCATTCAGGAGGAGGCAGATGCCGGCCAGCCAGATGCCTTCGTATAAAGGAGAACGATAAAACAATTTACTCAATTTATTAAATTTGTTAAATGACTGTAGGTTCAAATGCAATCTTTAATTGAAACCCTGCGCACGGCGGCCGGCGGCAGTCTTAGTCTGGCCGGCGGGCTGGTCCTGATTTCGGCGCTGGGCATCTGGCTCGTATTGGAAGGGCTGCGCACAATCCGGCGGATGCAGGCTGATCACCGGCAGGAACTGGCAACACTGGAAAATCTGCGCCAACAGCTGTTGGAAGTCCGGCTCCGCTGCCGGGAGGCGGGCCAGGCGCAGTTCGGCTGGAACGGCTGCCGGAAATTTACGGTCGCCAAAAAAGTGGCTGAATGTGAGGATGTCAGCGCCTTTTATTTGAAGCCCCATGACGGTCGGCCGCTGCCGTCCTTCCAGCCGGGACAGTACCTCACGTTTCAACTTGATTTGCCGGGCCGTGAAAAACCGCTCATCCGCTGCTATTCCCTTTCCGACAGCCCGCATCAGAAGGACTATTACCGCGTCACCATCAAGAAGGAAAAAGCGCCGCCGGACCGGCCGGATTTACCTTCCGGCGCGGGGTCGAGTTATTTTAATGACGTGGTGCGGGAGGGGGACATTTTGAATGTGAAGGCGCCGGCCGGCCATTTTTCCCTCGACCTGACGCGGATGAACCCGGTCGTGCTGATTGCCGGCGGAGTGGGTATCACGCCGATGCTGAGCATGGCCAATGCGATCGCCGCCAGCGGCTCGAAACGGGAGGCGTGGCTTTTCTTCGGGGTCCGCAACCGGCGCGAACACATCCACCAGGCCGAACTGACGAAACTCGCCGCAGAAAACGAGAACATCCACCTGCATGTCTGCTACAGCCGGCCGGCGGCCGATGAGGTGAAAGGCCGTGATTACCAGCACGAAGGCCGGGTAAGCATCGAACTGCTCAAGGAACTTCTGCCGGCGAGCAACTTCGAATATTATTTGTGCGGCAACGGGGCCTTCATGAAGAGCATCACGGACGGGTTGGAGGCGTGGGGGGTACCGGATGAACAAGTTCACTTTGAAGCATTCGGCCCGGCCACGGTGAAGAAGAAAGTGACCCCGCCAACGGCCAGTGAAACGGTCCATCTGGCGAAGCTGGAAGTCAGTTTCAGCCGCTCCGGGAAGACCCTGCGCTGGGAACCGGCCGCCGGGAACCTGCTGGATTTCGCCCGGTCGAACGGTGTCAAAATTGATTCGGGCTGCTGCGCGGGCAGTTGCGGTTCCTGTGCAGTGGCCATCAAATCTGGCGGGGTGGAATACCTCACCAAACCTTCCAGTGAACCTGAGACGGGAACCTGTTTGACCTGTGTTTGCCGGCCCCAATCCAATCTGGTCATTGATGCCTGACATGGCTGAAGCAACGCAAATATTTGAACGGCCGCAACGCTGGGATGCGGCATACAGTCCGGAAATGACGGACGTGGAGGTGGACCGGCTGCTGCAGATCAAACCGTTCTGCGACATGGCGGCGGAAAAATTTCCCAAACGCATTCCGCTGCGGGAGATCCTGCGGAATGATGCGCGCATCTGCCGTTTCCGTCGGGGCGAGATCATCATGCGCCAGGGTGATTATGGGACGACGGCTTATTTGATTTTATCCGGGCAGGCCCGGGTGGTACTCAATCCGGGATTGCCGGCAGGGTTGCTGGGCCGGCAGGAGCCGGTAAAAAAGGGCGTGTTCCGAACTTTGGCCCAACTGTGGTCCGGCGGGCGGCCGCCGGAAAGCTTTCCCAGCGCCTGGTGGCAGAAGGTCAAGGGGGTGTCGGCGCGGCAAACCAAAAACGAGGAGGCCAGGGTTTTTCTCCAGGACATCCCGCAGGTGCTGAACGAGCATCTCACCGCCGGGATGCAGGCAGGGGAGTTCTTTGGTGAGATCGCGGCGTTAAGCCGGATGCAACGTACGTCAACGATCTTTGCAGACAGCGAGGAGGAGGTGAAACTGCTGGAGATCCGCTGGCAGGGGCTGCGGGATCTGATGAAGTATGATGAGGGGATGCGGACGTACATCAATAAAATTTACCGGGAACGCGCCCTGGCTTCGTATCTCAACGCGCATCCCTTGTTCCGGCAGCTGACTAAGGAGCAACTGGGTCTGGTCGCCGGCCAGATCGAATTTGCGACGTACGGTGATTACGATTGGTCGGGCGAATATAAGCGCCTGGCCCAGGCCGGCACGGTGCGTCCGGAAAAGGAGCCGATCATCATGCAGGAAGGGGATTACCCGAACGGCGTGGTGCTGCTCCGGGCGGGTTTTGCCCGGGTGGGCCAGAAGTTTGGCGCGGGCGAACGCACGTTGAATTACATAGGTTCAGGCCAGTCGTTCGGGTTGCGGGAAATCGTTCATAATTGGCGGATGCCGGCCGCCCCGGTGAATCTTCAATTCTCGCTGCGCGCCATCGGCTATACCCACGTGCTGATTGTGCCGACCCGCACGATGGAGCAAATTGTGCTGCCCTCGTTGCCGGCCCATGAACTGCCGGCCCCGGTCGCGGCGGCCAAGGAGGAAACTGATATTTTTGTCCAAATGGAGACGGAGGCGGGCGGGCGAGACGACGTGGGCGCCGAAACGCTTGAATTTTTGACCGAAAACCGTTTTTTTAATGGCACGGCCACCATGGTCATTGATATGGAGCGCTGCACACGCTGTGATGACTGCGTGCGCGCCTGCGCCACGACACATGACAACAACCCACGATTTCTGCGTAACGGGCCGACCAGTGGCCGCCTGATGGTGGCCAACGCCTGCATGCACTGCGCTGATCCGGTTTGCATGATCGGCTGTCCAACCGGAGCGATTCACCGCGAATCCTTTGCCGGGCAGGTGGTGATCAACCCGGCCACGTGCATCGGCTGCAAGGCGTGCTTCAACAACTGCCCCTACGAGGCGATCCGTATGGTGGATATTCGGGACGAAACCGGCACCTTGGTGGTGGATCAGGATTTCAAGCCCATCAGCAAGGCGACGAAGTGCGATCTGTGCGTGGAGAACCATGGTGGCCCCGCCTGCGAACGGGCGTGTCCGCACGGTGCGCTGAATCGCATCAATTTGAACAATTTGGACGCCCTGGCGAAATGGTTGAAACGATGAAGCGATTTCGACAACAATTCCTGGCCGGCCTGGTGCTGTTGCTGATCGCCAGCACGGCGGCGCTGCTGGCGCATGACAAATGGAGCCGGCAACTGCCGGATTATGCCTATCTCACCGGCTGGGCGCTATTTGGTCTGATGCTGTTGTTGACCCTGTTCAACGCCCGCAAGCGGCTGCCTTTCCTGCCGCTGTGCAAGGCGGAAACCTGGCTGCAAATTCATATCTACGGCGGATTTTTCACGGTCATCCTGTTTTTGATCCACCTAAATTTCCGGGCGCCCCGGGGCGGGTTTGAAATCACGCTGGCCGCCTTGTTTATGGTGGTCACCCTCAGCGGCATCGGCGGTTTGATTTTGAGCCGGACACTGCCCAAGCGGTTGCAATCCCGGGGCGGCGAGGTGGTTTATGAAAAGATTCCGGCCATCCGGCATGCTTTGAAAGTTCAGGCCGAAATGCTGGCGCTGGGGGCGGGGAAAAATTCGCCGGTCATCGCCGAATTTTATGTCCGCCGGCTGGCCGGTTTTTTTAACGGGCCGCAAAATTTCTGGCGGCACCTGCTGGAATCGCGCCGGCCGGTCAACCTGCGGCTGGCGGAATTATATGATTTACGCCGGCATTTGAGCGAACCGGAGCGGGTGACCTTGGAACAACTGGCGCAACTGTTACGTCAAAAAGATGGCCTGGATTACCATAGGGCGCTACAAGCTTCGTTGAAGCTTTGGTTGTTTGTGCATTTGCCGTTCACTTATGGGCTGATGCTATTCACGCTGGCTCACATCGTGGTGGTGTTCGCCTTTTCCGGAGGGGTCCGATGAGCGAACAACTGCCGGCCCCGGAATTTGACCGCCAGAATTATGTCCGGCCAAACCAGAATTGGACCTGCGGCCATGCGGCCGAAGGCCGACCCTGCCCGGCCGGACCGGATCGCAAGGGGCGTTGTCAGGCCACAACAGAGTGCAAGCCGGTTTTGGAAATCAAGGCGGTGGAAACCAAGGGCCGGTGGCGTTGCACTCGTGCGGGCGAAGCCTGCGAGACCGGGCCGCTGCCGGATGGCGCCTGTTGCCGGCCGATTCCCAGATGCTCACCCGTGCCCAATCTTCGCTGGCTGCGCGGCCGGTTTACACTGGCCGTGATCATCGCAACTGTCGCCGGCCTGTTGATTCTGCTGGGCCGCCCGCCCTGGCGTAATCAATTCATCAATCCCGGATCGCTGTCACAGCCACATTCCGGCGCAGTGTTTGCCGCGCTGGCCGCCACCAACCATCTGGAGGCCAGTTGCGGAGCCTGCCACCAAGGCGGTGCCGCCGGTCCTCAAGGTTTGCTCCAGGCTGCATTAAAAGCGGATCCGGGGCCATTTGAACTGGGCAAGCAGTTCCGGACTCAGGCGGGAAGGGTGACCACCATGGACGGCCAATGTGAGATGTGTCACACCAGCCATGCCTTTCATCAACCCATGGTGGCGACCGTTTCCTGCACTTACTGCCACCAAGAACATCAGGGCGACAAAATCGCCGCCGTTGGGGATGACAGGTGCAATTTTTGTCATGGTGATGCGCAGGTCATGGCGGCGGCAAGTGAAGCGGGGGCACATCTTTCGGCAGCAGCTTTTCATCAGGTCGCGGACCGCCACCAACTGGTCTTCGTCGCATCGCGTCCGGCCCAAGGGTTCACCGGGGTGATTCATCATTTTGCCAGCGATCACCCGGAATTCCGGTTCATCACAGATCATTGGCGCGATCCGGACACGTTGAAATTCAACCATGCGCTGCATCTGACCGGAGCGACCATGCCGTCCCTGCCGGATGGGTGCAAATTGGATTGCGCCTTTTGTCATCAACCCGATGCTTCGGGATCCTTCATGGCCCCGGTAAAATTTGAACAAAACTGCCGGGTCTGCCATTCCTTGCAATTTGATCCGGAGACGCCGGGCCTGCAACTGCCCCATGGCCGGGTGGATGTCGTGCAGGCCTTTCTGCACAGCCTGCCCGCCGCTTATGCTGATTTTGCCGCCCGCAATGGCATCACCCAGACGGCGACGCAAACGCAGTTCGTGGAGGCGAAACTGCAACGGTTGCGGATAGATTTTGGCTCGGGTGAGGCCTTGAGCGAGCGCGTTTTTCTGAGCTCGGCCACCACCGGACCAGCGGTCCGGATTGGCACTTTGACCGGCTCGACGCGTGCGGTGTTTCCCGGGTGCGCCTTATGCCATGAGGTAAAGTCATCAGCCGCCAACCAATTTGTGGTCACACCGCCGGTTATAGTCGAACGCTGGCTAAGTCATGCGGAATTCAACCATGCCAAGCACGCGGGGCTGGCCTGTGAGATATGTCATGATGCCATTCACAGCCAGAATACGGCGACCATGCTGTTGCCTGCCCGGGAAACTTGTCTGGAATGTCACAGCCCGCGCGGCGGCGTGGCGGATTCATGCGCCACCTGTCACCTTTATCACAAACTGGTGGCAGCCAACGTAAATTGAACAACAGTGGTCCGCGACCTACAAGGCGGGATTGCGTGGGAACTTGGCAAAGGGCAGCCGCGCCCCGCGATACTGGGTCTGATCGGCGCGAACGGCGGGCACCGGCAAAAACGACGCGGCCCCGCTCGCGGAGATGAGGTCGTCCTGATCCACCCCGTCGCCGCTCACACCAATGGCCCCGATAATCACCCCGTTGCGATAGAGGGAAAAACCGCCGGGAAAGATGGTGATGCCATTGGGCAGGTTCGGGTCCGCGTTGGTGGCGGTCATGATGACGGCACCATTGACCGGATTGGTGGCCAGCAGGGAGACCGGCGTGATGAGGGAAAACTTTTCCTGCAACCCAAAGAATAAGCCGGGCTCGGTGCCGCTGATGCCGGGCGGATACTGGCTCTGGGCCAAAAAACCGACGGTGCGGGTGGAATAAGCCCGGTTGGTGGCTGAAAAAAAGACGGCCGTCCGCGCCTTTTGCACGGCCACATCCCAGCCGAAGCGGGTGGTGTTGGTGGAAGTGCAAAAAGTGCCCAGAACCACCGGGGCCACGCCATTGGAATTGGGGTTGTTGACGACCGTGATGAAGACCTCCGCCGACTGACCGCGCGGTAAACGGATGCCGGCCCGCGTGGTGCGGGCGCGATTGGCGGCGGCGGCGATGATGTTGGTGACATCGGCGGCGGTCAGGCGTGCCACGCCGCCGGGCAATGGCACCGTGGAGGGATCGTTCACGATAGGCTGGCGCAACTGGCCAACTTCACCGCCCAAATTCATGACTGGATAAGGGTAGGGCGTCGGGGCCGCCTGGAGGGCGAAGGGTGAAACATATCTCCCCGGGAGTTCGGCAAAGGGGGTCACGGTCCCCAGGCTGGTGGTGCTGGCCACGTAGGCCAGCCGGAAACCATTCACAAAGACTTCCGAACCTAGAATTGTGCCGGGCGGCTGATGGCCAGTCTGTCCGGCCAGGGCGACGTCTTCATCACCGGACGCATTGGCGGTGACCGCCGGAGTGACGGCGGTGATGGCGGTGCCGTCACCGGCGACGCCAACACCGCCGACCAGTGATCCGTTTTCGTAGAGAGGCAGACCGCCGGGAGTGCCGGCCAGTCCGCCGGTGATGGGCAGCGGCGGTGCCACCAGACTGGTCCCGGGTGAACTGCCGTAGGTGATGACGCTGCCGGGCGCCTTAAATTTATTGATATCAGAAAATCCGAGCTGCGAGAAATTCACCCCCACCAGCGGTCCGGGCGCGGTGTTCAAAATGCCGGGCGGGAAATTTTGCTGGACGATGTAACCAGCGGTGCGGGAGGAAAAGGCGTTGTTATCGCTGCTCAGGAAGGCGGCGGTGCCGGCCTTGGCGATGGCCTCGGCCACGAGCGGGCTGGCGGCGGTGATATTGGGGTTCACGGTCCAGACACCCAGCACCCAGCCTTCCTGGTCGGTCACGGCGATTACGGCATTGGTGGCCAACGAATCGCCGGTCAGCATCGTGGCACGGGTAACCGCCTGGGCGATAATGCTCTCAACCTCCGGCAGGCCGAGCTGGGCGGAAGCCGGACTGGCCGCCAGCAGAAACAAAATCAACAAAATCAGAATTCGTTTCACAATTTAGAAAGGATAAGCGCTTGATTTATGGAAATAAACAAATTCTTATTAGGAAGATGCGGATGGCGAAACACAGGGTCCATGTTCTGCCCAGGCTGGCGCTTACCAGCCTGGCCCTGGGCACGGCGCTGTCACCGGCCGGGGCGGGCCCCCGGGAGACCGCCGCCGGCCAGGAGTTGAAGCCACATCAGGCGGTCAGTACCAACACCCCGCCCTTGTCACCAACCGTATTCGATCCGGATCCGAACCGGCTGCAACTGCCGGCGCAGCCGGGGCGGACAAATGCATGGACCGAAAAAGTTTTGCTCAGCACCAACGGGCCGCCCGCCCTGCAATTCAACCCTGATCCCGGGGCCGGCCTGCGCCCGCCGGCGAATGAGCCGGCGGCGCTGTTCAATGAGCCGACGGCCCCGCCGTTGTTTCGGGAGCCGGCCATAGCTCCGGCGCTGGCCCTGCCCCGCACCCAGGTGCGGCAGAATGAAATTGTCCCGGTGCCCGTCACCCCGCCGGTCAATTATGGACTGGGGCCCCTGACCAATGGCCTGGCCCTGCCGCGCGCAAACACCCGGCGCAACTTGAAAATTACCTCCGATTTTGAGGTGCCCCATTATACTTTGCTGCAAGGTGATTTCCCCGCCAACACCGTGCCGTTTCCGGACCGCTGGCGCATCGGTTTTGTACCCTGGAAACGCTACACCAGCGGGGTGGTGGACCAGCCCTATGAAACCCCGGTGCCGAGTTTGTGGGATCCCTACCGGCAAAGTTTGCTGAAAGGCGACCTGCCGTTGATCGGGCAAAATATTTTTCTGGATCTCACGGCCTCATCAGAAACGGTGACGGAAATCCGGCGGGTGCCTACGTCCAGCGGCGTCAGCACGGCGGTGCCTGGGGAATATGATTTTTATGGCCGGAGCGATGAGCTCAGCGTGCAGAATAATTTCGCCTTTGCGCTTAATCTTTTTCAGGGCGCGACAGTGTTCCGGCCGGTGGATTGGGACCTCAAATTGGAGCCAGTATTCAATGTAAATTATTTGCAGGCCCAGGAAACCGGTGTGGTGTCCCCCTCGCCAAAGGGTTATCTGGGCGGCAGCCAGCCGCCGCCGCCCAACAATGGTTTTGTCAACAACCCCGGGGACATTGGCACCCTCTTGAACGGCCAGGTCGGCCCCGCCAACGGCTACCGCGCCACGCAAAGCACGGAACGGACCAAGGAACTGCTGACGCTGCAGCAGGCGTATGGCGAGGTGCATCTGCACGATTGGTCGGACAATTATGATTTCCTGTCGGTGCGGTCCGGCATCCAGTCCTTCAACGGCGATTTTCGGGGGTTCATTTATAATGATGTCAATCAGGGCACGCGGCTGTTCGGCAGCTGGAACAACAACTTGTATCAATACAACCTGGCCTGGTTTCATCAGTTGGAAAAGGACGCCGATTCCGAATTAAACACCCTGGCGGACCGCGGACAGGAGGTCTTCATTGCAAACTTGTACCGGCAGGATTTTATCTGGCAGGGATATACGGTGGAAAGCAGTTTTTTTGCCAATTACGATCACGGCGGCGTTCATTATGACGACAACGGCAAGCTCGTCCGGCCCGCGCCGATCGGCGAAGTGCGCGCCCACGATTTGGAAGCTTATTATCTGGGCTGGGCGGGGGACGGCCATATCGGCCGCTTCAATGTCAGCCATGCGTTCTACGAAGTGCTGGGCCATGATGATTTCAACGATGTGGCGGCCCGGCCGGTGGACATCAATGCCCAGATGGCCGCGCTGGAAGTTTCCTGCGACCGCGACTGGGCGCGTTATAAGATGTCATTTTTTTACGGGTCCGGAGATAAGAATGCCAATGGCGGAACGGCCACCGGCTTTGACAGCGTTGTGGACAACCCCAATTTCACCGGCGGACCGTTCAGTTACTGGGCACGGCAGGGGTTCAATCTCGGCGGGACATCGGTGAACTTGAAAGACCCGGACAGCCTCGTGCCGGATTTGCGCACGAGCAAAACCGAGGGGCAGGCCAACTTTGTCAATCCGGGTATCTTCATTTACGGGGTGGGCGCGGAATTTGATCTGACCCCAAAACTGCGTTCCTTTCTCAACGCAAATTATATCCGCTTTGCTGAAACCGACGTTTTGAAGACCGTTTTGCAGACTGATCGGGTTGATCCGGAAGTGGGGTGGGATTTTAGTCTGGGTTTTCAATATCGGCCGCTGCTCACGGACAACATCATCATTTCCGCCGGGCTGGGGGTGCTGATTCCCGGCACCGGCTATCGTGACATTTATAAAACCAACACCAATCCCGTGCCCGGCCTGAATTCGACCGGGCCGGTGGGCACGGTTGATGATTTTCTCTACAGCGGTCTGATTGCCGTTACGTTTACCTATTAGCCATGACAACTTATTGGTCAACCAAAAAACTGAACCGGGGTGTACGCCTGGCCATGCTGCTGGCGGCCGGCCGGCTGGCCGGTGAATGGTCGGGGCCGGCCCAGAACATCGCCCCACTGCGGCCGCTGGGTTCCGGACCAGCAATTTCGGTAGCCACCGAATTGCCGCCCGCACCCGGGCATCCGCTGCCGCCGGTGAACCTCATTGATCAGTCGGTGGCGGCAGCCGCATTCAAAAGCCGGGGCTGCTTGGAATGTCATGCCGGCAGCGAACCCATGCATGCCTCCCCCAATGTCGTGCTGGGCTGCACGGATTGCCATGGCGGCAATGCCAGCCCGGGCCTGACCCAGCACGAGGCGCATGTGGCGCCGCGTAATCCGATTTTCTGGGAGAGCTCCGCCAAGCCCAATGATTCCTCCGTGCTGCTCAACCATGAGTCCGCCGAATTCATCCAGTTCGTCAACCCCGGCGACCTGCGAGTGGCGGAAAAAACCTGCGGACCCTGTCATGAAGAGATTGTAAAAAACGTCAGTCACAGCATGATGCGTCATGGGGCGATGCTCTGGGGCGCGGCGCTCTACAACAACGGTGCTTATCCGGATAAGAATTACCGTTTCGGTCAGGCATACGGTCTGGATGGCGTGCCCTTGCGGCTGGAAAGTCCGGTGCCGGTCACTCCGGAGATGACCGAGGAGCACGGCATCCTGCCGTTCCTTGATCCGCTGCCGCGGTTTGAAATCAGCCAGCCCAGCAACATCCTTCGTATCTTCGAGCGGGGCGGTTCCGAGCCCTTGCAACTGGGCAATCCCGATCCCTTTGAAGAGCCCGGCAAGCCGGACCGCCGGTTGAGCGACCGTGGCATGGGCACGTTGAGCCGCACCGACCCGGTGTTCCTTAATTTGCAGAAGACCCGGTTGAATGATCCGCTGCTGGATTTCATGGGTTCAAACAATCACCCCGGTGATTACCGTTCCAGCGGCTGCACGGCCTGCCATGTTATCTATGCCAACGATCGTTCGCCCACTCACTCCGGCTGGTATGCCAAATATGGCAACCAAGGATTGAGTTTCAGCGCCGATGCCGCCATTCGCAAGGATGAGCGCGGCCATCCGATCATCCATCAGTTCACACGCGCCATCCCCACCAGCCAGTGCATGGACTGTCATATGCACCAGGGTAATTTATTTGTGAACCCCTATCTTGGGTATACCTGGTGGGACGAGGAAACCGACGGCGAATTCATGTATCCGGCCAAACAAAAAAATCACACCTCGGAGGAGCTGACGCAGTCCATCCAGAACAATCCGGAAGCCGCCGCCGCCCGCGGCCTCTGGGGCAATCTGGATTTTCTCGAGAAAGTGGCCGAGCTGAACCCGAAGCTAAAGAGCACGCAATTTGCCGACTATCATGGCCACGGCTGGATTTTCCGCGCCGTCTTCAAGCATGATCGGGAGGGGAATCTGCGTGACCGCGATGAAAATATCATCGCGGCGGACGACCCCATGAAATTTGCCAAGGCCGTGCATTTGCAGGATGAACATCTGGCCCATGGCATGCAATGTGCCGACTGCCATTTCGATAAGGATGTGCATGGCAACGGCCTGCTTTATGGCGAACCCCGCGCGGCCACCACCATTGAGTGCATTGACTGCCACGGTACGATTCAGCAACGCCCGACCCTGACCACCAGCGGCAATGCTGGACACGTGGATTTGCGCGCGGGCAACACGCCCTGGGGTCCTCGTTTCTTCTGGCAGGGCACCCAGTTGTTTCAACGTTCCAGCATGACGTCGGATTTGGTCTGGGAGGTGCCGCAGACCGTGGACACCATTGATCCCAAATCATCGCACTACAACGCCAAGTCCGCCTATGCCAAGACTCTGGGGCGCGATGGCACAACATGGGGGGCGGTTCCGGCCAAAAACTGCACGCGCAATCTGGCGCATGACAACTCGAATATTTCCTGTCAGATCTGTCACAGTTCCTGGGCAACCTCCTGTTTCGGCTGCCATCTGCCCATGAGCGCAAATGAGAAGGTGGCCGACAATAAATACGAAGGCGTCACCACGCGCAATTACACCTCCTACAACCCCCAGGTCATCCGGGATGATGTATTTCAACTGGGCATTGACAGCACAGTGAAGGGGCATCGTCTTGGGGTGTTGCGCTCGTCGAGCGCAGTGATTGTCAGTTCCCAGAACGCGAACCGCGAATGGGTGTATTCGCAGCAGCAAACCATAAGCGCTGACGGCTTCAGCGGTCAGGCCTACAACCCGCATCTGCCGCACACCACGAGCGGCGTGGGCACCACCAAAAATTGTGAGGACTGCCACCTGGCCAAGGCCAATGACAATAATGCCTGGCTCGCTTCGCTCCTGGGTTACGGCACCGGCACGGTCAATTTCTTCGGCCGCTTCGCCTATGTGGGCGAAGGCCGCGGTGGTCTTGATGCCGTGGTTTGGACGGAACAGGACGAACCGCAGGCCGCCCTGGGCAGCCATTTGCAACACCTTGCCTATCCGGATAATTATCAGAAACATGTAGTGCAAAACCATGGTTTCCTGCAGGAGGCCTACCACAAGGAGGCGCGGGAGATTCTCGATTTGCAATTGCGCGGCGAATATCTCTACACCGCCAACGGGCCGGACGGCTTTGAGGTGTTTGATGTGGCCAACATAAATCAAAAGGGCTTCTCCGAACGCATCAGCACCGCACCGGTTTCCCCCTTGGGCCAACGCACCTATATTCGCACCAAATACGCCACCAGCGTCACGCTGCCCAGTACGTTGGGCGTGGATCCTTTGCGGCTGCATCAGCCTGAAAATGAGGAACAGCCGGTCAGCCCGATCTATGCCTGGGTGTTTGTCACCGACCGGGAGGAGGGTCTGGTCATGGTCACGGTGGGCACCCTGCTGGATGGCAATCCAGAGAATAATTACTTTGATAACGAAAAAATCATCCGTTTCAACCCGGATGGCAAACTCACCGGTGCCATGCACGCCTTCATGGCCGGCACCAACTTGTATGTGGTTGCCCAGAAAGGTCTGTTTGTGGTCGGCTTGAACAATCAGGCGTTGACGGCGCCGGTTCTGACGGGTGAGTTGAGCCGCGGCGAATTCAAAAATCCACGTGCGGTCGGCGTGCAGTTCCGCTACGGCTTTGTCACGGATGACGAAGGCTTCAAGGTGGTTGATCTCACCGATCCTACTCATCCAAAACTGATCCCCGGCGCGGTGGTGCCGCTCAAAGATGCCCGGCGGTTTTGCCTGGCGCGCACTTATGCCTATGTGGCCGATGGGGCCGACGGCCTCGCCTTCATTGATATTTCCAATCCAGAAAAGCCCCGCCTGGAGCGGCTCTATAATGCCGACGGCGCGCTGAATGACACCCGGGCAGTGCAAATCGGTTCGATCAACGCCTCCATGTTCGCGCTGGTGGCCGACGGTCGAAATGGGTTGCGCGTGATTCAGATGATCTCGCCGGAAAACGTCCCTGGCCACATGGGCTTCAGCCCGCCGCCCAATCCCAAGCTCATCGCCACCTATCCCACCGCCACCCCGGCGTTGGCGGTTTCACGCGGTCTGGACCGGGACCGGGTGGTGGATGAATCCGGCAATGAAACAGTGGTCTTCGGCCGACGTGGTTCGCGGCCCTTCAATCTGACGGAAACGCAGAAATTTTACCTGCGCGATGGATCGCCTTACACCGTTGAAAATGTGTTTGCAAAGGATGGCCAGTTGAAAACCAGATCCGGGCAGCTGCTGGCGCCCTCGACCGCATTTGAACCCATCGCCGACGAACCGGTCCCTTTGCCGGCTGACCAAGAACGACTTAACCGACCAGGCCCATGAAGATATTCATCATCTTGGCATTTTTATTTGCCTTTGGGCTGTCGTTACCCGCCCAAGACTCGGTGTCCAGCATCGCCGGACAAGCCTTGTTGGCTGGTGCTGCCAATGGATCAGGCACCAATGCGCTATTCAACGAACCGACCGGTTTGGCGTTTGATGCCAAAGGCAACTTATTTGTAGCGGACAGCGCGAACAACACCATCCGCATCGTGTCCACCAATGGTCTGGCCGGCACGTTTGCGGGCCGGTTGGGGGTAATCGGCACCCTGGACGGCCAGGGCACCAACGCCCTGTTTGACTCGCCCGTAGGCCTGGCTTTTGACCACAGCGGTAACCTGCTGGTGACTGACACTGGCAATGACACCATTAGGAAGGTTTCACCCGCCGGCAATGTCACCACCCTCGCCGGCGAGGCTGGTCAAACAGGATTTGCCGATGGATCAGCCGGGACGGCTTTGTTTAGTTCGCCACTCGGCATCGCCGTCGCCACCAATGGTAACCTCTACGTGGCGGACAGCGGGAATCACGCCATTCGCCAGTTGTCGGACGACGAGGTGTCCACCTTCGCCGGCAATCCCGGAATCTGGGGCAGCCTTGATGGCTTGGGCACTAATGCCCAGTTTAACGCGCCCTGCGGTCTTGCGTTTGATGCCAGGGGCAATCTCTTTGTGAGCGATGCCAACAATCAGACCATCAGAAAAATTACGCCGGCAGGTTTGGTCACCACGTTTGCCGGCTCGGCCGGCGTGGATGGCTCCGCCGATGGCCCGGCGTCCGCAGCTACTTTCTGTCATCCGGCGGAAATCGTGTTCGATCGCCAGGGTGACTTGCTCGTGGCCGATTCGTTTAATCACACCTTGCGGGAAATATCCACCAACGGCTTGGTTAGCACGATTTCCGGCGCGGCCGGAGTGTCGGGCAACACGGATGGGGTGAATGGCGTGGGTCGCTATTTTAACCCCTACGGCTTGATTATTAACACGAACGGCGCCCTGCTGGTGGCAGATGCTTACAATGATATGATCCGCGAGGTGCTGGTGCCCTTCAAGCAGACCCTCCAATTAAGTGGAAATCCACCCGCAATCACGCTCACCTGGGTGGCGATTGTGGGCCGTCAATACCAAGTTCAGTACACTGACAACCTGACGGGCGCTTGGACCAATTTGTCCGGCCTGGTGACGGCCACCAACTACGTGCTCACCCAGACGGATGTCCTGAACCGCAGTCTGCCGCAGCGGCATTACCGGGTGTTGCTGAAGCCTTAAGATCAGATTTAACTGAACTTTGGTAAAACCCCGTCCCGAAACGCCTCATTTTCCCAAAAAAGTCTGCTCGCCGAGCGGGGAAGGTTAAGCTATGCTGGTCCGCTCTTATTTATGAGTAGCCAAGCATTTCGTACGAGCAGTCAGATACGGCAGGACTTCCTCGACTTTTTTAAGTCGCTGGCACACACCATCGTGCCCTCCTCCAGCCTGATGCCGGATTCCCCAAACCTGTTGTTCACCAACGCCGGCATGAACCAGTTCGTGCCCATTTTCCTCGGCCAGACCCGCTGCCCCTACACCCCCGGCCGTGCCGCCGACACCCAGAAATGCATCCGCGCCGGTGGCAAGCACAACGACCTCGATGATGTCGGCCTGGACACCTATCACCATACGTTCTTCGAAATGCTCGGGAACTGGTCCTTCGGCGATTATTTCAAGAAGGAAGCCATCGCTTGGGCTTGGGAACTCATCGTCGTCATCTGGAAATTCCCGCCCCAACGCCTCTACGCCACCGTTTACAACCCGGACAAGTCCCTGAACGACCCCAGCGAATTCGATCAGGAGGCCTGGGACTTCTGGGCCGAGAAATTCCGCTCCGTCGGGCTCGACCCCGCCGTCCATATCGTTAATGGCAATAAGAAGGATAATTTCTGGATGATGGGTGAGACCGGCCCCTGCGGTCCCTGTTCCGAACTGCATGTGGACCTGACCCCGCTCGGCGACACCGGCGGCAAGCTCGTCAACCAAGGTAGCCCTCAATGCATTGAGATCTGGAACCTCGTATTCATCCAGTTCAACGCCAACCCAGATGGCACCTTCGCCCCGCTGCCCGCCCGGCATGTGGACACCGGCATGGGCTTCGAGCGCGTCACCAGCATCATCCAGGGCACCAAAGGCCTCACCGACTTTGCCAACGCCAAGATCTCCAACTACGAGACCGACATCTTCCGCCCCATTTTCGACGCCCTGGAAAAGTTGAGCGGCAAAACCTACGGCAGCACCCTCCCGGGTGACGCCGCCTCCAAACCGGCCGCCGACGAACCGCTCAAGACCTCCGGCGAAGGACCGAGTAATATTGTCGAAGTGGATTGCTTCGCCGCGACCTTGCGCGCGGGCGAAACCTGCAACCAGCCTGAGGAAATCGCTGGCAACCGCCCGGACGCCGCCCCCTCCGCCGAGCAAATCGCCCTGGACATCGCCTTCCGCGTGATCGCCGACCACATCCGCACCCTGAGCTTTGCCATCGCTGACGGCATCCAGCCCGGCAACAATGACCGCAATTACGTCCTGCGCCGCATTCTTCGCCGCGCCGTCCGCTACGGTCGCACCCTTGGCTTCCGCGAACCTTTCCTCTACAAGCTCGTGGCCGTCCTCGCCGAAAAAATGGGCGACGTCTTCCCGGAAATTCGCGCCAAGAAAAAGCACGTCCAGGAAGTCATTCAGCGCGAAGAGGAATCGTTCAACAAGACTTTAGATACGGGTATTGTCATATTCAACGTAAAGATCAATGGATTGGCAGAAGAGAAATTTAAAATACTCTTTCCTGCGAGAGATTCACTTTTTGGTGTGTTCTGTGCAGGTGTTCTCGTTCATGGGAAAAAATACACAGAAGAAAATTATAAAATTCCATTTTCGAATATTGGCACTCAGGGGTTTGACGATGATGTTCAAGCAGTTGTCGCGAATATAAAAAAAGCTTTAGTTGTGCCGGGAGATTTAGCGTTTGAACTCTACGACACCTTCGGCTTCCCCCTCGATCTCACCGAGCTCATGGCCCGCGAACATGGCCTGACCGTTGACACTGCCGGCTTCGAGAAACTCATGGAAGAGCAGCGCGCCCGTGCCCGCGCCGCCCAAAAGAAAGAAGTCATCTCGCTGTCCCAGATCGAGACCACCACGCCCACGAAATTTGTCGGCTACGATAATCTCGCCGTGGAATCCAAAGTCCTCGAAGTCGTCTCGCTCAAGGACAAAACCGCCGTCATCTTGGACACAAGCGCCTGCTACGCCGAAATGGGCGGCCAGCTCGGCGACACCGGCGAACTCACTGGCGGCGGCCAGCTCTGGCGCGTCGTCAACACCCAGAAGAGCGGCAATACCTTCCTGCACTTCGTCGAGGGCGGCGATGCCCCGGCCATCGGCACCACCGTCACACTCGCTGTCGAGGCCGCCCGTCGCAACGCCATCCAGCGGCATCACACCGTCACCCATTTGCTGCACTGGGCCCTCCACGAAGTCGTCAGCCACGAAGCCACCCAAAAAGGCTCCTTCGTTGGCCCGGACAAGCTCACCTTCGACTTCAACAGCGCCGCGCTCACGCCCGCCCAGGTGGCCGACATTGAGCGCCTCGTCAACGAACGCATCGTGGAAAACGGCGGCGTAAGCTGGTCGGAAGTACCCTACGCCGAGGTCAAGTCGCGGAAGAATGTCATGCAATTCTTCGGCGACAAATATGGTGACACAGTCCGCGTCGTCCAGATCGGCGGCCGGGCAGGGGAGTTCAACGGCTACTCCATGGAACTTTGCGGTGGCACCCATACCCGCGCCACTGGTGAGATCGGCCTGTTCCGCATCACCGGCGAAAACGCCATCGCCGCCGGCGTCCGCCGCATCGAGGCCGTTGCCGGCCTGGAAGCCTATCGCCATGCGATTGAAAATGAGCATCTGATCAAGACCCTCGCCGGCAAACTCAACACCCCCATCCACGAACTGGAGAAGAAAGTTGAGTCCCTGCTGGCCCATCAAAAGGAATTGGAGAAGCAGGTCAAGGCCGCCCAGCAGCGCGAGGCCGCCGGCCGGGCGACTGAACTCCTGGCCAGCACCGAAACGCTCAACGGCGTCCCCGTCATCATCGCCAACCTCGGCGTGGCCGATGGCGAGACCGTGCAAACCGTCTCGGACGCGCTCAAAGCCCTGTTCAAAGGCGTCGTCGTCCTCGGTGGCTCCCATGCCGGTGCTGTCACCCTGATCGCCTCCGTCTCCGCCGATTTTACCGCCAAGGTTCAGGCCGGCAAAATCATCCAGGCCATTGCGCCCATAGTCGGTGGCAAGGGCGGCGGCAAGCCCGATCACGCCCGCGGCGGCGGCAAGGACGCCGCCAAACTGGATGAGGCCCTGGCCAAGGCGCGGACGTTATTTTGATGCCAAATTGATGAATCCCGAACTGGATTTAATGAACAATTTGTCAGTTATTTGTCATATAAGTGGATATGAGCGAGAAATTGAAACCTGCGAAGCCCGTACGGCGGCGACGCAAGCCCCTGCCGGGCCCGGTCGAAATCCGGGGCATGCGGCTCGATGATTTGCCTGCGGTCTTCGCTCTAGGCCAGAAACTCTTCACTGCCGAAGATCTCCCCACCCTCTACCGTTGTTGGGAAGATGACGAAGTCATGCAACTCTTCAGTTCCGACGAGGAAACCTGCCTGGTCGCCGTGGACAACGACAAGATTGTGGGTTTCGCCCTCGGCAGCATCATGAAAAAACCGCGCAACGCCTGGCTCTATGGCTGGCTTGAATGGCTGGCCGTGGACCCCGCTTATAAGCGTCACGGCGTGGCCACCCGGCTGCTCCACCAGTTGACCACCCTTTTCATCAAGCGCGAGACCCGCATCATCCTCGTGGATACGGACGAGACCAATCACCGTGCGCTCGCCTTCTTCCGCAAGAACGGATTCGGCCACGAAATCAAGCACGTCTATCTCTCCTGCAACATCGACGACCATCCGCTGGCCATCGAACGCAAGGAAGCCCTGCGCGGCGACGAAGAAGAAGACTGAAACGCCGGCCCGTCACCTGAAATTTACCGGCCGGCCCGCACATAACACTTTCCTTTGGCCGGCCGGATTTATTAAGCTGGGCCAGCTTTTTAAACATTAAAAAATTGAATTATGGCTGCTGACACCTCTGTGGTGAAACCCGTCGCCGCGCCGCCCCTCGCGCCGCTCAAACTCATTTCCAAACTGGCACCCACTCCCGCCGCCCCGCCGAAATATTCGGTCACCGTGACCAATGCCGCCGGTGCGCCGGTCACCCTTGCGGATCCCCGCGCCGTGCGCGCGCTCGTTGCCCTCATGGATGTCCATGCCGTGGTGGGTGGTGCGGCCTGTCACTGGGGCGGCCCCGCCGCCTTTGCGGAAATAAATGCGGCGATTCACGGGCTCATGTTCGCCCCGGCGGAACGTCCCTGGTTTGACGCCTATAATTATGTCAACGATGCCGGGCACGCCGAGAACGGCATTTACGCCCTGCGCGCCTTGTATGGCTTTGACGGCCTCACCTTTGATCGCCTCAAGGGCTTCCGCAGCATCGCGAGCAATCTGACCGGCCACGGCGAATCGCACCTGAATCCTGCCGGCGTGCTCCTGAGCAACGGCCCGCTGGGTTCCTCGCTGCCCCAGGCCCAGGGTCTGGCCATCGGGGACAAAATCGCCGGGCGCGACCGCGTCACCCTGTGCGTCCTCAGCGACGGTGCCAGCATGGAGGGCGAGGCGCGGGAGGCCTTCGCCGCCATCCCCGGTCTCGCCGCCAAGGACCGCCTCAACCCCTTCGTCCTCATCATCTCCGACAACGACACCAAGCTCTCCGGTCGAATCACCAAGGACGCCTTCAGCATGCAGCCGTCGTTCGCCGCCCTGGCTGATCTTGGTTGGAATGTCATCCGCGCGCCCCACGGCAATGATTTGGCGGAAGTTTATCTCGCCCTTGAAAAGGGTCTGGCCGCCGCCTGCGCCAATCCGCGCCAGCCCGTCTGCCTCATTTGCAAAACCGTCAAGGGCTATGGCATCAAGGCCACAGAGGAAAATGCCACCGGCGGCCACGGCTTCCCGCTCGCCAACGGGGAGAAAATCGTGGACTGGATGACCGAGCTGTTTAAGGACGCCGCTGTTCCCGGTGAATTGCTCGTCTGGGCACAATCCCTTCGCGCGGATTGGGAAATGTCCGAGGCCGCCAAAAAAGCCCGGGCCGGCGCCACTCTGGCTGGGGCCGCGCCCGCCGTCAAAAAGGATAAGGTCCAGACCGGTCTCGCCAAGGCCGCCATGCGGGCCGCGCAGGAAGGCCTGCCTGTTTATTCTGTCTCGTCAGATGTCCAGGGTTCCACCGGTATCAGCCTGTTCCAAAAAAGTTTCCCCGACCGTTTCATTGAGGTCGGCATCGCCGAGGCGAACATGATCAGCACCGCCGCCGGTTTGTCCAAGTCCGGTTTCATTCCCATCGTGGACACCTTCGGCCAGTTCGGCGTCACTAAGGGCAATCTGCCACTCACCATGGCCGCCCTCTCCCAGGTGCCTGTCATCGCCATCTTCTCCCACGTCGGTTTTCAGGATGCCGCCGATGGCGCCTCCCACCAGGCCACCACTTATTTCGCGGCCACTAGCGCCATCCCGCATACCGTCGTCATTGCTCCCAGTTGCTCCGATGAGGCCGAATCCCTCATGTATCAGGCCATCCATCAGTTCGCGGCCGACCGCGCGGCCGGCCGGGATGGTCACGGCTATCTTTTCTTTGTCGGCCGGGAAAGTTATCCGCTGACTTGGATTGAAGGGGCGCAATACCCTTGGGGCCGTGCCCAAGTGCTGGCCACCGGCACCGATGTCGTGCTCATTGGCTGTGGCGTGCTGGTGAACAAGGCGATTGAAGCCGGCAAACTCCTCGCGGCTCAGGGCGTAAGTGCCACCGTCATCAACAATCCCTTTGTGAACCAGGTGGATCTGGCCACCATCGGACCGGCGGTGCAGGCTGTCGGCGGCCGGGTCGTCACCATCGAGGACCATCAGGTGATTGGCGGCATGGGGGCGCAGGTGTCTCATGCCCTCTCCAACGCCGGCATCGCCCACACCCTTAAATCACTCGGCATCCAAAATGAATTCGGGCAGTCCGCCTATCTCGCCGAGGAACTTTACTTCAAACACGGTTTGACCGCCCCCCGGATGGTTGCCGCCTCGCTCGCCCTGCTTGGTCGAACCTGAGCTCCATTTGGTTCGCCATGGACGCAGCCCTTCCTCAATATGGCCCGCGAATATTCTTCGCCACCTCGCGGATATAAAAGTCCCGCAGCTTTTGGTGCAGTTCGGCAGACAGCGATGGCAACCGGCTGACTAGGGCATTTCCCGCCGCCTGTTCCGGCCGGCTCGCCCCGGTGATGACTGTGGACACCACGTCAAAATCCAGCAGCCACCGTTGCGCCAGGTCCGCCAGCGTCCAGCCTGCCGGCACCAGTGGCTTCAGGGCATCCGCCAGTTCCACCCCTTTTTCAAACGGCAGCCCCGCGAACGTTTCCCCCACATTGAACTTCTGCCCGTCACGATTATACGTCCGGTGATCATTCACCCCGAACGCCTGCGCCTTCGTCAGCTTACCGCCGAGCAGCCCGCTGGCCAGCGGCAGCCGCACAATGATGCCCACCTGCTTTTTCCGCGCTTCGTCAAATATCGTGATGACCGGTTTCTGGCGGAACAGGTTGAAAATGATCTGCAGGGAACAAAGCCCCGGCTGCGCCAGGCAGACTTTGGCCTCGTCCATCGACTCCACGCTCGCGCCGAACTGCCGGATTTTCCCCTCCTGTTGCAACCGCCGCAGCCAGTCAAAAATCTCGCCCTGTTGCAGCACCGCCGGCGGCACGCAATGCAGTTGGATCAGGTCCAGAGCTTCCACGTTCAGCCGCCGCAGCGACGCCTCCGTCGCGGCGTGCACTCCCGCCTCCGTGTAATGGTCCGGGTACAAATCCGGCATGCGGCCCAGCTTTGTGGCCACGAAGAAAGACTCCTTGCGCGTCTTCAGAAATTTCCCGATGAGCGTCTCACTGCGCCCGCCGCCATACACATCCGCCGTGTCCAGAAACGTGACGCCCGCATCTGCGGCCGCGCCCAAGATGTCATAGGCGCGCTGGTCATCCAATGCGCCCCAGTCCGCGCCGCCCAATTGCCAGCAGCCCAGTCCGATTTCCGACACGGCCAAATTCGTCCGCCCAAACCAGCGAGTTTTCATTGAGGCGAAGATACGCCTAAGGCGACCAGTAGTCCAGTGTCCGCCGCAGGCTCAAGTCTGGCGCGAACGCTTGCCGCGCGGAGACGAATGTTTCATGTCGGCGTTGATGCGCCGTTCCGGTGAGCGCGACGCCGACCGGCCGGGGGAGTCCTTGAACTTGCGGATGGGCTCCACAGACTTGGGCCGCGGCTTGGGCACAAGCACAATCGGGCAGCCTTCGTAGCCAAATGCCTTGCGCATTTCGCCGGCCAGGTTCTTTTTGTAAGAATCCGAGAACAGCTCGTCACGATTGACGAACAGCAGGAAGGTGGGCGGCGATTGCCGGACCTGCGTGGCATAGAAAAATTTGAGCCGGTGGCCCGAGGCGCTGATGGGCTGGCGCCGATCCACGGCGTCGCGCAACGTGCGGTTGAGCAGCGCAGTGGGGATTTTCTGCTGCAATTGCGCCGCGACATAACGCACGGCCTCCAGCAGCCGGTCCAGATGAAAGCCCGACTTCGCTGAGGTGAAGATCACCGGGGCGTAATCGAGAAAGAACAGCTTCTCCTGCACCCACGAACCAAATTCCGTGAGGGTCGTCATCGTCTTGGGCTGGCCTTCCCGGCGCACCTTGTTGTCGCGCTTGACGATCTCGGCCTTGCGCGCATCGCGCACTCCCTGGTCGAACAAATCCCATTTGTTGACCACCAGGATGCAGGCCCGGCGTTCCTCGACGATCTTGTCGGCAATCTTCTTGTCCTGCTCCATGATCCCCGTTTCTGCATCGATCACCAACACCGCGATGTCGCAGCGGGCAATGGATTCCACCGTGCGCTGGGCACTGTAAAACTCCACCGAATCATCCACGCGCCGCGCCTTGCGCAGGCCGGCCGTGTCGATCAGCACATACTGCGACCGCACGCCGTCCGTCTCCACCTCAAACGGCACGTCCACGGAATCGCGCGTGGTGCCGGGGATGGGCGAGACAATGACCCGCGCCGAATGCGTCAGGGCATTGATGATCGACGACTTTCCGACATTCGGCCGGCCCACAATGGCAATCTTCAGCGGACCGGGCGGCCGTCCGGCCGGCGCATCAGGTTTCACCGTTTCTGCGGCTTCGTCGACGGGGGCTTCCTCCGTCACGGGTACGGTCACGGGTGCGGGCGGCAGAAATGCAAACGCGGCGTCCATGAGGTTGTGAATGCCTTCCCCATGAATGGCGCTGACCGGCAGGAAGATGTCAAAACCCAGCGCGGCAAATTCGTCCGCGTCCTTTTCCGCATGAGTGGCATCCACCTTGTTGACGGCCACGATGACAGGCTTGCCGCTCTGGCGCAGGCGGGCTGCCACTTCCCGGTCCAACGGCACGACGCCTTCCTGCACGTTGACCACCAAAATGATGGCGGAGGCGGATTCAATGGCGATCTCCACCTGCTCAAAGGCGGCCTGGGTGATGATGTCCCGGGCTTTTTCGCCGCGCAAAAGGCCGATGCCGCCGGTGTCCATGAGCGTGTACGGCCGGCCATGCCATTCGGCCTCCACACTGACGCGGTCGCGGGTGACGCCCGGCTGGTTGTGAACGATGGCAATGCGCTTCCCCACGATCCTGTTGAACAGGGCGGACTTGCCGACATTAGGGCGGCCGACAATGGCAATCAAATTTGACACATCTGCATCATGCCGGATTTAGGGGCCTTACGAAAGAGAAAAGCTCCTGTGGGTTTGCCTCGGCCAGCTCGATGAAAAAGTTATTACCATGGACCATAGATGTCCAACCTCCCAGTTTAAGTTCATCGCGAATCATGGGATTGCCCATGAATGTGGAAACGGATGGCTTCATGCCCTCTGTGTTCTTTGACATAGCTGGACTTGGCGGCGTAAACGTTTGGGGTGGGAACGAGGTCGTCCCCACTTCCCAATCTGTCTCTGAATGGACGCGGACCCAATGTCTGGAGCGCTGAAAAGAACAGATAAATAACAGTAAAACAACACCAGAATAACAGTTAAAAAACACTTAAATAACACTCGAAAAAAACGCGGGGGGCCGGGGCGGGGCCGGTGGTTTTTCTGCTCGCAGCCGCCAGCGTGTTCTGGTAAAAACATGGGCATTAGGAATTTGTCTCCATGATTGTATTTTTAAACGGGCAATTCATGCCGGAATCGCAGGCCGTTGTACCCATCAACGACCGTGGATTCATGTATGGTGACGGCCTGTTTGAGACGGCGCGGGTCGTGGGCGGACGACCCTTCCGGCTGGCCCAACATCTGGAGCGCATGACGCGCGGAGCGGAGTTTTTACAGATCAAGCCGCCTTTCAGCCCCAAGGAGTTGCAACAATTTTCCGAAGAGCTGATCACCCGGAACGAGATGCCGGAGGCCATCCTCCGCGTATTGTTGACCCGCGGACCTGGCCGTCGCGGCTATTTGCCCGCCGACTCCGGTCCGCCGACTCTCGTGATGTCGTTGCACGAGACGCCGGCACTGGCCACGGACAGCCAGGCCAGTTGGACCATGGTGACCTCGCCCTACCGTATCTCGGCGGCGGATGTCTTTGCCTCGTTTAAGACCACGAGCAAAATTCTGCACGTCATGGCCCGGGCCGACGCCGCTGCCCGGGGCGCGGACGAGGCCCTGCTGATCAATACAAATGGCGAGGCCGCAGAAACCGCCACCGGCAATTTATTCTGGGTCTATCAGGACAAGATATGCACCGTGCCGACCGGGCGGGGCATCCTGCCTGGCATCACCCGGGCGGTGGTCCTAGAAATCTGTCAGAATTTGGGCCTGCAAACCAACAAACGGGTCATCAAGCCCGAGGCGTTGCGCAATTCCTCAGGCATTTTCGTAACCCAAAGCGCCTTGGGCATTGTGCCGGTGTCCGCGTTTGACGGCGAACGCGTCCGGCAATCGCCGCTGGTGGACCAGATTGCCTGCGCTTATCAGGATATGCTGGCCGCCGGTTGACCCTGATTTTCGCTTGGGAACCGGGGCCGGTTCTGGCTTAATTTGCGGGTGTCGCTCCGTTCTAAGCCCAGATATCTGCTGCCCCGTGCCCGGCGTAACGCCTTCCCGGGCGGTTTCGGCTTGGTCCTGTTGATATTGCTGCTGATTGTCCTCTGGTGTTTCTGGCCCCGTCGGCATCACGCCATCAAGTCGCATCCGCTGCCACCCATGGTTGATGTGGTTCAAACTTCGCCGAAACCACCCCGGTCGACTGAATTGATTCTGCCCCTCCCGGTGATCGTCACCGCGCATACGAATCCAGTGATTCCAACGGTGCTGGCCATTCAACCCACGCCGCCCGCTTTGACGGCTGGCTATCCCCGGCCGGTCATCAACCCCTTTGAAGCGCAGGTCGCGCTGGCGCGCCGGGCCATTTCTCCGGGATCCATCGACGGCGCCATGGGTTCCCAAACCCATCTGGCACTGCGTCAGTTCCAATGGAAAAATCATCTGCCACAGACCGGCCTGCTGGATTCCCAAACGCACGCATTGCTTATCTTGGATACTCCGGCCCTGACCACCTACACGGTCACCACCAATGATCTGGCCCGCCTGCAGCCGCTGGGCAAGACCTGGCTGGAAAAGTCGCAGCAAACAGCGCTGGACTTTGAGACCGAACCCGAACTGGTGGGTGAACACTGCCATGTGAACCCGGCGCTGATTAGGCAATTGAATCCACGGGTGGACTGGGCAAATCTCCCGGCGGGCTCGACCTTGCAGGTGCCAGATGTGAAGTATCCCACACCGGATGACCAGGCTGCGTTCGTTGTCATTCATTTATCTGAGAAATACCTGGAGGCGTTTGATTCGGACACCAATCTGATGCTCCACTGTCCGTGCAGCATCGCCGCGCATGTTGAGAAACGTCCAGTCGGGTTGTTGCACGTCATCGTGGTCGCGCCCAACCCGAACTATACGTTCGACCCGGCGGTGTTCCCCGAATCTCCAGAAGCGCAGCAGTTGGGTCGCAAACTGATTTTACCGGCGGGACCGAACAATCCCGTGGGCGTCGCGTGGATGGGCCTGGACCGCCCAGGCTATGGCATGCATGGCACGCCCGCGCCTGAACAGGTGGGGCGCACGGAATCGCACGGCTGCTTCCGCCTGGCCAATTGGGATGCGGCGTATCTGCTTAAGCTGGCGTGGATTGGCCTGCCCGTGAATGTGGTGCCTTGATCGGTTCCAAAATGGCGGTCAAATTATTATTGCCCGGCGGCGGGCTTTGTCCTAGCTATGGGGCAAGTAATAACAACTATTTATGACAACTTTGGTAATAATCATTGTGGTGCTGGCGGCGATTGTTCTCCTGCCGCTGCTGGTGGGCATGGGCATTTTCAACAAGCTGGTCACCCTGCGTAACCGCTACAAGAACGCATACGCGCAAATTGACGTGCAGTTAAAGCGCCGTTATGACCTCATCCCCAATCTGGTGGAGACCGCCAAAGGCTACATCAAGCACGAACGGGAAACGCTCGAGGCTGTCACGCAGGCCCGCAACATCGCGTATACGGCATCGCAGACGGCCGCCAATAATTCCGGTGACGCCGGCGCGGTGAAGAGCCTGGTCAATGCGGAAAACGGGCTGGGCGGCGCGCTCAGCCGATTGATGATGGTTTCCGAGCAATATCCGGACCTGAAGGCGAACCAGAACATGATGCAGCTCACCGAGGAGCTGACCTCCACCGAGAACAAAATCTCCTTCGCCCGGCAGGCCTACAACGACATGGTCATGGCCTATAACACGGACCGCGAGGTGTTTCCCAGCAACATTCTGGCCGGCATGTTCAACTTTGGCCCGGCGGAATTGTTCGTGGTGGATAAGCCCGAGCAGAAGGACGCGCCGAAGGTGAGTTTCTCCTGAGGTTATGCCACGCTCGACGAAGCAGGCTTCCAAGACCGTGCTGGCCTGGCTCATCGGGATGGTGTTTGTGCTGTTTGGCGTGGGGCTGGTGACCGGTGTGGAAATTTACTGGGCCAAGGTTATCGAGCCCGAACGGGCGGGTCTGAGCACGGCGGTGCCGGTGCCGGCGGACGCGCTGGATTCGCAATATAATGGGAAACTGGTCCAGGTGACGGGAGATTTGAGCGGGGCTGAGACGTTGACGGATGCGGATTTCAAGGTGGCGGTGAACGCCCTGCGCCTGCGACGCCGGGTGTGGATGTGGCAGTGGGTGCAGACTCAGGCGGCCAAACACACCACGTTCAGCGCCACGGAGACGGACCCGCAAACACATCAGGAAAACACAGTAATTTCAGTCAGCGCCCGCAACTATTTTTATTCGCCAGAATGGTTGGAACAGGTCGTTGATTCGCGCAGCTTTTATTATCCCGGCCATGACAACCCGCCCGCGATGAGGTTACCGGCCCCGACGGTCGCCGCCGCCAAGGTGTCGCTGGGGGCGTTTGTCTTGTCGCCGGACCTGGTGGCGCAACTGGATAATTTTCAGATGGTGACGCTGGGGGGGGGAAATCTTCCGGGCTGGGATTCGTCGTTGTCGGGGCCGTCCCGATTGCTGGATGACGGCATCTATATCGGAGCGAATCCCAAGCAACCGGCCATCGGCGATTTGAAGGTGCGGCTGGAGTATGCGCCGGTCACAAATGTGAGCGTCATCGCCCGGCAAGATGGCGGGCGGTTGATGCCGTTTGCAGTCACGCCCTCGGCTTCGGTGGCCCGGTTGCAAGTGGGACTGCATTCGGTGTCGGACATGGTCCGACAGTTCAACCATGACAATCTGGAATGGCGGGTGTTAGGCTGGGTCATGGGGCTGTTCGCCGCGCTGGCGGGTGGCCTGCTGATCAAGCTGTCCGGCAAGGCGCGTTGATTTTATATGGACTTCTTTGAGCGACAGGAAAAGGCCCGGCGCAAAACCAAGCTGTTGGTGGCGTATTTCATCTGCGCCGTGGCGGTGCTGATCGTGCTGGTTTATTTCGCGGCGCTGCTTTTGTTCGCCGGGGTGAAGTCGCACTATCAGGTGCATTATTATAACGAGGTGGACCAGCCGGAAGCCACGGGTTTGTGGAATCCGCCGGTGCTGTGCGGGGCCGCGCTGGGCGTCCTGGCGGTGGTCATTCTGGGGAGCCTTTATAAGACAAGTGAACTGGCTGCCGGGGGCAGTGCGGTGGCCACCTTGATGGGTGGGCGGCTGGTGCCGCCGAACACGACCGAGACTAATGAGCGCAAGCTGCTCAATGTGGTGGAGGAAATGTCCATCGCCTCGGGCGTGCTGATGCCGAAGGTGTATGTGCTGGATGAGGAGCCGGGCATCAATGCGTTTGCGGCGGGACATACGCGCGGGGATGCGGCCATTGGTGTGACACGTGGGTGCATCGAGCAGTTGTCCCGGGACCAGTTGCAGGGGGTGATCGGCCATGAGTTCAGCCATATTCTCAACGGGGACATGCGATTGAATCTCCAGCTCATCGGCATCATTTTTGGGCTGCTGTGCCTGGCGACCATCGGCCGGGTGCTCCTGTATGCGCGGGGCGGCGGTGGCCGGGGTCGCAATAACAACGCCTTGCCATTGTTCGGCCTGGTGCTGGTGGTGCTGGGTGCGGCCGGGGTATTTTTTGGCCGGCTGATTCAGGCGGCGGTGAGCCGGCAGCGCGAATTTCTGGCGGACGCCTCCTCGGTGCAGTTCACCCGCAATCCGGCCGGCCTTTCTGGCGCACTTCAAAAAATCGGCGGCTATGCGGAGGGCTCCAAGATGGAATCCGAGCATGCGCCGGATTTGTGCCACATGTTTTTTGGCAACGGCCTGGGCGACCCATTGTTTGAGGCGATGGCGACCCATCCGCCGCTGCCCGAGCGAATCCGGGCGATCGACCCGAATTGGGACGGGAAATTTGCCGTGGTCAGGCCGCCGCAGGAATCGACCAGCCAGGACGGAGGGCGGAGCGGCAGGGTGCCTCCGCCCATGCCCAACATGATGGGCGCCATCTTGGGCGGTGCGGTGTTGAGTTCGGAGGAGTCGGTCCGGTCCACCGATGTGCAGTCGGCCACGGTGATGCCCAATTTGGGGACACCCACGCCGCAGCATTTGGAATACGCCGAGAAGCTGCGGCAATCATTGCCGGAAAGTGCGCTGACGGCCGCCCGCGACCCGCTGGCGGCCACGGCGTTGATTTATGCCATGTTGCTGAGCCCGGACACGGCGATGCGGAAGAGCCAGTTGGATGGTCTTGCGCAGAAGATTGACGCCGGGGTTTTGGCGACGACCCGGACGTTATATCCCGACGTGGCCCCGGTGGCCGCGCATGCACAACTACCGATGGTGAATCTCGCGCTGGGCGGTTTGCGGGGGCTGACCGCCGACCAATACGTGACGTTTGCCGAGGCGATGAACTGGCTGACAAAAAGCGACCGGAAGATCGAGCTATTCGAGTTTGTGCTGCAAAAGATTATTCTTCGCCATCTGTCACCGCAGTTCGGCTACGGCACCAAAACGCGAGTACAATATTATGCGCTCCGGCCGTTGATTCCGGACTGTGCGGTGATCCTCTCCGCGCTGGCAAACGTTGGCAGCACCGATTTGGCGGAAATTCAAAAGGCATTTGAATGCGGTCGGTCGGGCCTTACCGCTACGCCCGACCCGGAACTGCAATTGCTGCCGATGACGCAATGCGGCATCAATGAATTGGATGCCGCATTGAACCGGCTGGCGCTGGCGCTGCCGGCCATCAAGAAATGCCTGATCACGGTCTGCGTGGCGGTGGTGGGAGCGGATGGCGTAATCTTGGAGGCGGAGGCGGAATTGCTCCGTGCCATCGCGGACACGCTTGACTGCCCCATGCCGCCGTTTATACCTGAGTAAGGTGTACCCGAGCAAAGTGCAATCCATTACAGTAAACCTGCTCTGAGAGGGCGGCGCTTGCCAGACTCATGAACTGGCGTTAAGATGACCGCATGCTGTCGGACGAGCAAACCAGCCCTGAACAGATTGCCGCGTTGCGGGCCATGACCGGCAGCCGGCGGTTGCAGTTGGCCGAGCAGTTATATTGGTCGGCCCGCAAAATAAAAGCGGCCGGCCTGCGCCATCAGCATCCCGACTGGCCGGATGAGCGGTTAAACGACGAAGTGCGCCGGATATTCAGCCATGCCAGAACCTGATTTGTTTCTGCTGTTTGTGCGTCCGCTTAATCAGGCGGGCATCCGCTATCTGGTAAGTGGCAGTGTGGCCGCCATCTTCTATGGTGAACCACGCCTTACCCACGATGTGGACGTCGTCGTTTTTCTGAATGTTCAGGACATTCAACGCCTGATTGAAGTTTTTCCGGCCCAAGATTTTTATTTGCCGCCCAATGAAGCCATGCTGGCGGAAACGGCGCGGGCTGAAAACGGCCATTTTAATCTGATCCACCACGCCACCGGCTTCAAGGCGGACTTTTATCCCACCGGTCGGGATGAATTAAATGCTTGGGCATTTCGGGGCAGGCGCAAAGTTGAGTTCGAAGGCGAAACGGTCATGCTTGCGGCTCCTGAATATGTCATTGTTCGCAAACTGGAATACTATCACGAAGGCCGGGCAGAAAAACATTTGCGCGATATCCGTGCCATATTGTCCGTTTCCGGCGAAGATTTGGACCGTTCCTCCATGCTCGAATGGATTAACCGGCGGAACTTGGGCGATGAATGGCGGCTGGTGACCGGATTGAATCCATCCTGACACAGGTTGTCAGACATGATTCTTATCGCAGGCAATAAATCTTAAATCGGTCACTTTCCCTTTACGGCGTCCCGCTGCCCGCAGGGTCTGCGGGCGTCACGCTCACGTTGTCAAAGAGAGTGGAATTCACAACGGAATTATTGTGCGAGGCGAGCGCAAGCCCGGCGTTGATGGCTTTTTTCATGGGGATGGTAGCAGTGCCCACGGAGGTCCAAGTTTTACCATCAGCGGAAACGTAGCCGGTGAAGATGTCGCCGGTGCGGACGAGCTTGAGCCAGTCAGGCATCTTGGCGGGAGGACCATCGGTGCTCGCAGGGAAGTTGTCAGTGATGGCACGCGATTGAAAAACAGAACCGCCGTTGCCCGTGAAGCTCATGAATGCGTATTTGGCCCCGGCGGCGACCGTCTCGCGGAACATGATGCCGGCCTTGGCCCAGGGGTCGGTGTATTGGAGGGCGACCACGTGGGCGATTATCTGGCCGTCACCCGACCAGGGCTTGCTGGCATAATGGAAAGAGTCGGCGACGTCCCAGATGTCGCTGCCAGTGGCGATGACATTATATTGGCCGCGAAGGAAACTGGTCGCGCCGGGAATGCCGACATCGCCGATATCGGCGTCGGTCCAGCCCTTGGGCAGGCTGGCGGTGGCGGGGTGCATGGCATCGATCCACTTGGCAATGACGGCCACCGCCTTGGTGTCCACCACATTTTTGCCGATGGGGGGCATCTGATTGTCACCGACGATGCTGATGCGATGGAAAAGGATGGACCGGTTGGTGTCGCCGGGAACGACGACTTTGGCGCCAGTGATGCCGAGGGGGTTTTGCACGGGGCCGTTGATGAGATTTTGCTTGGCGAGCGGCGTGTCAAAGCGAGCGTCAAAGAAGGCTCCGGCGCCGCCAGGTTGGTGACACTGGGAACAATTTGCGTCCAGATAGGCGCGCACGCGGGTGCTGAGGTTGGCCGTGGCATTGGTGATGGAAACGAGGTGGGGGATGAGCGCCAGGTTTTTTTCATCCAACTGCTTGTTAAAAATGCCGAGATGATTCCAAGTGCGAAGTTGGTTGTCGGTCTTGCCGGTTTCAGGGTAGGTGAAATCCCCATTGAGCTGGCGGGCGTTCACACCCAGCACGCCGCCAGAGATGGAGGTGTGGCAAGTAAGGCAGTCCTGACGGCCGGGATAAAACCACTTTTGCACCCGGGTGCCGGTGGCGGTCTTGATCTGGATGTCCTCGGTGAACCCGGCGTTGACGAGGTCGGCGTCACTGCCATCGGCGCGCCATTTGTAGCTGGCGCCGTAAACGGCACCGCTGGTATCGCGCACGAGCAGTCGGGTTTCAAGTCGGCGCAATATTAGGGGGTTGGTGTCATCCACAGGCAGGCTGAAATGTTTCATGAAGACGGTGCCGGCCGGGAAGGACCAGCGGCCGGTCGGGGCGAAGCCGACAACCGCGTTGGTGGCCAGCCCGACCCAGCGGGATTTCACCGCGCCATCGGACCACAAGGGGGAGTTAACGGTGTAGGGAATGAAGCCGTCAGCGGGTTTAAGACCCGGCAGATCGGCAAAAGCCCCGGTTTGGGAGAGCAGCTTGGGCAAAGTCTGGCGGGGCGGGGGCGGACCGCCACGGGCGAGCCGGAAGATGTGCCCGCCGATGCTGCTCATCTGGCAGAAATAAAGCTCGCCATCGGCATCGGTGCCGAAGGAAGAGAGACCGGTGTAATCCGTGCCGGAATTGGGGCCGTCACCCTTGGGCATGACGCAAAGCACAATCTTGGTTTTGGGCGTGGTCGTTTCATCCAGCGCCCAGATGATGCGCATGACGTTGTCACCGAAAATGTATTTACCACCCAGATCAGCGGCAAACTGCCGACCGCGATAGACATAGCCGCCGATGATGGCCCGGCCATCGCTGTGGGGATAATCCAGGATGGGTCCGCGGCTGATGCCAATGTAGGGCTCGGTCATGGTGCCAAGGTTGCCTTCGCAGCGGTTCCATTGAAAATTCAGGGCAGATTCGCCCGGCTCGATGATGTCAATTTCTTCGCGGGAGCTTTCGCCGACATCGCCAATGAAAATACGGCCGGTGACGGCGTCGTAGGTCATGCGGTGCGGGCTGCGCAGGCCAAGGCAGAAAAATTCCTCGAGTACATTGGACTGGCCGACAAACGGATTGTCATTGGGAATGTAATAGTGCGCGGTGACCCCATTGAGCGGCTGGCGGGGCGGGGCATGGCTGATGTTGCCGCCGCGGCGGTCGACATCCACACGGAACACGCCGGAATAGAGGCTCTTGTTGATGATCTGGTCGTTGTCGCCGACGGAATTGTCACCATCGGTCCAATAGAGGAAGCCGTTGACGGGATGGAAGAACATGCCGCCGCCATGGTGCCAGACGGTTTGGTCGGTGAGATCGACGAAGACGGTCTCCGAACCGGGAATGGCAACGCCCTGGTCATCAAGGGTGAACCGGGAGAGCCGGTCATGATAGGTGTCGGGCAGGACGGGATTAGGGCGGGTGGTGGGGCTGCCCACGACCGTGCCGGGCTTCACATAGGTGTACCAGACGAAAACGAAATGGTTGGTGGCAAAACCCGGGTGAAAGGCCACGCCGAGCAGCCCAGAATCATCCCAGCCCTGGCATTGATTGATGATGTCGATGACGAGTTTTTTCTCCGTCGTGTCCGCCCGATTGACGAATGACCAGACCCGGCCTTCGCGTTCCCAGACACAGAGGAGGTCGGTGCCGGGAATGGCAGTGAGGCCGACGGAATTGGTGAAGAGGAGGTTCGGAAAAGCATTCACAGCGGACCAATTACCGGAGATGGCGGGGGCGATTTCCGGCATGGAGCCATTGAGAAAAGGGTTGATGACCGGGCGGGTCGTGAGGCCGTAGGGCGCGGCCGGGGTCACCGGCTTGGCCGGGAGGCTGGCGGATGGTAACAGTGAAGCTAAAAGCAACCACAGCAGGATAAACCGCGCGCGGCCCGATGATGGCAAAAGGGTAGGATTCAAGTCGCCCATAAGTTTCCCCGTCTGATGCTTCAGGTCAATTGCTTTATTTGGGATTTTGGGAAGGGCCGCTGAAAGAGGCCAAAGCCCGGCCCCCAAAGGGGGCTGGGCTGTCCCGCGTTGTCTCCGGTTGTAAGTCATTTGCTGAATCGGAACTCCTCCTGCCTTTGCTCCTGTTTTTCCTGCCATTTTACATACTTCCATATCATCTCTCCGTCCAAGCCCACCGTGCCAACACAGTAGCCTTGCGCCCAGAAGTGGTTCCCCCAATAGCGCCGCTGTCGCAAATCTCGAAACGCCCCAAACATCCGAATCCCGCTCTTGCCCTTC
>Ga0302319_10001746_pt1 | contig 48186 bp, 34 predicted proteins | sample Bog_T0_2_FD_203319 | JGI IMG/M metagenome (GOLD analysis project Ga0302319, IMG submission 203319) | Peat permafrost microbial communities from Stordalen Mire near Abisko, Sweden - Bog_T0_2 | ecosystem: Environmental > Terrestrial > Soil > Wetlands > Peat | place: Sweden: Abisko, Stordalen Mire... | reverse complement strand
TCCTGCCACATCCCACGCTTTCAATTCTGCATTCTGGCCTCCGCCTTTGGCTTTCAGCGCTTGGCGTTTGGCCTTTTTTACTCGTATCCCCACGCCTTCACAAACGGCTCCAGCTTTTCCAGATATGGTTCCAGATATTTTTGGTAATGCCGCCAACGGCCGATGGCGGTTTTGAAAACGGGCTTGGCCACGTCTGCGTAGGTGGGCGAGCGCACCAATTTTTGACGGGCATGTTCATCAAATCCCAGTACCCGGGCGTCCCAGGGCACACCGAGAAAGTCCAATGCCCGCCGCGCCACGGATTCCAAATCATCCACCATGTCTTCGTAGCGCACTGCCAGGTGGGGATTTTTCAACAACGGGGCAACGGATCGCCATACGCTCATAACGGAGATGTATTCTTCAGCCGTGCCTTCCAGCGTCAAATAAGCCGAGCTGGTCTGGCCCAGCTGGAAAAACGGTTGCATAAAACAGCTCAAGCACACATCGCGCGGATCGCGCAAGGCCACCAGCAGCTTGATTTCCGGAAACACCCGGGTGAGCGCGGGAATCAAAATGGTCAGCGAGGGGTTTTTGTCAATCAGAAGCCGTTCCCCGATGGGTTTGCCAAGCGCCAGTTCCATGAAACGGAAATAGTCGGTGCGGGCCTGTTGCAGGGCGACGGGCTGCGCCGCTTCCAGCACCGGAAGCATCAAGGTGTTTGGCGGCAGATCCCGGGTGAGGCGAAGGTAGGATTCGTCATGAAAAATCTCCGTCTCTTCCGCCGAGATGATGTCCGGGTGGGAGTCCAGAACCTGTTCCAACAAGGTTGTTCCGGACCGGGGATGGCCCCCCAGCAATGCCAGCCGTCGGGGTGGTTGCAGGGTTGAACCAAAATCAAACCAGCGCTGAAACATGTCTGCGGAGATGTTTTCCGTCATCGTGTTCAAGCGGGCGTGCAGGGATCGCAAATCCGCGGCAAACGGCGCCGCCGCCGGTCTCAAAATGGCCTTGGCTTCAAGAAACGCGGTCATGGCCTCGTCATAACGCTCCTGGCGGTCGAGAACCCCGCCCAATTCATACCAGGCCCGCACCCGAATGATGGGGTGGGCATTGGCCGGGAAGTTGCGGAGGAGTTCTTCCGCCTGGTCCAGTCGTCCCGCCTGGCGGTTCAAGCGGGCGCGACCGAGCAACGCCAGCGCACAACGGCTGTCCAATTGCAACGCGCGTTCGATCAACCGATCGGCCTCGCCCACCCGGCGAAGTCGCTCGCATAATTCGGCCAGCTCGGCGAGGGTTCCCGGCGCGACATCTTTTTGTGCCACCGCGCGTTGGAAATAACGCTCGGCCATTTCCGGATTGCGAAAATCGCCGCATTGAGATGCCGCCAAAGCCAGGGCTTCCGTTTTCTGTGGCGCGACCCCCACCGCCCGTTCAAAGCAGCGTTCGGCGTTGGCGTAGTCGTACCGCAATCCATACATCCGACCCAACTGCAACAGGATGTTGGGATTGGCGGAATCCAAACGGCTGGCCCGTTCCAGCAGCTCAATGTTTTGTTGAAAATCCTTGGCTTTCCAAGCCTGCTCGGCTGCTTGAAGCATTCGGGTCAAGGAGCCTTGGGAAACCAATGGCTGGCGTTTCAACTTCATGATGGCCAGGAAATCATAAACCGCATTGTTTCCGGTGCAAGCAGTCTTTGGGTGTGGTGGATGGTTTGAACGAAGGCGGAGCCATGCGCCGGGTTCCGAAAGCTGCCAATCATATCATTGGCAGCTTTTGAAAATGAAATCGAAAAGGGAACAATTATTTCGCCGTGGTCTTCGCCGCCTCGATCAATTCCCAGAACTTGGGGTTTTCCTGGAGGGTTTCATCCTCGGCGGATTTGAGGCCGGACCGGAAGAAGAAATCCTTGAGTGTGTGCCGGCTGAGGATCCGGTGTACGAGCACGCCGAGGTCGTGGCGTTCAAAATAAACGCGGTAATCGCCGATGCGAAACCGGTGCAGGATGCGTCCGCCGCGCTCGAGCTTGCCAAATTCGTCCAGCTCCGTGCCGCGCACCTGTTGGGGCAGGCCGCGAAAATCGCCGAGGATTTCCAGTTGAAGTTCCTTGGGCATCCGCGCCAGTTCGGCGGCGCTCGTCGGCGAGAAAATGATCTGGAACGTGTTCATGGTTGGTTGAGGGTTCAAAGTTAAGGGGGGAAAGTCAAGCCGGCGGTTCGTCGGGTAGTGTACTGACTTGTAGGTGACGAGGTAACGAGTCATATGGGGCCGCACTCCTTACGTCGTGCCCTACGACCCAATTGGGGCATTGCCGTTCCACGGGGAAGGGGATTGGGCGCATCCCGGTTTTTGCAGGGTTAAATGTGCCGTCCAGGAATCCCAACGGGATTCCGTCTCAAAGCCCAGGGTTGCGAGGAACGAGCCACCCTGGGTCATCGTCCCCAACCATTCCCAACCGCAACGCGGTTGCGGCCATTCCGTTCCTGCAAGCCTGTCACCCCGGCCACAACGCCGTTGGCGTTGTTTCCATTACCGGACGTGACCCAAGGTAGCCCCGAAAAATCGGGGCAACCTTGGGCTGAAGGACACAATCCCCTTTGGGATTGAACCGCCAGACTACGGCTCAAAACTGGGATGCGCCCGGAGGTCGTCGTTCTTTTGAGAATATATACGGCTGGATTGGCCGGACGTTCATCTATAAAATCGGAAACCATCGAATGCCATCTCCTCTCCTGAGGGAGAGGATTAAAGGTGAGGGCAGGCGTAAACACTCATTCCACTGAAAACGTCGAGGAAGCATAAATGATTCGACCCTTACATTGCCTGATCCCTCAACTTTTAACTCTCAACCTTCAACCCGGGCGATCCGCCCGTCTTGGAATCGGCAAGGTGATTGCTAAAGGAAGTAATGTCATATTTGTCCGACCAACCTGAACCGTTGGGGTTGAAAAGAGCCATGAGTCCGGCCTTTTTAAAAAGGCTCCAATTATTGGGTAATTTTGGGTTTTCCGGAGCCGGCTGATGCCGGCGCGCCGGGATTTTCCCTTTTACCAGTCAACCCAGGCAATGTTGTAAAATGTCCACCAAGTCCAAAACGCAACCGATCAAACGACTGCTCGGTCATTACGAGGCCGACAGTTTTTTTGATGAAATGCTGGATGCCCAGGGCCAGGTGCGTCCGCATTATCAGCGGTTCCGGGAGCTGTTCCAGACGCTGACCACGAGGGAATTTGAACACAAACGCCAGTCGGTGGACCTCGCGTTTCTGCGTCAGGGAATCACGTTCAACGTTTACGGCGACTCGGCGGGCGCGGAGAAAATCTTCCCCTTTGACCTGCTGCCCCGGGTCATTCCCGCCGGGGAGTGGGAGATGCTCGAACGGGGCCTCGCCCAGCGCATCACGGCGTTGAATCTGTTCCTGCGCGACATTTATCACGAACAAAAAATCCTGAAGGACGGCGTCATCCCGCCGGCCTACGTCCTTTCCGGAAAACATTTCCGGCGTGAATTTGTGAACTTCAACGTGCCCAAGGACATTTACATCCACGTTTGCGGCACGGATTTGATTCGCGACGACCAGGGCCGGTATCTGGTGCTGGAGGACAACGGCCGTTGTCCCAGCGGCGTCAGCTACGTTTTGGAAAATCGCCGGGCGATGAAGCGGACCTTTCCAACCATGTTTGAGGGCATCGGCGTGCGGCCGGTCGAACATTATCCGCAGGAACTGCTCAAGATGCTGCAATACATCGCGCCGGGCGGCACGGTGGACCCGACCGTGGTTTTGCTCACCCCGGGCGCCGGCAACTCGGCCTACTTCGAGCACACGTATCTGGCGCGGCAGATGGGCATTGAAATCGTCGAGGGCCGCGATCTGCTGGTGCGCGACGCGCGGGTGTTCATGCGCACAACCAAGGGGCTCCAGCCGGTGCACGTCATTTACCGGCGCATGGATGACGATTTTCTCGACCCGACGGTCTTCCGCCGCGATTCGTTGCTCGGGGTTCCGGGCATTGTCCACGCGTATCGCGCCGGCAATGTGTCGCTGGCCAACTCCATCGGCACGGGCATCGCGGATGACAAGGTCATGTATTACTTCGTGCCGCGCATGATCAAGTATTACCTCGACCAGGAGCCGCTCCTGCCCAATGTGCCGACCTATCTCGCCAGCGAGGCGGAGGATAAAAAATATATCCTGGACCATCTCGATGAGCTGGTGGTCAAGGCGGCCAATGAATCCGGCGGCTACGGCATGTTGATGGGGCCGAAGGCGACGCAGGCGGAAATCGGGGAGTTTCGCAAAAAAATCATATCCGAACCGCGCAATTACATCGCCCAGCCGATGATCTCGCTGTCGCGGCACCCCACGTGTGTGGATGACGACCGTTATTTTGAGGGCCGGCACATTGACCTGCGGCCCTATGTCATTTACGGTGAAAAGATTGTCATTGTGCCGGGCGGCCTGACGCGCGTGGCGCTGCGCAAGGGGTCGTTGGTCGTCAATTCATCCCAGGGCGGCGGCAGCAAGGACACCTGGGTGCTTTACGGAGACGGATAAATGAACATCGAACATCGAACATCGAACACCCAACGTCCAACATCCAATGGTCCAGGTTCTGCGTGGGTGCTCTTTCATTGGATGTTCAATGTTGGGGGTTGGTTGTTGGGTGTTCCCCGTTAAAAAATGTTAAGCCGGGTTGCCAATTCGCTTTACTGGATGTCGCGCTACATTGAGCGCGCGGAGAACATCGCGCGCATTGTGGACGTGAACCTCCAGTTGCTGCTCGATTACCGCGACCTGGATGAGGAGCGCATCGCGCAGCACTGGCTGCCCATCGTCCAGGCAACGGGCGACGAGCAACAGTTCTATCAGCTCCATAAAAAGGCCACCGGCCATTCCGTCACCGAATTTCTGGTGTTCCAGGCCGCGAACCCCAATTCCATCGTCTCGTCCATCTGCCAGGCGCGCGAAAATGCCCGCATGATCCGCGATCAGATTACCATTGAATTTTGGGAGGAATTAAACCGGCTTTACTGGTTTGTGCGCTCGTCCCAGGGGCTGGAGGTCTGGAAGGAGAGTCCCAGCGAATTTTTCCAGCAGATCAAAAACAGCTCGCTGCACCTGATTGGCCTGGGTTATGCGACGCTGATTCGCAACGAAGGCTGGTGGTTCATGCAGGCCGGAAAGTTTCTGGAGCGCGCGGACAAGACGTCGCGCATCCTGGATGTGCGCTCCGAGACGTTGCCGGCGAAAGGCGCGTCCGGGACGGCCAGCCAGCCGGAGGCGCTGGAGTGGGCGGCCATTCTGCGTTCCTGCAGCGCCTGGGACGCCTATAAAACCCTGCACGGCGTCGAGGTGCACCCGCGCGGCGTCGTGGAATTTCTATTGTTCAATGATGATTTTCCCCGGTCGGCGCGCTTTTGCGTCAATCAATTGAACCACGCCCTGCGCCGCATCTCCGGCGTGGCGGACGGCCGCTTTTGCAATAACGCGGAAAAGCTCGCCGGCCGGCTCGTGGCGGAATTGCAGTTCAACACGGTGGACGAAATATTTGATCAGGGCCTGCATCTTTACCTGGACCAGTTGCAGACCCGGCTCAATGACATCGGCGGGGCGTTGTTCGACGCCTATATTTTGCAGCAGTTCAACAATCTGGAGGACGAAATCATGGTCCAACAGGAGGAACAACAGCAACAATGAAACGAATATCGTTCAGTCTTGACCGCCCTCATCCCGGCCCGCTTTCCCGGGAGCGGGAGGATTATCGCCAGCCGGTCGGCGAGACCGGCGCGGTTCGAATTTTCATAAACCGCGCGTTGCGGTTCCCTCTCTCCGGGGGAGCGGGCCGGCGGGCAACCCCATTTCCTCAAGCCCGGCCGAACCCGCCGGCGGGCCGAAGCCTGGGCGCGGCCGGGCCGGCGTTCTAACCGTATGAAACGCATCGGCATTCTGACCGCCGGCGGCGACACGCCCGCCTTGAACGCGACCATCCACGGCGCGGTGGTGCGGGCGAACCAGCTCAAGGTCGAGATTTTCGGGCTCATCAAGGGGTTCAACTGCCTGTTCAATCCGCGCGTCCCCCACGTTCATCTCAACCCGCTCTTTCAGGAAATCCCCGAGCTCGACCCCACCAAGGGCGGCACGCTCATCGGTTCGTCCCGCGATTATGTGGATCCGGAAAACCAGAAGGACCTCGACATTGTCGAGGCGCGGTTGAAACAGCTGGGCATCGAGGGGCTCATTTGCATCGGCGGCGACGGTACCCTCAACGGCCTGCAACCGCTGGCCGAGCGCCTGCCCGCCGTGCTGGCGCCCAAGACCATTGATAACGATCTCGGTTTGAATTATCCCAGCGAACCGGACGAGTGGGTGCGGGTGAACGATGCCGCGGCCAAGCGCGGTTATCGCTATAAACAGGTCCCGGCCACCGAGGTTTTTGATCTCAATCAAATCGTCAACTACGCCACGCCCGGCTACACCACGGCGGTTTATGTGTCCGCCAACGGCGTGGAGCGCATCCGCACGACGGCCGAGAGCCACCGGCGCATTGCCATCATCGAAGTCATGGGCCGGCACTCGGGTTACATCGCGCTCGGCACGGCTTATGGCCAGCCGGATATCATTCTCATTCCCGAACATCCGCTCGACCTCGAACACCTGGTCCAGCGCGTCAAACACATCTACGACCTCCAAAAAAACGTCGTCATCGTTTGCGGCGAAGGCATCGTGGACGACCAGGGCCGCGAACTGGGCGCGGAGACCAAATCCACCGATCCCTCCGGCAACGTGGTGCTCAGCGGGGCGGCGGACGCGTTGCGCAACAAGCTGGTCCAGATGATTGGCGACCGCTATTTCCAGCTGTATCGCCGCGGCGAATCGGCCAAGGAGGCCATCTTCACGCGCAAAGTCGGCCATACCCAGCGCGGGGGCCGGCCGATTCTGTTTGACCGGTTTTACGCGGGATTGCTCGGCGCCAAGACGGTGGACCTGCTGCTCGAAGGCCGCAATAACGCCATTTCCGTCCTCCAATACAATTCGGACAAGGGTTTTCACGTGCAAGGCTACGACGCCAACCGTTTCCGGGATCGCTGGGGCCTGATTCATGCGCGGAAACTGCATCCGGCGCTTTATGACGCGAAGTTGATGAAGCCGTCCAAGCTGGGCATTGAATATCTGCTGCCGATTTTCACCGACGCCATCGGCAACGACGACGCCGAGCACATGCGCTCGACGTTGTTTGCCCCCGGCAACCTCGCGCAGCCGTACCATTCCATCAACACCGATGTGCACAAGCGCATCCGTTATCTGGCGGAACAAGCTTGAAATGCGATCGCGAGATTTGCGAGATTGCGCCCCTCAAAATGACAAAACCGAACGCCGCCAACCCGGCCCGCACCCTCAGGAGCGGGAGAAACGTCCGCCGGCTGGTTGTGCGTTGGAAACCTGAATCGGCCGAACCCGTGTTCATCCGTCAGGAGCAGCGCCATCATTGTTCCCCCGCGCCGGGGGAAAGCGGCAGGGTTGGGGCGAACCTGCCGTCAACCATTGCCGCACCCGCGCCCAGTCACCGTTCTCAATTTCGATGCTGACCATGACCTCATATCACTCCAACGCCAGCCTGATTCCCTACATCAACGTCAAATTGTCGTTGCTCGGCTTTCCGCCGGTGGCGACCGGCGAAGCGGCCGAATTCGGCGACATTGTTTCCGCGCTCATCGCGCAGTATCGGGAGAAGGAGCGGCTGCTGGCCAACCACCTGTGCGCCGCCGACCATCGGATTCAGACCTTCCTTTATGATTACCTGCAGGACGTGCCGGTGACCAGGCTGCCGCTGCGCACCCTGACCCTGGACCGTCCCGGCATGGCCCGCGCGTTGTCGCTGCCGGTGGACCGGGATGAATTCGCCTCGAGCATTCTCAACTCCTACCGGGTCAAACAGGGCGTGCTGCACAATCCCCGGAGCGATCGCCGCACCACCCAGGGCATCTTTCACGTGGCCGAAGGCGGCCTGCCGGTTCCCGATGATAAAATCGGCGTGCCCAAGGCCGTTTTCGGCAAGCTGCTGAGCCTCGCCTTCAATCCGCCCCGGGAAATCATGCGCCTGCCGTTCACCGCCACGCAACCGCAACCCGCCGAGTGTTTCGTTTCGTTGTTGCTGCGGCCCGTGGTCTGTCCCGCAGTCCCCGGCTTCACGCCGCAGAAAACCATGGAGATTCGTTTCTTCGCGCCGGGCAATCTCGTCAGCAACCTTGATTTCGTCGAAAACATCTTTGGCAATGGCGGCGATCCGAACCTGCCGGAAAACGACGCCGGTCTGGACACCGAACATTGGACCGGCCACACCGGTTGCGTCGTCCTCGCGCCGCATCTGACGAAAGTCACCAAAAAAGAAGCCGGCCTGCCGGCCTGGGACCAGGCCACCGAACGCCAGCGGCGCGACGGCATGTGCTGGAAGGACGAATGGGAGTTCTACAACCAGGGCGGCGCGTTCAAGCTCACCTGCCGCGATGAAACCGGCGTCATCGTCACCATCATCGCGGACAACTACTACGGCTACTGCAAGAAGGAGGTAAAGACGCAGATCAGCTATGCGGCCAATCTTTACGGCCTGTGCGAAGAGGAACACGCCGGCGGCGCGCTCGTTTTTCCCGCCTACGATCTCGGCGAGGAATTCAGCGGCGAGACGCACGTCAGGCGCATGGGCCATTCCTTTGCGGAGGTCACCTCCGTCCACCGCGAGGTGATCGAGTTGAAACCCGAGGGTTACGCCGTGGATAAAAAGTATCCGGACATCGTCTATGTGCCGGAGGACGCGCATTTTGATCTGCACAAACAGAGAATCTCCTGGCCCGGCGGCAAGACCGAACACGGCATCAAGCTGTTGCCCGGTAAAACCTACGTGCGCCCGTCCGGCTACAAAATCCGCCTGGAAAAGCCCGCGGCGAACCGCGCCTGGCGGCTGGTGGGCACGGTCGCCGAAGGCACGCTCTGCCACAAACCCTGCACCGTGTCCGGCGGCGGCAAATCGGAGATTTCCAAACCCATCACCGACGCGGTGCTGACCGGGCCGGTGTTTGTGGCGGATTTCAAGAAGGATTTCGACCAGGTGGCCGAATTGATCTCGCGCGATTACACCGGGCGCTTCAACGACCCGGCGCGCATTGACCAGCGTTCCATTCTCAGCCCGGAGCGTTCCCTGGGCTCGGTCATCAAGTTGCTCATCCCGGACGAGCACGACTACAAACCCGGATACAACGCCTGGCTGGAAACGGTGCCGCAATACCTGCGCGAACTCGTGTTTGTCGTGAAACGCTATTACAAGCCGGAATGGGGCGATCACTGGCGCGAACATTTCAGCGTGGACATCATCAACGGCAAACCGGCCAACGAGCTGAAGTGCGAGAACCGCAAGCTCGTCACCACCTATCTGCGGGTGGGCTTCGACAGCGACGGTTCCTGGCGCACGTTCGGTTTGCGCAAGGATTTCAATCCGGCGTTGAAAATCCAGGCCGAGGACGACATCACCGCGTCGGTCGTCGTGCCCGGTGACGCGGCCGGCTCGCCGTCGGTGAAATTCGTTCAGAATTGCGAGGCCCGTTTGTTCCAGCGCCCGGATGACGCCATCCATCGCGGCTACGACAAGGTGACGGAAGCCGACTTTTCCCTGCCGGACAATTTCTTCTCCAATTACGAGCCGCTGCCGGCCCGGACCGCGCGCGAACTGATCGAGGACGCCATCGGCTTTTATCAGTTCACCGAGCCGATGCAGGCGCTGATCAAGAGCGTGGCGGTGAGCGGCGCCGGTTATTTTGTCTGCTCGGCCAACCCGCGCCTCGTGGATGGCAAACCGACCAAGAACCCGCGCTACCTGCAAATCCGGACCGATCTGACCATGCCGCGCGAAAGTTATCTCGCGGAACTGGGTGCGCGGCTGCGCCGCCGTCTGCCGCCGGGCAGTCCGGTGCAGAATCCCGTGGCCGCCGTGCTGCCGGGCCGCCGCAACAACCCGCCCGAGACCGGCATCCGCTCGCTCGCCGTGTACAATCCCATTCATTACTTCGAACTGCCGGAACTGTTCATGGAGTTCATTTGCAGCATGACCGGCAAATCGCCGTCCACGACGGGCGCCGGTTCGGAAGGCGCCCTCACCAAGGCGCCCTTCAACGCGTTGCCGCCCATCATTGACCTGAACAACGCGCTGGTTTCGTTCATCCTCACCGGCCATCACGCGTATGTCACCGCCGCCGGCCATGTCGGACCCAAGGTCCGCGTGGATCACGACGTCAGTTTGCTGGTGCCGGAAGTCTGGTGCCGCATGGCGCCGGAGGAGCGCGACCCCCAATCGCTGATTGCCGAACGGTGCCTCGAAAAATGTGATGACTTTGAGCACAACGGCAAAAAGGTCCTCGCCGGCCGGCTCGGCTGGCGCATCAATGCGCGGTTCGTCCGCAATTACTTCGGGCGCGTGTTCAACCATCCGCAGGCCGTTTTCACCGATGACATGCTGCGCCCGGAATTGCAGGGTCTGGACGTTTTTGTGGATGGCATGGACAACATTGTCACGACCCAGAAGCGCGTGGCCAAAATGTACTTCGATGACGGCAGCATCCAACAGGCGTGCCCGCCGTTGCGGGCGCTGCTCCACATCATGCTCCACGACCAATGGGAGGGCCGGGGACTCAGCGATCCGGAATTCCGGAAGATGTTCACGCGCGAATCGTTGCTGGCGAGCGACTGGTACGCCGCGCGGCTGGCGGCGAAGCAGCGGATTGACCGGCAGCTGTGGCGCCGGCACGTGGAGTACCTGGATCGATTTATGAAGCGATCCAGCCACGCCGACGAGGCGGCGCGCCTGGGCATTGCCGACCGGCTGGCCCGGGCGAAGAAAACCCTGGACCAGGTCGGCTTGCCGGCCTATCTGGAAACCCTGCGCGGCACGATTGGAGCCGAACCCATTGAAAATTATTTGTAACCATGATGAACAATGGATTTGACCCTCGCCCCGGCCCTCTCCCATCCGATGGGAGAGGGGGAATTATCGTCAGCCGGCCGGCGAAACCGGGGCGTTTGGATTTTTCACAGGCTGCACTTGACTGTTCCCTCTCCCCGGGGGTCAGGGTGAGGGCGAGCGGTCGATTTACTCCGACGCCGAGTCAAAAGCTGGCGCTCCGCCAACACATTGGTCACGCGTCACGCGTCACTCGTCACTGACTCATGTCCATCCACGTCGCGCTGCACCATAAAACCCGTTACCAGTACGACCGGCTCGTCAATCTCGGTCCGCAGGTTGTCCGGCTGCGGCCCGCGCCGCATTCGCGCACGCGCATCCTGAGCTATGCGCAACACGTCGCGCCCGAAAAACATTTCATCAACTGGATGCAGGACCCGCAATCCAACTATGCGGCGCGCCTGGTCTTTGAGCGGCCCACCCGCGAATTTCTGGTTGAAGTGGATCTGGTGGCCGAGATGGCCGTGCTGAATCCGTTCGATTTTTTCCTCGAACCCCAGGCGGAGAAATTTCCGTTTGCCTACGATCCGGCGCTCGACCACGAACTCGCGCCGTTCCAGCGCAAATGCTGGCTGACGCCGCAATTCACGACGTATCTGGCGGCCCTGCGACGGGATTTGCTCGGCGAAACCCGGCGGCGCAGCAAACGGGAGCGGCTCGAAATTCCGGAAAAGGACAAGCCCCGCACGATTGATTTTTTTGTCGGCGTCAATCAACGCCTCCGGCAGGACATCCAATATACCATCCGGCTCGAACCCGGCGTGCAGACGCCCGAGGAAACACTCGCCAAACGGAGCGGGTCCTGCCGCGATTCGGCGTGGCTGCTCTGCCAGTTGTTCCGCCACTGCGGGCTCGCGGCGCGCTTCGTCAGCGGTTACCTCATCCAGCTCAAGGCCGATGTGAAGGCGCTCGACGGGCCGAGCGGCACGGAAAAGGATTTCACGGATTTGCACGCGTGGTGCGAGGTCTACCTGCCCGGCGGCGGCTGGATTGGACTCGACCCGACGTCCGGTTTGCTGGCGGGCGAGGGGCACATTCCGCTCGCCTGCACGCCGGACCCGTCCAGCGCCGCGCCGATCACCGGGGCCGTTGACGAGTGCGAATGCCAGTTCAGCTTCGACATGACCGTGACCCGCATTTACGAATCACCGCGCGTCACCAAACCCTACACCGAGGAACAATGGCAGCGCATCGAGGTGCTCGGCCAGGCGATTGACGCCGACCTGCAAAAAAACGACGTGCGCCTGACGATGGGCGGCGAGCCGACGTTCGTTTCCCTTGACGACCCCGACGGGCCGGAATGGAACTTCACCGCCGTGTCGCATCAGAAGCGCATCCTGTCCGGTGAACTCATCAAACGGTTGCGAGGCAAATTTGCGCCCGGCTCGCTGCTGCATTACGGCCAGGGCAAATGGTATCCCGGCGAGCCGCTGCCGCGCTGGGCGCTTGCCGCCTACTGGCGCAAGGATGGTGTGCCGATCTGGAGGGACGATTCGCTCATCGCCGATGAATCGAAGGATTACGGCCACGGCCCGCGCGAAGCGAAGGAATTGCTCACGCGCATCGCCAAAATAACGGGCGCCGACCCGAAATATCTCCTCCCGGCCTACGAGGACGCCTTTTACTACCTGTGGAAGGAACGCCGTTTCCCTTCGAACGTCACGCCGGAGAAATCCAATTTGAAGGACAAAATGGAGCGCGACCGCATCGCGCGCCTGTTTCAGCAGGGACCCGGCGAAGTCGCCGGCTACGCGCTGCCGATCAAGCGCGCGTGGTATCCGCCTTCGCAAAGCTCCGGCACGACGGCGGGCTTGCCGCGCCGCAGCGAAGCGCAGGCGGGCTGGATGTCCGGCGCGTGGTTTCTGCGCGATGATGACACGCTGTGGCTCATTCCCGGCGACTCGCCGATGGGCCTGCGCCTGCCAATGGATTCAATTCCGTGGGTGGCGGAGAAGGATTATCCGTGGATCTGGCAGCCGGATCCGTCGCAGCCGGATCTGCCGGAATTGCCCCGGGAATTTCCGTATCGCGCGCGGCCGGAAACGAGCGGGCAAAGATTTCTCCGCGGCAGCGGCGCGCCGTTGCCCGCCGGTTACGGCCACGGCCAGCGCGCACAAAAACTTGGCCGGCTGGAGCCGGAACCGCCCTTGCCGGAACTGCCGCCGGAATCCGACCCGAACCGCCGGCCGCTGCAGGGCGAGAGCGCGCCCTGGATCATCCGCACCGCGCTCTGCGTTGAACCGCGCGAAGGCCGTTTGCATGTTTTCATGCCGCCTGTGGCCACGACGGAAGATTATCTCGACCTCGTCGCGGGCATTGAAACCGCCGTCACCGAAATGGGCGTGCCCATCATTGTCGAGGGTGAAACCCCGCCCCGGGATCCGCGCCTCAACAAGCTCGCGGTGACGCCCGATCCCGGTGTCATTGAAGTCAACCTGCATCCGAGCAAATCCTGGGACGAGCTGGTGGCGCGCACGACCGTGCTTTACGAGGAAGCGCGGCAGACCCGGCTGGGGACGGAAAAATTCATGCTGGACGGCCGCCACACCGGCACCGGCGGCGGCAACCACATCATCATCGGCGGCGAATCGCCGCCCGATTCACCGGTTTTGCGCCGGCCGGATTTGTTGCGCTCGCTGCTGGCCTACTGGCAAAACCATCCGTCCTTGAGCTGGCTGTTCAGCAACCTGTTCATTGGCCCGACCTCGCAGGCGCCGCGCGTGGACGAGGCCCGCAACGATTCATTATACGAGCTCGAAGTGGCCTTCAAGGAACTGGAGCGCAACACGCAACGGTTCGGTTACACGCCGCCGTGGCTTTGCGACCGGCTGTTTCGCAACCTGCTGATTGACGCCAGCGGCAACACGCATCGCGCCGAGTTTAGCATCGATAAACTTTTTTCACCCGAGACCGCCGGCGGCCGGCTCGGCCTGGTCGAAATGCGCGCCTTTGAGATGCCGCCGCATGCGCGCATGAGTCTCGCCCAGCATCTGTTGCTGCGCGGCCTCATCGCCCGATTCTGGCAACAGCCCTACACCAACGGCCTGGTGCGCTGGGGCACGGACATTCATGACCGCTGGATGTTGCCGCACTTTTGTGAAACGGATTTCCGCGACGTCATCGGCGATTTGCGCGAGGCCGGGTATCCCTTCGAATTCGACTGGTTTGCGCCGCATTTTGAATTTCGTTTCCCGCGCCTCGGCGATCTGGAGCAGCGCGATGTGCAGATTGAACTGCGCACCGCGTTGGAGCCGTGGCATGTGCTGGGCGAGGAACCGGGCGGCGGCGGCACGGTGCGCTACGTGGACAGCTCGGTGGAGCGGCTTCAGGTCAAGGCGCGCGGGTTGGCGGGCGACCGTTTTGCCGTCACCTGCAACGGCCATCGCGTGCCGTTGCATCCGACCGGCACGAACGGCGAAGGTGTCGCCGGGGTGCGTTACCGGGCGTGGCAGCCGCCGGAATGCTTTCAGCCCACCATCGGCGTCCATGCGCCGCTGGCCTTCGACCTCGTGGACACGTGGAACGGGCGCAGCCTCGGCGGCTGCACGTATCATGTGGCGCATCCGGGCGGGCGCAGTTACGAAACGTTTCCGGTGAACAGCTATGAAGCCGAAAGCCGCCGGCTCGCGCGGTTCTTCCGGCACGGCCATACGCCGGGCAAAATGAAAATTCCGGCCGCGCCGAAAAATCCTGACTTTCCCTTCACGCTCGATTTGCGCAATGTCTGACGCAGACAACCATACGAGCCCAGGCGACCATCCCCCGATGTTCCAGTCCCAATCCATGACGGGTGAAGCCGGCGCCGCTGAAAAGGCCGGGCCGGCCCGCGCCGGTTTGCTGGCCGGTTACCCCGGAGGCGCGGCCGCATTCGATGAAATGCTGGCGGAGAGCGGCCAGGTGCGTCCGCATTATGCGAAGCTGATGGATACGCTGGAGGAACTCACTCCGGCGGAGCTCCGGCAGCGTTGGGACACGAGCCAGCGGTTTGTTCACGAACAGGGCATCACCTACAACATCTATGGCGATCCCCGGGGCATGGAACGGCCCTGGCAGCTGGATCCAATCCCGTTTGTGATTGCGCCGGAGGAATGGCGGACCCTGGAAGCCGGGCTGATTCAGCGCGCCACCCTGTTGAGCCGCATCCTCGCGGATTGTTACGGGCCGCAGGACCTCATCCGGTCGCGCTGGCTGTCACCCGCGCTGGTGTTCGCGCAGCCGGATTTTTTGCGGCCGTGCCACAACCTGCGGATGCCGGAAAACAACTTTCTCCATTTCTATGCCGCCGACCTCGCGCGCTCGCCGGACGGCCGTTGGTGGGTGGTTTCCGACCGGACGCAGATCCCCACCGGCGCGGGCTATGCGCTCGCCAACCGGCTGGTCACCTCGCGCATTCTGCCGGAGGCGTTCCGCGACAATCATGTCCACCGGCTGGCCGGCTATTTCCAGGAGGTGCAGCACACCCTGGCCCGGCTCGCGCCGCGCAAATCCGACAATGCCCGGGTCGTCATGCTCACGCCCGGCCCGCACAACGAGACTTATTTCGAACAGGCGTATCTGGCGCGTTATCTTGGTTATCTGCTGGTGGAGGGCCAGGACCTGACGGTGCGCGACAATCGCGTTTTTCTGAAAACCTTGAGCGGCCTCGACCGGGTGGATGTGATCCTGCGCCGCGTGGATGACGACTTTTGTGATCCGCTCGAACTGCGGAACGACTCGATGTTGGGCGTGCCCGGACTGGTCGAAGCGCAGCGCGCCGGCAATGTCGCCATCGCCAATGCCCTCGGGAGCGGTTTGTTGCAAAGCCCGGCGTTCATGGCTTTTTTGCCCGGCCTCTGCCGGCATCTGCTGGGCGAGGAATTGAAACTCCCGTCGGCGGCGACCTGGTGGTGCGGCCAGGATTCGGCCCGGAAATATGTTTTGGAAAACCTCGACCGGCTGGTGGTCAAACCCGCATTCCGTTCGCACGGCCGCGCCGGTGATTCCGAAAAACCGCCCGGCGCGGACGAACGCGAAGCCTTGCGCCGGCGGATTGAATTCGACCCCGACCTGTTTGTCGCCCAGGAACGGGTGGAATGGTCCACGGCGCCTTCCTGGAACGACGGCGGGCTGGTGCCGCGGCCGGTCGCCCTGCGGGTTTTTCTGGTGTCAAGCGACGGCGGTTATTCCGTCATGCCCGGCGGGCTGACCCGGGTCTCACCCGACCCCAGCGCGTTCATTTCCATGCAACGTGGCGGCAGCAGCAAGGACACCTGGATCACGTCCGGGGTGCCCGTCGAGGAAACCACGCTGCTTTACGCTTCGAGCCAGCACGTGGACCTGCGCCGCACGGGCAACAATCTGCCCAGCCGGCTGGCGGACAATTTCTTCTGGCTCGGCCGCTATTCGGAGCGCGCGGATGAGACCGCCCGGTTGTTGCGCAGCACGTTGCGGCGGTTCAACCCGGAACGAACCGGCAGCGCGATGCCCCTGTTGGGACCGCTGCTGCTGACCTTGGAAAAACAGGGCCAGTTGCCCGGATTGCTGGAGAAGACGGAGTTGCGCCAGAATCCCGAGGCGTTTGAGGCGGAACTGCTCGCGGCCATCTTTGACCCGGCGCGGACCGGCAGCTTGAGCCATATCGTGGATCATTTGCAACGGCTGGCCATGTTTGTGCGGGACCGCACGTCCAACGACATGTGGCGGGTCCTGAGCCGGCTCAACGAACGCCTGGCCACGCCGGCGACCAGCCTGGTCCTGCTCGCGGGCGACGCCTCGGGTGTGCTGAATGAGACGCTGCTCGGGCTGGCGGCGTTTCATGGTCTGGCCCGGGAGAACATGACGCGCGCGCAGGCCTGGCGGTTTCTGGACATCGGGTTGCGTCTGGAACGCGCGATTTATCTGGCCACGCTGCTCGGCGCCACCCTGCACTCACCCAAGGCGGAGGATCCCAGCGTGCTCGAAGCCGTGCTCGAAGTGGCGGACAGTTCCATCACGTTCCGCTCGCGTTACAACCTGCTGCCGCACCTGCCGGCGGTGTTCGACCTCGTCCTGCTGGACGACCGGAACCCGCGCTCGGTGCTCTTCCAGCTCAACCAGCTCGCGCAGCATTTTGAACACCTGCCGCGCGACCGCGAATCCATGGCCGGTTCGGGCAAGCAAATCCTGGCCGACTGCCTGGCCCGGCTGAATCAAACGGATGCGCGGGAACTGGCCGGTCCCCGGGAAAGCTGGGCGGATGGCCGGTTAAGCCGCGCCATTGCGGAAACCCTCGAGGAACTGCCCCGGCTCTCCGACGCCATCACCGCGGATTATTTCGCGCACTCAATGATTTCCCGCACCGGCCGGGGCAGCGAGCCATGACCTACAACATCGTCCATCGCACGCTTTACGAATACGCCGCATCGGTGGCGGTGTCGCACCACGTCGCGCGCCTGGAACCGCGCACCACCCCGACGCAGGAGCGCGACAATTTTTCCCTAAAAATTTTCCCCGAGCCGACTCTGCGCAAGGCGCGGCCGGATTACTTTGGCAACCGGCTTTGTTTTTTCACCATCCAACAGGTTCACAGCCGGCTCGAAATCATCACCGCCAGCCGCGTGACCGTGCGCGCGGGAAAACCCTCCGGGAATGAATCGTCGGCCAGCTGGGAATCGGTCGCGGGCATGTTCCGCGACCCGGTCTCGCCGGAGGTCGTCGAGCCCTACCAGTTCATCTTCGACTCGCCGCAGGTGCGGGCGTCGTTTGACCTGGCGGATTATGCCGCCCAAAGTTTTCCGAAGGACACGCCGCTGCTGGCCGGGACGCGCGACCTGACGCGGCGGATTTTTGAGGATTTCAAATACGATGCCAAGGCGACGACCGTGGCGACGCCGCTGGAGGAGGTCTGGGAAAAGCGCCGGGGCGTCTGCCAGGATTTTGCGCATCTGGGCATTGCCTGCCTGCGGTCGCTCGGCCTGCCCGCGCGTTACGTGAGCGGCTACCTGCGCACCCGCCCGCCCGAAGGCAAACCGCAGCTCACCGGCGCCGACGCTTCCCACGCGTGGTTTGGAATTTTCTGTCCCGGCACCGGCTGGGTGGATTTTGACCCGACGAACAATCTGCAACCGGCGGAGGAGCACATCACCGTGGCGTACGGCCGGGACTTTGGCGACGTGAGCCCCGTGGCGGGCATCCTGACCGGCGGCGGCGACCACACGGTAAAGGTGGCGGTGGACGTGACCGGGATTTGAGGGCGGCCCGGAACATTTTCGCAATTTTTACTCGCCGGGCGGGCGGATTTTCGCATTGATAACGCGCACATGAAGTGGGACATCGTTCATCAGACGCGGTACACCTACGCCGCGCCCGTGAAAAACAGTTTCAACGAGGCGCGGCTCCAGCCCTTTTCCAACGAGGAACAGACGGTGGAACGGTTTGAGTTGCAGGTGTTGCCCGTGACCCGGCTGAACCAATACCACGATTTTTATTCGAACATCGTTCATCACTTTGAAGTGGTTGAGCCGCATTCATCGCTGTTGATTGAAAGCCGGCTGCGGGTGGCGACCCATCCCCACGCGCCATTGGCTGAGACCATCGCCCCCTGGCCACTGGCGCGCATCAGCGAGGCGTTGAAAGATACGCGCAGCTACGAATTTCTGGAGGTGAGCCGGTACGTGGAGATTTCGCCGGAAGTCTGGCGGCTGGCCGTGGATGCGGCCATCGGCCAGACCGACACGTGGCAGGCGGCGCTGGCCATCATGCGCTCGGTGCATGGCCGCATCGAATACGTGCCGAATTCAACCACCGTCCACACGCACATGCGCGGCGTGTTGCAGGAGGGCCGCGGGGTTTGCCAGGATTTTGCCCATGTCATGATCGGCTTGTGCCGCGCGCTGCAAATTCCCGCGCTTTATGTCAGCGGTTATCTGGCCACCGAAAAGGCCAGCGCCACCCATGCGTGGACGGAGGTTTTCATTCCCGGCATCGGCTGGCGGGCGCTGGATCCCACCCATAACTGTCAGGCGGGCGAAACCTACATAAAAATCGCCGTCGGCCGGGATTACGCCGATGTGCCGCCCGTTACCGGCACCTACAAGGGAACGACGGATCGGAGGCTGCAAGTGGATGTGAGGATCAAACCGGCGGCCTAGCCCGGAATTCAGGAAACCCGCGGATTCGCTGATGGCAATGAACCGGATGTGAATTGGTAGCGCGTACGGGAATCGAACCCGTCTTTCCGGATTGAGAATCCAGCGTCCTAACCGATAGACGAACACGCCAGCTTCGCCAGAAGGCCGATGACAGAATTCTGAGGCCGGATCAGTCAGTTGTCACGCGAGAATTTTTCGGGCATGGACATCATTTTGCCAAGTTTTTTGCCGATTTCTTCGATGCCGGTTTGGAGTTTCACACTTTCTCCGGCGTTAATATATTCGCACGCCACTGCAGTCGAAAGCCAATGCGAAGTTTCCTGCAATTCACCGTCCGCATCAGTCAATTTGCTGATGAAGTGGGCAGGATAATTTCGCTTCGCGCACGATTCCGCCAGGTTCGCTCCGATGGAACGGGAGGAGCGGCGCAATTGATCCGTAAGAGAAAATTTTTCCTCGCGCGGCCAGGTTTTAGAAATTTGAAAAACGGCTTGTTGGAGATCAAATGCTCTCTGATAAACCCGAAGGTCGCGGAAGGATAAAATTTGTTCCGGCATAGATGTCCCTTATTTTCAGACTTTTCATCCCCGTCATCCGGCCTCCGGCCTTCGTTATGCGACATCTTCGCCCAATTCGACGTTCCAGTAGGCGAGGTCAATGAAGTGTTTCCAACTGTCGTGCCGGTGGAGGCTGAAGTTGATCTGCACAAACGGCCGCCATTTCGGCCGCTTGGGCTTGCGGATGAGGTGCAGCGCGGCTTCCTGCGGCGTGCGGTTGGCCTTCTGGGTGTTGCACTCAATGCAGGAGCAGACGATGTTTTCCCACGTCGTCGGACCGCCGCGGTCGCGCGGGATGACGTGGTCCAGGTTCAAATCCTTCCGGTCGCACACGCGGCCGCAGTATTGGCAGGTGTTTTTGTCGCGCTCGAAAATGTTGTGGCGCGTGAACTTGACCTCCTTTTTTGGCAGCCGGTCGTAGATGAGCAGCAGGATGATGCGCGGCACGCGGATGCGGAAGGAGATGGCGCGGACCGATTCCTCGTGCGGCGCGTTTTGCGAGAGATCCCGCCATTCATCAAAATCAAGGGTGCGGAAGGACCCGTCGTCTCCATCGAGCACCACCTGGGCGTGGCCTTGAAACAACAACGCGAGGGCGCGCCGGGCAGTGCAGACGTTGACCGCCTGCCATAACCGGTTCAACACAAGCACATGCTGGTTTAGCGCGGTGTTCATGGGCGCGAGACAGTGAGGGGATATTATCAGAACCTGCGGGCAAGGTCAATCGGCGAGTCGTTGGAGTAGTGGTACGGTTTAAATGGAGCGCGGAGCATTGCTCCGCCAGCGTAAACTTTGGTTCTCGCGGAGCAATGCTCCGCGCTCCGAAAGCCGCAAATTGTACTACTACCCTCGTTGGGTCAATATCTTAATCCCAATCTTAATCCCGCACCCGGAACGATTAAGATCAAGATTAAGATTAAGATTAGGATTGGACAGGCAGACTGAGACATAACCGTCAACATTGCCAAATCACGTTCGCTTGGAGTATTTTGGCAGCATGAAACGCCTTGCGGTATTTTTGGTTTTGGGTTGGTCGCTGTCGCTGTCGCCGACAGTGCGCGCGCAGGATAATCCGGACGATCAATACCTCATCATTTATGCCCTGATACAACAGGCGGACACGTTCGACAACTCGGGGGAACCGCGCCGGGCGTTGGACGATTATACCCAGGCTCAAACCAGCCTTCAAAGCTTTCAAAAGGTTTTCCCGGATTGGAGCCCCAAGATTGTCAATTTCCGCCTGGATTATCTGGCGGAAAAAATCGCCGAGGTGACCGCCCAGCTCCCCACCACGAATGCGCCCCCGCCGGCGGCGGCGGTGTCCGCGACGCTCGCCACCGGCGCCACCCTCGCGGCGCCCGCGGTCCCCGGAGCGGCGCCCGCGGCGGCCAACGCCGAACTGGAATCGCAGCTCAACGCCCTGCACGATCAGGTCAGGCAATTGCAGACGGATAACGAGACGCTGCAGTCCAAGCTCAAGGAGGCATTGGCGGCGCAGCCGGCGGCGGTGTCGCCGGGCCAATTTGCCCAGGTCCAGGAGCAGCTCCGGCTTTTGATGAAGGAAAATGAGTTGCTGAAGGTAAGCCTGGCGCAGGGACACGGCAACGCGGCGGAGGGTGTGGATGCAAAAGCCTTTGAATTGTTGAAATCGGCGCTGGCCGAGGCCAATCAGAAACTGGCGGCGGAGACGGCGCGCGCCGATGGGCTGACATTGGAAAATCAGGCGCTGCAGACCCGCCTGCAGTCGTTGCTGGCCAGCGCGGATGCCGCGGAGGCCCTCCGCCAGGAAAATGAATTGCTCAAAAAACAGATGGCCAGCCTCAAGGCCGTGCCGGTGGCGGCGATGGAACCCGGCAACGCGGACGCTGAACTGACCGTGGCCCGGACACAGATTGCCACCCTGCAATCGGCGGCGGAGGTGAACTGGCTTGAGAAAATGGCTCTGGAAAATCGCGTGAAACAATTGCAACAAGCAACCGTCGGTTCCGCGCCGGTGACGGCGGGGCCGGGTCAGGCGGAAAACGAGGCGCGCATCCGCGAACTGGAGCAGGAACGCGATGAACTGCTGGCACGGCTGGGCGACGCGAACCAAAAGCTGTACGGTCGCAAAGGCCAGGACGCGGCGGCGCAGATTGACGCGCTGGCGCAACAGGTGGACACCTTGCGGGCGCGGTTGGCGGTGGACGAAGCGCAGACGATTCCCTATACGCCGGAGGAACTGGCCCTGTTCAAACAGTCGGCCCCGCAACTGACCGCCAATCCCGACGCCGAGAAGAAATCCGTGCGCGAAATGCCGACGGGCGCGGCTTCGCTGGTGGCCGAGGCGCAAAATTATTTCTCCGCCCGGCAATATGGCAAGGCTGAGGCGGATTATCAGGAAATATTGCAGCAGGACCAAAACAACGGGCTGGCCCTCGCCAATCTCGCTGCGATTGAGCTGGAGGAAAACAAGCTGGACGATGCGGACAAGCACATTCTTGCGGCGCTCGCGCAGAGTCCGAACGACGCGTACAACCTGACGGTTTTGGGCCGCATCCGTTTCAGCGAGGCCAAGTATGATGAAGCGCTCGACGCGCTGAGCCGCGCGGCAAAACTGGACCCGCAAAATCCGGACATTGAGAATTACCTCGGGGTGACGCTGGCCCAGAAAGGGTTGCGGGCGCAGGCGGAAACGGCGTTGCGCCGGGCGGTGCTGCTTGATCCCAATGACGGTGCGGCGCACAACAATCTGGCGGTGGTTTACCTTACCCAACAGCCGCCGCTGGTTGAACTGGCGCGCTGGCATTATCAGAAGGCGCTCGGCACCGGCCAGCCGCGCAACCCGGCCCTGGAAAAGGCCCTGGCCGACAAGGGCGCGCCCGTAAATCCGTAAAGCGGCCCCGTACGATTTACGGCTTTATTTTTATGGTTCTCCGATATTTCGAATGGATTGGACAGAAAAAGGGATGCGCCTTTTTCTTGAAGCCACTGAACGCGCTGGCCGTGTGGATTGCGGTGGCCGCGACACCGCTTTCGTCCGCTACAGCGACCCGAAAATGATCCGCGTCCTTCAAGAATCCCGTGGTCGCCGCGAAAGCGGCGTCGCGCTCCGCTTGCCGCCGCAGTCCAAGACCGGGCGGCAGTTTTGATGGTCCAGGGAAAAAGCCGCACCTGATTTTAAAATGCTCCGCCAGCTTTCGCATGAACTGACCATCGCCACGCGCGGCCGCGGTCTGCATGAGTTCACCGCTGAGGTCGAGGCCTGGGTGGACCGGAACCAATTCAAGGACGGATTGCTGACGATTCATCTGCAGCACACGTCGGCTTCGCTGTTGATCCAGGAAAACGCCAGCCCCGACGTGCAACGTGATCTGGAGGCGTTCTTTAATCGGCTCGTGCCCGATGGCGACCCGCTGTTTGAACACACCCTGGAGGGGGATGATGACATGCCGGCCCATGTTCGCACGGCGCTCACGACGGTGAATCTGAGCCTGCCCGTGCGCGAGGGACGCCTGGCGCTGGGCACCTGGCAGGGGATTTACCTGTGGGAACACCGTGTCCACGGCCACACCCGCCGCGCCGTGTTGCATTTCATTGGCGAATAAACTGGCCAAGCGCGGCGGCGGATGGCAGGTTGCGCCGCATGAAAATTTTACGGTTTGCCGTTCCGGCGGCGCTGGTTTTCAGTCTGGTTTTTGGCGTTCACGCTGAAACGAAGGCGAAGGGCTTTGAGTTTGCCGGCCCGGAAATCTTTCCGATTGACCAGCAAATCGGCCTGTTGCACGCGGCGGATTTGAACGGCGACGGGTTGAACGATCTCATTGTGGCCAACAATCTGCGTTCGAAAATCAACCTGCTTTACAATCTGACGGGCAAAACCAATCTTGCCGCCGACGTGAATCCGCCGGCGACCCTGGACATCAACCAACTGCCGCCCGGCGCGCGGTTTCGCATTGATTCCATTCCGGTGGATGAGCACATCAGTGCGATGGTGGTGACCGACTTGAATGGGGATGGCCGGCCCGATATTGCCTTTTATGGCGATGGCAAGGATCTCGAGGTGATTTACAACCAGGGCACCAACGGTTGGAGCGACCCGGAGCGCTGGCACATTGAGAACGGGCGGATGGACGCCAACGCGCTGGCCGAGGGCGATTTAAACGGGGATGGGCGCACGGATCTCGTGTTGCTGGGCGACAATGGCGCGTTGTATTTTTTGCCGCAATTGCCGGATCATACCCTGGGCGAGCCGCAAAAGATTCCGTATTCGGGCTCGCCGAACGCCGTGCAAATTGTGGACGTGGACGGCGACGGGCGGAAGGATCTGCTCCTGGTGGATTGGGACAGCCCCACGCCGTTTCGTTTCCGGTTGCAAAATGCCGCCGGCCAGCTGGGTCCGGAGATTTACTCCAAATCACCGCCCATCCGCTCGTATTGCGCGGACAACCTGGAGGACAATGCCAAGACCTACGTGGTGACGATTGCCCAAAGTTCCGGGCGGGCGGAAGTCTCGCAATTCATTCACAAACCGGCCGAGCCATTGTCCGGCGTGTTTCGCCAGGGACAATTTCAAATCCTGCCCCTGGCCAAGACGGATGCGTCGCAGCGCGGCATGGTTTGGGCCGATGTCAACGGCGATGGCCGGCCGGATTTGCTCGTGGCCCAGCCGGACAGCGGGCAAATTTCCGTGTATTTGCAGCAGGCCGATGGTTCGCTGGCCGATCCGGAGACGTTTCCGACCCTGGCCGGGGTGAGCCAGATCGCGGTGGCGGATTGGGATGCCGACGGCAAACCCGATATTTTTGTTTTGAGCCAGAGCGAAGGGGCGGTGGGCGTGACGCACTTTGATAAAAATGGGCGGCTGCCATTTCCGACGCTCCTGCCGGTTGACGGCAAACCGCTGATCATGGCGACAGGTGCGCTGCATCCCGGCGCCCGGCCGGCCCTGGCAATGATCGTGGACCAGAACGGGCAGCGGTTTCTGGTGACCCGCACGGCGGACGGCAAAACCCGGACACAAAAGCTGAGCGATAAATTCACGTCCAACCCGGTGGCGATGGCCGTTCAAGATGTGAATCAGGACGGGTTGCCGGATCTGGTGGTGCTGATTCCCTATGAAAAGATCAAGGTCCTGCTGCAAAAATCCGGCGGGGATTTTGATGAGGAGGACGTTGACCCGCCCGGGGGCGCGATCGACCGGCCCTGGCTGGCTTCGGTGGACGTGGATGGTGATGACAAGCCGGAACTGTTGCTGCCGCAAAAAAATTTCGTGCGCGCGGTGGTGCTCGAAAAGGAGCTGGAAACGCTGGGCGCCACCAACCAGCCCGACTGGGTGTTCCGCGTGAAGGACCAGATCAACGGTTCCTGGAGCGATTCGCACATTGTTGGCGCGACGGCGCTGCGAAACGGCACGAACCAGGCTCCTTCCGTTTTTTTGCTTGATGCGGAACACGGGTGTTTGACGTTGTGCGAGCGCGATCGGGCGGGGGTCTGGCAGGTCAAACGCAACGTGAATTTGCCCGTTTCCGATTTCAACAGCCTGCAATCGGTGTTCCTCGGCGGCACGAACCTGAACAGCGTCGCGTTTTTGGGCCAGAACACCGTGGCCTGGATGCCATTGGGGGGGGACGCATGGGATCTGGGCGCGCTGGATGGCTATGACACACCGGTGAAGGACGGGTATTTGAATGACGTGGCCACGGGTGATTTGAACCATGATGGCCGCAAGGAACTGATTTTTTTGGAAACGGCAAAAAATTACCTGGACGTCGTCAGTTTCAATCCACAGCACAAGCTGGTGCCGGCCGTTCGCTGGCAGGTTTTTGAGCAGCACAGCTTCCGGGGCGCGACGGACGCCCTGCCGGAGCCGCGCGAAGCGCTGGTGACCGATGTGACCGGCAACGGGAAAAATGACCTGGTCGTGGTGGTGCACGACCGGATCCTGGTTTATCTGCAGGAATGATTTACTGACGCAACCGGGGCGGGCAGGGCGTGAAAAATCTGAAGGTCAGGCCGTCGGCGTTGACACTGCCGCTGTACACCGAGAAATAAAAATATTTGGCGACCTGGTCATAGTCGGGCAGCACCGAGAAATCCAGCCAGTCGTTCAGGCTCTTTCCCCAGACACCCCGCAGCAGGTTGCCCCCGCCGGGCATCGACTGGGGATCATTTTTCAGAGCGGCAAAGAGCGCGCGCATCAATTCGCCCTGGTTGTCATACCCGAACAAACCGGTGCCGGTGCCGCCGACATGCTGGGCGGCATCAACCAGGCCATCCGTTTCGCTCAGGGGTTTGACGTGGCTGTCGGCGCTGCGCAGGTAATCTTCAATCATGGAAGCATCCGCTGATACGGCGACATAACCGCCGCTGGCCGTGCAATAAAGCGAACGGGGCACGGGTGCCGTTGCTCCGGCCGTGCGCCGGGCGGGCAGGGGGATGCTGTAGATCTTCCGGCCCAGAAAATCGCGCGTGGCCGGCGCATTTTCCTGGGAACCCCCAAGTCCCATGACTCGTTTTACCGCCAGGGCGACCTGGTCGGGATGGGTCGCACCGAAGATGAAGATGGACGGCGCCCGGTTCAAATCGGCCAGGGTCGTATCCGCGGGCTTTTTTTGGTAGCCGATCCAGTCATCGCCGAGATTTCCGATGAGATTTTTCCGAACGTCAAAATCCGGGTCCTGCTGCTGTCCGCTGGCATTGGCAATGTCGAGGAATGAGTTGAGGCTGGTCAGTGCCAGCGGCGAAATGTCGCCCAGCATTTTCAGAAGCGTGGCCCAGGATTGCTGGCCGTCCACGCGCCAGCGCCAGAATTTCACGGCGTCGGCGGGCACAAAGGACGGTGGGTTTGCGTTTTTGGGGTTCGCACTGATAATTTTGATGAGTCCCTGCCGGGTCGCTTCCGGCGCGGAAATGAAAAAGTCAGCCTGCGCCCCCTCGCGCGACTGGCGGCAGGCAAAACTGATGCTGTTCACGCCGGTAAACCCCGACGCGCCGAGGATTTTGTTCCAGGGGATGGCCGGCAAGGGACTGGGGGCTTCAGGATTCGGTTCCGCCTGCGGTATGTGAACCAGCACGTCAAAAAAAGTTCTGGCATTGAACCAGCCGTAATACAGCGGCGAGCCGCGAAATTGTGAAATCCGGTCCGCGGCGAAAAGCGGGTTATCGTTCAAACAGGGGTTGGAACCACCGGTCAACCGGGCCGCCACGGTTTCCATGGCTGCGGGCGAATTGCCGGCGATCAGCAGCGATTCAAACTGGCCGACAAACAGTTTATCCGGTGCGTTGGCCGGGCGATTTTCCCGGCCGAGTTCCTGAACGGGCTGGCGTTTGGGGAAAATATCGGCGAGCGCCGCGGGAACGTCGTTGCTGGTCAGCGTCACGACCGAAAAGGGAATGCCATGAAAGGTTTCCGTCTGGAGCGATTTGCCGGCGGCCACCCACTTTTGCCGGAGGCCGGCGAGATTGGTGGCGAGCACAGCACTCTTGCCCTGGGTATCGAGCAACAGCAGCAATCCGGGCTTGACGTCGTTGGTGCCGTTCCATCCGTTTTGGGTGAGGGCGAGCGCAAACTGTCCCTGCGGCAGGTCGGCAAAATCATCCAGTTTCACCCCCAGATCATGTTCCAAAGGGGCAACCAATTCCGCCTGCCATTTCGCGGCAAATTTGTCGTGAAACGGCTTCATCGCCGGGTCGGTCCAAAAGAGCCATTGGGGCGATTGACGGCCGGCCGCGCGCAACGCCGCACAATCCGGCGCCTCGAGCAGAAACAATGTGTCCGCCGGCAGCAGGTTTTCCACCGGTGGAATCGCGGCCGGTGCCGTGGCGACAGCCGCCAAAATGAGGAGCGCGGCCAGAGAACGTCTGGGGAGGTTGGATTTCATTTACATTACTCGGCCGGCAGGTGGCTGGCCGGGCTGGGCGGTTCCAGATAGCGATAAGGGGCGTTGGGATTGTCAGTGGAATACGCAAAGGCGTCACGGTGATCGAGAAAGTTTTTCACCAGTTCAACCGGGATCGCAAAACCCAGTCCCTCGCCAAACATGATTTTCATGTTCGTCACGCCAATGACTTCACCGGCCATGTCAAACAGCGGGCCGCCACTGTTGCCGGGGTTGATCTGCGCGGTCGTTTGCAGGTAAAGTTCGCCCTCCAGTTCGCGTGTTTTGGTGCTCAGGATGCCCTCCGTCACCGTCCGTTCCAGCCCCAGCGGGCTGCCGATGGCGAAGACCGGGTCGCCGACGCTCAACGCATCCGAATTGCCGAGCGTGAGGAATTTAAACCTGGGCGCATCCTTGTCTTCGATTTTCAACAACGCGAGGTCTTGAAATTTGTTGATGGCCACAATGCGCACCTTTTTGTAGGTCTCGCGATCCAGCTGGCCGTCCACCTGCCGGTAAACCTCGACGGTGAGTTCCGTCTCGCCCTCGATGACGTGAAAATTGGTGATCAGGTAACCGTCGGCATTGATGAAAAACCCCGAACCCAGGCCGCTCGGGGTGCGCACCTGCACGACGGCCTCGCCGATTTGTTTGACCAGGTCGCGCACATCGCCCGCCGCCGTCGTCTGTCCCCCGGCGCGGTAGAATTGGCCCGGCGCGTTGACATTGAGCAGCGGGGTGGCGGTGGTGGTCAGCCGCGTCAGTTCGTTATTGGCCTGGGAAACCTTGACGATGGCGCTGCGGGGCACAACCAGCACCGTGTAGCCCACGTCCACCACCACGGCATCCGGTTTTTCCACGAGGATTTTGCCGGTGACAGCGTCATTGCCCTTGAGTTGAAGGGTATCGGCCACCGCGGCGTTCAGGCTGCAGAAAGCCAGGGCCAGCAACGCAAGATGTTTGGGCAACGACATTTTCGAACAGTAATGCACCGACCGGGGTTTGACAAGCGAACGGGCCAAATTTCACCAAAAAAAGGATTGCCCCCATCAGCGATTTTGCTATCCTGACACGCTTTTTCGCCGGTATCGGCCAGAGGCAAACGGCTCAAAATTTCCGCCTTCGTGTGAAGGGGGAGGCCGCAACAACATCAAACTTAATCCCGTGTTCCGCGGGATGCCTTGAAACCGGGCGCCGGTCGGTGACCGCCAAAGCCAGGTTCGGGGTTACAACCAAAGGAAAATTGTGCTTAGCATTGGCATTAAAGAATTGTTGGAATCCGGTGTCCACTTCGGACATCAAACGCGGCGTTGGAATCCCAAGATGAAGCCGTTCATCTTCGACGCCCGCAATGGCATTCACATCATTGACCTCAGCAAGACGCTCACCCAACTCGAAGCCGCGTGTGACTTTCTGTCGGCCACCGTTCGCAAGGGCGGAAAGGTGATTTTTGTCGGCACCAAAAAGCAGGCGCAACAGTGCGTCAAGGAGATCGCGAAGGAATGCGGACAGTTTTATGTCACCGAGCGCTGGCTCGGCGGCACGTTGACCAATTTTAACACCATTAAACGCTCCATCGGGCGGCTGAAGGAAATCGAAAAAATGGACGCCGACGGCTCGCTGGCCAATTACGGCAAGCAGGAACAGGCCGTGATCCGCCGCGAAGCCGCCCGTTTGCACAAGTACTTTGACGGCATTCGCGCCATGGACCGGATTCCGGCGGCGATGTTCGTCGTGGACATCAAACGCGAGCACAATGCCGTTGCCGAGGCGCGCAAGCTCAAGGTGCCAATCATCGCGCTGGTGGATACGAATTGCGATCCTGACCAGGTGGATTTTCCCATCGCTGCGAACGACGATGCCATCCGCTCCGTGCGCATGATTCTGGCGGCCGTTGGCCAGGTCATCACCCAGGCGTGCGCCGAATTTGAGGCCAAACATGCGCGCCGGGCCGCGCCGGAAGAAACCGCGCCGGTCGGGGCACCCGCTGTTGGGGTGCCCGTTGAAACCGCCCCGGTTGTCGCCGAGGCTGTGCCGCCGGTGGCTTAAGCCATCAGCGGTTGCGGGAAGTGCCAATGGTCCAGGTCCTTAACGTTTAACGAACAACGATTCTACTATGGCTGAAATCAACCCTGCTGATGTTGCCAAACTCCGGGAAATGACCGGGGCCGGCATGATGGATTGCAAACGGGCGCTCGTCGAAGCCAGGGGCGGCCTCGACGTGGCCGTGGAAATTCTGCGAAAAAAAGGCCAGGCGACCGCCGCCGTGAAATCGGCCCGCGCTGCGAAGGAGGGTGTCATTACCCAATACATCGCCCCGGGCGGACAACTGGGCGTGCTGGTGGAAGTGAACAGCGAGACGGATTTTGTGGCGCGCAACGAAACCTTCCGCGCGTTTTGCGACGAGGCGGCGAAACGTTATGCGACGGCGGCCAGCCCGAATCTGGAAGCCGAACGGGAGGCGATGGTCGCCAAAATCCGCGAGAACATCAAAATCGCCCGGCACGCGAAAATGGAGGTCAAGGGCAACGGGTTGATTGCCGCCTACATTCACACCGGCGCGAAAGTGGGCGTGCTGGTGGAAGTGGGCGCAGGCCGCGCCGAAACCGCCGCCCGGGAGGAATTCAAGCAGCTCGTCAAGGACATCACGCTGCAAATTGCGGCGGGACATCCGCACGCCGTTTCCCGCGAACAGGTCCCGGCGGACGTCATCGCCAAGGAACGTGAAATCGCCGCGCAATCCGACCGTTTGAAAGGCAAGCCGCCGCAGGCATTGGAGAAAATCTTGCAGGGCGTTCTGGAAAAGTTCTATCAGACTTATTGCCTGGTGGATCAGGGCTTCGTGAAACGGAACTCCGAAGTGAGCGTGAAGGAACACGTTGCCCAAGTCGCCAAGCAGCTTGGCGATGAAATCACCATCCGCCGCTTTGTGCGGTTTCAAGTGGGTGAAAGTCCGGCGAGCTGACGTGCACGGAACACCGGCTGCGGCCTTCGTGGCTTTGGTTTGACGATTCGGTGGCGGGCTGTTAAAAGTTCCGCGTGATGTTTCACGCACCTCCATCCCGATGACGACCCCCAAACGCCCCCATTATTCCCGCATCCTGCTCAAGCTCAGCGGCGAGGCGCTCGGCGGCAAGAGCGGCGTCGGCATTTGCCCGGAAGGCGTGAATCACATGGCCGAGCAAATCCGCGAGGTGCGCGATCTCGGCGTGCAGGTGGTGGTCGTCGTCGGTGGCGGAAATATTTTTCGCGGGCTGCGGGGCAGCGAACGCGGCATCGAGCGCGCCACGGGCGATTACATGGGGATGCTGGCGACCGTCATCAACGCGCTGGCCTTGCAGGATGCGCTGGAAAAACTCGGCGCCCCCACGCGCGTGCAAAGCGCCATCGCCATGTCGCAGGTCGCCGAGCCGTTCATCCGCCGCCGCGCCGTGCGGCACCTGGAAAAAGGCCGCGTGGTCATCTTCGGCGGCGGCACGGGCAACCCGTATTTTTCAACCGACACCGCCGCCGCGTTGCGCGCCAACGAAATCGGCGCGGAGGTGGTTTTGAAGGCGACCAAGGTGGACGGGATTTTCGACAGCGACCCCAAGAAGAATTCCAAGGCCAAACGGTTCGCCCAAATCACGTATCTGGAGGCATTGCAAAAGCAGCTCAAGGTGATGGATTCGACCGCCTTCTCGCTCTGCATGGACAATAAAATGCCCATCATTGTTTTTGATTTTTCACAGCCGCATAATCTTCGCCGCGTGGTCATGGGCGAAAAGGTGGGCACGCTGGTGACGGGATGATTCGGTGGCCAGCCGCAGCAGGCTGAAGGTGCGGACATTTACCGGATTGCAATTTCCCTGAAATGGGCGGATGGATGGCTTATGAGATTTGCCTCCCGGCAGGATGCAGGCCGGCAGCTGGGACAACATTTGCGCCAACGGGGTGCGGAGGTTGATTGGGTGTTGGGTTTGCCGCGCGGCGGCGTGGTGGTTGCCGCCGGGGTGGCGCGTTGTTTGGAACGGCCGCTCGACGTGCTCGTGGTACGCAAGATTGGACATCCATGGCACCGCGAATTCGCCGTCGGGGCGCTGGCGGAGCCGGACGTGGTCATTTTTGACGAGGCGACCCTGGTGGAAGTTCCCGTGCCGCGCGGGCAACTGGACGAGGTGGTGGCGGAGGAAATTGCCCGCTTGCGCGAGTATGGTTCGCGGTTTCACCGTTCCGCTTCCCCCGTGCTCCAAAACCAAAGCGTGCTGCTGGTTGACGATGGCCTCGCCACGGGCGCGACCGCCGAGGCGGCGGTGCTTTCCGCCAGGCGGCGGGGGGTGCGCCGCGTGACCATGGCCGCGCCGGTGGCTTCGACGGGCGCGGTCGAACGTTTGCGGCGCGTGGCGGATGAAGTGGTGACGTTGTTTGTGGACGACGCCTTTGAAGCGGTTGGCCAATATTATGATGAATTTTCCCAAACCAGCGATGAAGAGGTCATCGCCTTGTTGCACGGCGCCGCGCCGCGCCGGGAATGAACCCGACGGCGGCGTTTGGTCAAATCACCATGCCTGAACTTCCCGAAGTCGAAGTGCTCGCGCGCCATCTGCGTCCGTTGCTGCGCGGCAAAATCATCCGCGGCGTGAAGGTAAGACGCGCAAAGGTTCTGTCGCCGACTTCCCTGCGAAAATTCCGCCAAATCTTGCTGGGCGCAAAATTCACCGGTTTGACGCGTCGCGGCAAGTATCTGCTGTTTCAACTTGATGGCGAAGATCCCGGCCAACCGGTGATATTGCTTGGCCACCTGGGCATGACCGGACGGTTTTTTCTGGCCCGTCAGCACAAGCGTCTGCCGGCACACACGGCGGTGGTTTTTAATCTGGGCAGACAAAATTTCATCTACGAAGACACGCGCTATTTTGGCCGTCTGACGCTGGATGTTTCGTCGGTGAAAAAATTGGGGCCGGAACCGTTGAGCCGGGATTTTCAACCGGCGGTGTTGGCGCGGGCGTTGAAACGTTCCCGGCAGGCGGTCAAGGTCAGGTTGCTGGATCAAACGCTGGTGGCCGGCGTGGGCAACATCTACGCCAGTGAAGCGCTGTTTCGCGCGCGGCTTTCGCCGAAGCTGGCGGCAAACCGGTTGAAGCCGGAGCAAATCAAACGACTTTGGCGTGCCATTCGTGGGGTTTTGGACGAGGCCATCCGTTGCGGCAGCACGGTGCCTTTGAATTTTGGCGGGGGCAAACCGGACGGACTTTTCTATTTCGGCCGTGCGCCGTGCGCGCCGGATTTTTACCAGGAACGCTTGCGGGTTTATGACCAGGAAGGGCAGCCCTGTCCGAATTGCCGCCGGCCCATCGAGCGCCTGACACAGGCGGCCCGGAGCACGTTTTATTGCCGGAATTGCCAGCGTGCCGGCTGAATGCCGGTGAATCCGTTTGACTGGATGGGCGCTGATTTGTAAAGTGTTCGGCCATTTACGTTCCAGAGTAGCTCAATGGTAGAGCAATCGGCTGTTAACCGATGGGTTGTAGGTTCGAGCCCTACCTCTGGAGCCAATCTGTGCCATGGGAGGTACCACGTTTTGCGGTTTCCGCAGTGTCCAATGGGGCAACCGGTTTCAGTCCAAAACAACGTAGGGTGCGGGCTGCGTCAAACCCGTTTTATCATTTGCCGTTCAGGACCTCATGCAATGTATTCAGCATGGTTGCGGCAGTATAGGGTTTGGGGATGAAATGCAGGACGCCGGCGTCCTTGGCCTTGGCCAGGCCGCCTTGGGAGGCCATCCCGCTGGAACTGATAATTTTGACCTCCGGATTGATGTTCTTGAGGGCAATGATGGTGGCTGGGCCGTCCATGATCGGCATTACCATGTCGGTAATGACCGCGCTAATTTCTGTCCGCCGCGGCGAATAAAGCGAAACCGCTTCCGCGCCGTCCGCAGCCAGCAGGACGCGATACCCGAATTGTTCCAATGTTTTACGCGTGATGTTTCGGATGGGCGCCTCATCATCCACCACCAGCACCAGTTCATTGTGGCCGCGCGGCAGACGGGTTTCCCGCGTGATGGTGGTGTCCTCGCCTCCCCGGCTGAGGTTGGCCGGAAAATAGACTTCAAACCGGCTGCCTTCGCCCGGCACACTGTGGCAGAGAATGAATCCACCGTGGTTTTTCACAATGGTCAGGGTGGTCGACAAACCCAGTCCCGTTCCCTTGCCGGGTTCCTTGGTGGTAAAGAACGGATCAAAAATCTTGTCCTGAATCTCCTTGGGAATTCCCGTGCCGGTATCCGTCACGGTAATGCATATATAGGGGCCGGCTTTGGCCTCCGGATTCATCCCGGCGTAGGTTTCATCGAACATGATGTTTTCCATCAGAATGGACAGTTTGCCGCCCTTGGGCATGGCGTCGCGCGCATTGACACAGAGGTTTAGCAGGACCTGGTGCAATTGGGTTGGGTCGCCGGTAATGGTCCACAGGTCGGCTGCGGTGTGTAACGCAAACTCCACGGACTTGGGGAACGTTTCGAGAATGATTTGTTTGATTTCCCGGGTAATGTGTTTGGGATCGACCGCAACCCGTTCGCCGGTGAAGCCCCGGCCGAACGCCAGCACTTGTTTGACCAGGCCCGCGCCGCGCTCAACATTGGCTTCCAAGGCCTGCAGCAGCCTCCGCCCGTCTTCATCCGTAACCTTGTCTTTCAAAACCTGGACTGAGACGAGCAGGGGGGTCAGAACATTATTCAGGTCGTGGGCGATGCCGCTGGCCAGCGCGCCGATGCCTTCCATGCGCTGGGCACGCAGGGACTGGATTTCCAGGTTTTTCCGTTCGGTGATGTCGGTGCTGATAATGAGCCGGGACTTCGGACGGCCCTGTTCGTCATTAATCACATTGCATCGTCCCTGAACCGTGATGGTTTTGCCGTCCTTGGTGGTTTGATGCAATTCACTGACCCACTCGCTGCGTTTATTCACGGTTTTGATGGTATGCGCCAGCTGGGGGGTGATCACTCCCCGGCAAAGCAATTCCACCACCGATTTGCCGATGGCTTCGCCGGCCGGCCAGCCGTAAATGCGCTCCGCGCTTTTGTTCCAATAGATGATGCGGTCGTCCAAATCCATGACAAAGATGGCATCCTGCGCCTTGTCCAACAGCGCCGCCTGTTCCCGGATATGGTCCTCCGCCGCCTTGTGTCCGGTGGCGTCGTTGAACACAAACAGCAGGTGGGGTTCGTCGCCTTGGGAGAAGGGATTGAAATTGCACACCAGCCATACTTCCTTGCCAAACGTGCTGACAAAATGGGACTCGGATTGCCGTGGCTTGCCTGAGGCCAACGCCTCCTTCGCGACCCCGAGCATGCCGGAAGCCCGCCAGGATTCGAGCTGCCGGAAATTTTGTTTCAGGAGTTCCAGCACGGTGGTGTTGAGGGTCCGGGCGGCGTACTCGTTGGCCAAAACGCACTGGCCGGAAGCCTTGTAGACGATGATTCCCGCCGGGGCATCTGTGATGATTCTTCGGCTGAAATCGAGCGTTTCAGCCAATTGCTGCTGCTCCCGCTTGCGCCCGGTGATGTCGCGGGAGATGCCAAAAGTTCCGATGATTTGCCCTTCCTGGTTGAGGAGCGGCATCTTGGTGGTGGATACCCATTCCACGTGCCCGTCGGCCCAGGTTTCCTTTTCTTCCTTTCCCACCATGGGTTCTCCGGTTTGGATGATGGCTTGTTCGTCCTCGTAGGCCTGCTGTGCATGTTCCTTGCTGAAGAAATCGAAATCGGCCCTGCCGATCGCTTCTGCCGGATCGCGCAAACCCAGATGCCGGGCCAGTGCCTGATTGACCCGGGTAAAGCGGCTCTCCCGATCCTTGAAGTAAATCCCATCCGGGATGTTGGCCATGAGCGCCCGGAGGAAATTACGTTCCTCCGCCAGTTGCTCCTCCGCCTGCCTGCGCCAGGTGATGTCCTCATACGTGCCCAGCACCCCAATCACTCGGCCGTCCTGGTCCAGCAACGGCACTTTGCTGGTCGACAACCATGACCTGGATCCATCCAAACGGTCCTGAGGTTCCTCGAAGTTAAGTTTGGGTTTGCCCGAGTCAAGCACCAGTTGGTCATCGGCGCGATAATGGTCCGCCAACGCCTTCCAAGGCGCTTCGTAGTCACTCTTGCCAAGCAGTTCATCGGGGTCGCGATAACCGCCATCAACGGCAAAGTGCCGGTTGCAACCCAGATAATGCAGGTTTCGATCCTTCCAAAAAACCCGCTGTGGAATTGCATCGAGGATCAACTGAAGCATCTGACGGGATTTGAACAACTCACCTTCCACGCGTTTGCGCTGGGAAATCAAAAATGCCATCAGCCATTGGACCCCGATACCCATCAGACGGCTGATGAACGCCAGATGAGGATCAGCCCCCGGCGCTGAAAAATAGAACCCGGCCAGCGTCAGCAATGACAAAACGGCGGCGAGCAGATAAGGGAAAAACCGGCCGCCGACATACACCGACAACAGCAGGGGAATAAAATACCAAATCCAGTCAGCAATTCCCAACGGTGTGATTAAATCCAAAACAACTCCCGCCGCGGCCAGCACAGGTATGGCTACATAAACCAGCGTCTTTTGTTGCTTGAATGTCATCACCTTAAACAAAACTCCATTGGATTGGAGATTAAACGCAGCAGTTAAAATGCCTAAAATACAATATTTCTCTTAATGCACCCAAACACAATTTCCCTGCCTGCTTATTTGTAAGCTGCTTTGTATCAAGGCGTAGCGCAAAAATAAACAGCACTGGGGTGGGAAATGCCCGCAAAAGGAAGCGCTCCGGCGCCGGGTCACGTGCTTTGCGCACCAGTAGTCGGTATTATGATTTTATTTTAAGTGTAACTTATTGCAGTGGGAAAGCGCTGAAAACATGCGGTTGGCCAGGGTTATTGCGGCTGATTTCGGCTGGGGTTGATTCGGGCAAAAATCGGTTTTAACGCGGCCGCCCATTTGGCGTAACCGGTGGCATTGGGATGAATTAAATCGGGAAATTCGTCCTTCGGACAGCCGCCATTTTTATCGGCGTAAATGCTCCAGGTGTCGCACCGGATGAATTGCGGATCACGCTTTACAATTTCATCCACCAACGTGTTGAGTTGCTCAATCTGGCCGGCTATTTGATGTCTGCTTGGCATCACTTTGCAGACGATGACCGGCATACGGGGATTGGATTGCTTCAAGGCGGACAGGATGGCTTTAATGTTGTCCGCAATATCTTCGGGTTTGCCGCCCAACCCGATGTCGTTAATTCCAATGAGCAGCACCACCGCTGCGGGTTTCAAGGCGAGCACGTCGGCGTTCAGACGATAGAGCACGCCGCGCGTGGTGTCGTAGCCGATGCCGCGATTGGCGACCTTGATCTCCGGAAAGGCATTGGCCAGCGAATGCCAGCCTTGAGTAATGGAATCTCCCAAAAACACCACTGCGCCTTTGTCCTTGTCCGCCGTTTGCGCCCATTCCGCATGGCGTTCCGCCCAAACTTTCGGCAGTTCAGTCGAGGTTGTCGCCGGCCCTTTGCCGGGCAAAAGCGATGGATCCTTTGGATACTGTGGCCCCGCCGACGCCACGGTTGCCGGGTTGGTGGTATCCTGGGCGAAAATGGCGGTGCTGCCACTTCCCGCCAGCAGCAACGGGATAAAGCAAAACGCCAAAAGAATCCGAACGCGGAAAAGGCAGAATGCGGCTCTCATATGAATGCAACCTTTACAATCATGGTGAATCTCGGTCGAGAACTTTTTCCAGAGAGCTTTGCGGAAAAACCTCCCGGGCAGCGTGTTGGTAAATGGCGGAATTGCCATGCGCGGTTTAACGGGTTTGCTATGTCATTGTGTTGCCCGGGCAGGTATGGCATTTCAAGGTTGACAGCATTGACGGCGCAACGCTGATGCGTAAACGTAATGCCAGCAATCCAACAAACTCCCAAAGTATACGAACCTATGAAAAAAAGTTCCTGGCCGTTTTTATTTGGCATCGTTGGCCTTGTGACCGCGGCACTTTGCCGCGCGGACGGGCCTTACCATTTCCTCAAGGAAATTCCCGTCGGGGGCGAGGGCGGGTGGGATGCGCTGACCGTGGATTCCGCGGCGCAACGGCTTTACGTTTCACACGCGGCCAAGGTCGTCGTGATTGACCTCGTCAAAGATCAAGTCGTGGGCGAAATCACCAATACGCCGGGGGTCCATGACATCGCCGTTGCGCCTAAGTTGCAGCGCGCGTTCGTCAGCGACGGCCGGGAAAACAAGGTTGCCGTCGTGGACACAAAATCGTGGCAGACGATTTACAAGGTGGAAACGGGTGAAAATCCGGACGCAATTCTTTTTGAGCCGGGACAAGGTGAAGTTTATACGTTCAATGGCCGGGCACATTCCGCGACGGTGATTTCCGCCGGTTCGGGCAAGGTGGTGGCGACCATCCCGTTGGGCGGCAAGCCGGAATTTGCCAGGGCCGATCCCGCGGCTGACCGGGTCTTTGACAATCTTGAGGACCAAAGCGAAGTCGCGGCCATTGACACGAAAACTCACACGGTTGTGAACCGCTGGCCGCTGGCGCCGGGCGAATCCGCGTCGGGCATGGGGATGGACGTGAACCATCACCGGCTTTTTCTCGGTTGCGATAATCAATTGATGGTGATGATGGACAGCGTGAGCGGAAAAGTGCTGGCGACCGCGCCCATCGGCGATGGCGTGGACGGCGCGGCGTTTGATCCCGGCACGCAGTTCGCATTTGCTTCGTGCGGGCAGTCGGCAACCGTGACGATTGCGCGTGAAGAAGCCGGCAAACTCATCGTGGTGCAGGTTTTGAAAACCGAACGCGGTGCGCGGACGATGGCGCTGGATCCAACGACACACCGGATTTACCTGCCCACCGCCAAATTTGGCCCGCTGCCGGAATCGGCCAATGGCGAACGCCGCCGTCCGCCCATGATTCCCGGGACATTCAAGATTTTGGTTTACGGAATGGACAAATGATTCCTTGATTCCCGCGCGGCGTTTTAAAGCGGACGGCAAAGGCAACAACCGCGGCAGCGCCGCGTGGCAACCAGGGTTATGGTTTCTTCCGCGTTCCGGGCGGTTCCGTTGCGCGCAGCAGTTTCGCAATCAAACCAGCTGTGGTGTGTTCCTTCGCCTCCAGCGCCGGCTCCAATTTCAAGGCGCGGATGGCCTTGCTCGTTTCCGGGCCGATGGACGCCAGTTTGATCTGTGGAAATCTTTTCAGCAACTTGGGCAAATCAAAGCGCGCATGGAAATGTTCCACCGTTGAGCCGCTGGTAAAGGTGATCCAGTCGGCGCCGCGTTCGAGCAGGTCGGCGCCCGCACCGGATAAATCCTCCGTTTCGGCGATGGTGTGGTAGATCGCGATGTCGTCCACGATGGCGCCGAGTTTTTCCAGTTCGCGCGGCAGGTCGGAGTTCGCCTCCCCGGCACGCAGCAGACACATTTTCAGGTTTTCAACGCTTTCATTTTTGGCAAAGGCCCCGGCGATCTTTGCGCCGAGCGCCTCGTCCGGCGTCAAATCCACCTGCAAATGCAGTTCCCGCAACTTTGCCGCCGTGGCCGGACCGACCGCGGCGATGCGCGCGCCGCCGACATCGCGCAGGTCCTGGAATCGCTTGAAGAAAAGTTCAAAAAACGCCGCCACCCCGTTCGCGCTGGTGAACACCAGCCAGTCGTAGGCGTTCAACTCCAACAATGCGTCCACCACACCCTGCCGGTTGGACGTCGGCACGGTCTTGATGGCTGGAATTTCCAGCACCTCCGCGCCCAGTTCCGCCAGCCGGCGCGTAAAGTCGGCCGCCTGCGCCCGGGCGCGGGTGACCACGATGCGCCGGCCGAACAAGGGACGTTGCTCAAACCAGTTCAGCTTTTCGCGCAGTTTGACCACATCGCCGACGATGGTAAGCGCGGGTGGAGCAATCTTTTCCTTCGCCGCCAGCGCCGCCAGCGTGGCCAGTGTGCCGGCCACGGATTTTTGCTTTCCCATGGTGCCCCACTGGACCATGGCCACCGGCGTTTTGGCGGACATGCCCTGCGCGATGAGCGATTGGGTCCAGTCCTCCAGATTGTCCGTACCCATGAGCACAACCTTCGTGCCGGGAATTTTGGCGATTTGTTCGTAGTGCAGGGCCGTGGCCGCATCCGCCGAATCGCTGTGGCCGGTAAAGACCGTGAAGCTGGAACAATGCTTGCGGTGGGTGAGGGGAATGCCCGCGTAATTCGGCGCGGCCACGATGGACGACACGCCGGGCACGACTTCAAAGGGAATTCTTGCGGCCGCCAGCGCCTCGGCCTCCTCGCCGCCCCGGCCGAAAATGTAGGGATCCCCGCCCTTGAGCCGGACAACACACTTGCCCGCGCGGACCTTGGCGATGAGCAGCGCAATGATTTCCTCCTGCGGCATCCACATGTTTTTGCCGCGCGCGATGAGTTCGGCGGCGGGTGGTGCCAGCCGGAGCAATTCCGGGTTCACGAGCGCGTCATAGAGCACCACGTCGGCGCGTTGGAGCAGCTCTGCTCCACGCAACGTGAGCAGGCCGGCGTCGCCCGGCCCGGCCCCGACGAGGTAAACTGCGCCTTTGGATTTCACCCGCACAGTTTATGCAGGCGGCGCATTTGGGCAATGAAAGAGGAGCGAGCGTGACGGCGCTACGAAGGGCTGTTGTCGGAAATAACTTGGGGAGGGAGCGACCGGGGCTGCCGCAGCAACCGTGGCGCGGCGAGCGAATGTGCAGGGGATGGTCAGACTAACAGCGTGGTCAGGCAGAATAGGAAACCATTTCAAATTAAGACATTAACGGCTTTAGGGCTTTTTTGCTTGAACAGCGTCAAATTCATGCGTAATTTAGCCTAATGAAACTTAGGAGAATTGCTGCTTTCTACCAGGAGCAGCACCTGCTGCCGGTCATGGTTTTATCGGGTGGGATTTGTAGCCGTGTTTGACGGCGCAAAACGGTACCAGACTGCGGGTTTAAATCCATAAAATGAACATTTCCCTCCGCGACACAAATCTGTTCCTTAACAAACCGATTGTGGCCATGGCTGCTGGCGCGTTATTGCTGGGCGGCCTGTTGTTGGGCGGTTGCAAGAAGAGCCAGGAAAGCACGGTTGCCCCCGCCAGTGGCAACGGCCTGGTAAAAATCCGGGTGGGTTATATCGGCCTGACCTGCGAAGCGCCCATTTACATGGCGGTTGAAAAAGGTTTCTTCAAGGAGGAAGGGTTGGACCCGGTCCTGGTCAAATGCGACTGGTCGAATTACAAGGACGTGATGGCGCTGGGAGGATTTGACATCACGCATCACCTGGTCATGTATTTTCTCAAGCCCATTGAACAGGGCCTGGATATCAAATTCACCGGCGGCATCCATCGTGGCTGTCTGAGGGTCCAGGCCGCGGTGAACGGAAAAATTAATTCCGTCGCGGATCTGCGCGGCAAACGAATCGGCATTCCCGGCATGGGAACGCCGCCCTTCATCTTTGCCAACCGGGTGCTCACCGACCACGGCATCGATCCGTCCAAGGAAATCACCTGGATTGTTTTTCCGGCAGGCGAACTGGGATTGGCCTTGGACAAGGGTGAGGTGGATGCGGTGGCGGATTCCGAGCCGATCGGCACCCTGCTGGTCGCCTCGGGCAAGGTCAAGAACATCGCGGATCTGGCAAAGGACTCCCCTTACAAGGACGAGTATTGCTGCGAGGTGATTGTGAACGGCAAATTTCTCGCCGCCAATCCCAAGGCCGCCGCGGCCGCCACCCGCGCCCTGCTCAAGGCCGCCAAGTGGGTGCAAACCAATCCCGCCGCCGCCGCCCGGCTTTCCGTTGAGAAAAAATATCTCGCCTCCAACCCGGAACTCAACATGGTTGCGATTTCGCACCTGAACTATATTCCAAGTGTTTCTCTCGCCGAGACTTCGATCAAATCCGCTGCGGAGGCGATGAAGGCAGACGGCATGCTCAGTCCCAGCACGGACGTGGATGAGCTGGCCAAACGCGCCTTTGTGCATCTGGACGGGGTTTCGGATGAATGGATCAATTCGTTGCAGGTCGAAAAGGTGGCTGGCGGCCAGTTGCCGCCGGACGAAAACGCCCGCCTGCTTGCGGAATTGTCGCATAGCACGGTTACCCCCACTGAATACGGCGATATGTCATGCTGCAGACTGGCCAACAAGTAAACCTCGCTCCGCCCGCAGTACAGGCGCCGGTTCAAAAACCCGCTTCCGGTCGTGCGCTCGCGTTGACCACACGAATGCAGGCCATTCTGGCCGTTCCAGTGGCGACCTTGGTTGCCCTGGGAGTTCACCTGTGCCTTCCGAACAACGAGATGCCGCCGGACGCGCGTTTATACTCCTTGTTCCTGAGTGAAGTTTTCGGTGCGGGCGTTGCCGCCGCAATGATCCAGCTTTTCTGGCCGGGGTTGCGGCGGTGGATGCGGAGCATGTGCCCCATCTTTGCCGCGGCGATCCTGACATTGGGTGGCTGGGAGTTGATCACCGGGGTCCTGCGCTGGTTGCCGTTGCCGTATTTTCCCGCCCCGGCGGCGGTGCTGCAAAGCATGGTGAATGATCGCGCCCTCCTCTTCGACAGCACCTGGCATTCCCTGCTGCTGCTGTTTTCAGGCTATGTGTTGGGTGTGCTGGTCGCCTTGATTACCGGCGTGTGCATTGGCTGGTCAGCCCGCATGCGGTACTGGGGCATGCCGCTGTTGAAGGTCGTCGGACCGATTCCCGCCACCGCCTGGATTCCGCTGGCCATGGTGGTTTCTCCGTCCACCATGTTCTCCGCCGTGGGCCTGATTGCGCTGGCGGTCTGGTTTCCAGTGTCCATGCTGACCATTTCCGGCATTGCCAACACCCGCGCTTCCTATCTGGACGTTGCCCGCACCCTGGGCGCGGGGCGGTGGTATCTGATATTCCGCGTTGCGATTCCCGCCGCCATGCCGAGCATTTTCGTCGGGTTGTTCATGGGATTGGGAACCTCGTTCCTGACGCTGGTGGTGGCCGAGACCGTGGGCGTGAAGTCCGGCTTGGGTTGGTACGTCAGTTGGGCGCAAGGCTGGGCCGAATACGGCAAGGTCTTCGCCGCGCTGATCATCATGGCCGCCTTCTTCTCAACCATCATGACCTTGTTGTTCAAGGTGCGCGATCGCGTGCTGGGCTGGCAGAAAGGGATGATCAAATGGTGACGGAATCCCAGGCGGCTTCCACCGAAGGCTTTCCGCTCAGAATTCTGGGTGTGCGGAAGAGCTTTCCCGCGTCCAACAACCCGGCAGCCCAAACGCTGGCTCTGGATGCCACCACCCTTTCCGTGGCGGCGGGTGAATTCGTTTCCATCATCGGCCCCAGCGGCTGTGGCAAGTCCACGCTGCTGCGCCTGCTGGCCGGCCTGGATGCGCCCGACGCCGGCGAGCTTTGGGTCGGCGATGATCCCATCACCGGTCCCAGCGCCGAACGGGGTCTGGTTTTTCAGGATCCCAATCTTTTTCCCTGGCTCACCGTCAGCCGCAACATCCAGGCCGGCCTGGTCGCGCGCGGTCTGCTCCAAAAGAAACGGCCGGAGGTGGACGAGTTCATGCGTCTGGTGGGTTTGGAAGCATTTGCCAATGCCTACCCGCACCATCTTTCCGGCGGCATGGCCCAGCGGGTTGCCCTGGCGCGGGCGCTGATCAATCATCCCAAGGTGCTGCTGCTCGATGAGCCGCTGGGCGCGCTCGATGCCTTCACCCGCATGCGCATGCAGGATGAGGTGTTGCGCCTCTGGCAGGCCCGCCGCACCACGATGCTCCTGGTGACCCATGACATTGACGAGGCCATCTACATGGGAGACCGCATCGTCATCATGACGCCGCACCCCGGCCGCATCGAGCGGAACATTGCCATCACCCTCGACCGGCCGCGCCAGCGAAACAGCCCGGAATTCCTTCGTCTGCGGGGTGAGATTCTGGAACTGCTCCATTTTGCCGGTAATGCCAAACGCGATAACGCCGGTGGAGAGGTTCCCGGAAAGCCAGCGGATAAACCGGCCATTTCCCGGGCGCCGGAAATTTCCTCACCCGCTGCCGTTGCGCCCGGGCTGACAGATTCGCCGCCACCGGATGCCCAGGTCATCATCATCGGCGGCGGGCCGGCCGGTTCAACCCTTGGGGCGTATCTGGCGCAGGCTGGCATTCGCCACATCATCCTTGATCAAGCCGTGCATCCCCGACCGCACGTGGGTGAATCACTGGTTTGTTCGACGACCCGCATTTTTCAGGACATCAATTTTCTTTCCGTGATGGAACGGGAACGGTTTGTGCGCAAATACGGTGCGGTGTGGACGCATTGGGGAGACGAGCGCGAGCATATCATCCGCTTTCGCGAGATTCCTGAACTCGGTCTCACGCAGGATTATACCTACCACGTGGATCGCAGCCGTTTTGACCAGCTCCTGTTGCGGCACGCCGCGCAGCAGGGCTCCCGGGTGCTTGAAAACGCGCGCGTCGAAAGCGTCGAGTTTGACGCTGCCGGGGCCGCCACCGGTGTTCGGGTGAAGCAAAACGGACAGGAACGCGTGCTGCGCTGCCAGCTGGTGGTGGATGCTTCGGGCCGCAACACGGTGCTCGGCTCGCAACTGCGGCTCAAACGCCATGACGCCCTCTTCGATCAATTCGCCGTGCATAACTGGTTTGAGGGCGTGGACCGGGGCCCGGCGGAAACCGGGGACTACATTCACATCCACATCCTCTCCCTGCCGCGCGCCTGGGTGTGGTTGATTCCCATCAACCCGACCGTCACTTCGGTCGGCATTGTCACGAAAGGCTCCGATTTCACGAAAAATCATGAATCGACGGAGACATTTTTTGCCCGGCACATCGCCAGCCACCCGTTGCTCGCGCGGCGGATGGCCAAGGCCCGGCCGATGCAGGAATTCACGCGCGAGGGGAATTACAGCTATGTGATGGATCGTTTTGCCGGGGACGGCTGGCTGCTGCTGGGCGATGCCGCGCGCTTTGTGGATCCCGTCTTTTCCTCCGGCGTGAGTGTCGCAATGGAATCAGCCAAACGCGCCGCCGATGTCATCATTCGCGCGCTGGCTAAAAACCATGTGGGCGTGGGCGCCTTTACTGAATACGAGCAGACGCTGCGCGCCGGCATGGACATCTGGCGGGAATTCATCCTGCTTTATTATCGGCTGCCGCCGCTTTTCTTCGACCTGATCGCGCGGCCCGACACGCGTGGCCAGCTCACCAGACTGTTGCAGGGAGATGTCTATGACCGGTCATCCGCGCCGATTCTGGGACAAATGCGCAACACGATCAAAATCGTGGCCGCTGACCGGCAACATCCCTGGCACCCGCATCTGAGTGAAGATCTGGTCTTTGCGGACAAGAATTAATTCGCCGGCCGCCACTGCAGAATGTTTTGGAAGTTGAGCCCGTCCGCGTCGGGGTCGTCGCCGGACATTATTTTAGAAGTTCCTCGGTTTTTTGGATGTCTGCCAGCGTGCCGGTTTGAAACCAGCGGCCACGGTGCGGCAGGCAAAAAAGCCGGTTTTGCGCGAGCGCCTGCCGCCAGAGTACTTTGACGGAGAATTTTCCTTCGGGGGCGTCGCGCAACACGCGTGGATGAAAAATGCCAATGCCGGCGATGATGTAGGGCGCTTCCCCGGTATTCCAATCGAAGGTGTTTTCGCGTTTGACGAAAAGATGGTCTTCACCCTTGTCATATCCGACCGCCTTGGACCTGGCCTGCGCCAGCAGCAGAAAATCCATTTTCGAATCGTCCCAATGCCGGGCCAGGCGGGCCAGCGCGGTTTCACCTTCATCCATCCAGATGATGTCGCTGTTGATGGTGAAGACCGGTTCGTTACCGAGCAGCGGCAGCGCCTTTTTCAATCCGCCGCCGGTTTCGAGCGGCTCGGGTTCATCGGACAGCCGGATGGTCAGGCCTTGGTGGCCAGCCAGCCAGGCGGTCAGCTGTTCCTTGAGATGCGAGACGTTGATGACGATCTCTTCAATGCCGTAGGCCTGCAACCGGTCGAGTGCGTACTGAATCATCGGCTTGCCCGCGACCGGGACCAGCGGTTTGGGGACGCGATCAGTCAGGGGTTTCAGCCGCGTGCCGTAACCGGCGGCCAGGACCATGGCTTTTTTAATTGTGCCGGGCATATTGGGCGAACCAGTTTTTCACGTGGGCCAACATGGGATGGCGCAACGCCTTTTGCAACAACCGCTCCACGCGCGGGGAATGAAGCTGTTGATAATCGGGTTTCCCCTCCTGCCGGCTCAACCGTTCGAAGATGGCCAGCACCCGCGTGTGTCGCAACGCGGCCAGAATGGCCATGGAAGTTTCGAAGCCGTTCCGGTCGAGCGCCGGGAACTGCGCCAGATAACGGGCGGCCATTTTGTTTTGCAACGCTTCAGGCACATCGCGGCGCGCATCTTCGAGCAGTGACACCAGGTCGTAGGTGACCGGGCCCTGGTAGGCGTCCTGAAAATCCAGCAGCCCGGCCTGCCGGATGCCGGTGCGGCCGGGCAGCAACATCAGATTGGCCACGTGATAATCCCGCAGCAGAAGTGAGGCGGGCACCTGATGCGCCAGAGGCAATACTTCGTGCCACGCTTTTCGGAATCCGGTCTTGCCGGCTTCAGCAATTCCCGGCGTGCACCACTCCAGAAACAGCTCGATGTCCTGGAGCATTTTTTCCGGATCATACGCTCGCAAACCATCGGGGATGGCCCGGGGCTGTTTGTGCAGGGCAATCAAAACGTCGGTTGCGAGGGTAAAAAGCCCCTCCGGTTCCGCTCCCTGATCCAGCCGGCGCGCGAAGGTGGCATCGCCAAAATCCTCCAGCAGCAGGAGTCCCCGGGCATCATCCCGGGCCAGAATGGTGGGCGCGCTGAAACCGAGTTGCAGCAGATGTTCATCAATCCGGCCGAACGGCGCGACGGTTTCCCGTGCCTGCGAAGCGTCCATGAGGATGGCGCTTTTTGTCTCATTTCGCAGGCGGAAATATTTCCGGGTGGAGGCGTCTCCGGTGAGCGGTTCGCCGGCGGCGATATTCCAGCCGGTGGAACCGAGAAACTTGCGGATGTTGATGTTCAGGGCCGTTGTAACCACGGATGGACACCGATTAACACGGATAAAGCCGGGAGGCGATAAAAAAGCCTGGCTGACCATTGCCGGTGGTTGGCTTCCGACCGGTTCTGGCTTTTCAAGCCGGCGGGTTCATGTTAGAGATGCGGCGGCATGAAAGGATTATTATGATTGAATTTGCGCTCGAAAAATTTCCCATTTCCCTGAAGTTGCGTGATGGCACGGCGGTGGTCGTGCGCCCGCTCAACAAACGCGACGAGGCCAAGCTGCACAAATTTTTTCTCGCCGTGCCCGAGGAGGAGCGCCTCTTCATCAAACAGCCCATCTTTGAGCGCGCCATGTTCCGCAAATGGTGCCGGCACCCCGATTTCGAAAGCAACCTGCCGTTGTTGATGTTGCACGGGAACAAGGTCATCGGCGAGGCAACGCTGCATCAACGGGCGGGCGGCTGGAAACGGCATATCGGGCTGATTGGCGTCTTGACGCATCCCGGTTATCGCGGCCGCGACGTGGCCAAAATTCTGGTGGAGGAACAGGTGCAAATCGCCCGGATTCTGGGTCTGCGCAAGCTGGAGGCGGAACTGAACGGCGAGCGCAAGGTGGCCATCCTCGCTTTGGAGCAGATCGGTTTTTCCCGGCTCATGTGCCTGGAGGATTATGTGCTCGACATGAAAGCCGTCCCGCACGATTTGATCGTGATGGGCATGAATCTGAAGGTGGATGAGGAATACGCCGGCGTGGGCGGTTGAGCGGATGCTTTTAACCCCGGAACCCCGAAAATCCACGGAAACTGTCGACCGCCGATTACCCGGTCGCTGCTCAAGTCAGGCGGGAAAAGGGGGAAATGCTGGCACGAAATATGCGATGCTATGGCAACGATGAACCAGCCTATTGGTCAGCCAAGACACAGACACATATTGGTGGTGGATGACGAACCGCTCGTCCGCTATACCGTTCAGTTGTTGCTACAAGGTGAAGGGTATGTCGTTCACGGGGCTGAAAGCGGCGCGGAGGCGCTGGCCTTGTTTGAGCCCGGCAAGTTCGACATGATTTTCACCGACTACTTCATGCCGGAGATGAAGGGCGACCAATTGGCCGCGGCCATCAAACAGCGCTCCCCCAAGCAGCCTATCGTGATGTTGACGGCCTATCCGGAAAAACTTCAGACTTACGACTGTCCCCTGGGTGGCGTTGATTCCATCATCTGCAAGCCGTTCGAACTTGAAACCCTGCAGTCGGCGATCGGCCGATACGCTCCGGGCTGAACCTTGGTTTGGTTGCTGGCTCGGAGTCAAGGTTTCAGGGAAAAATCCGCGTTCCCTCCGCCGGCGCGTTTTTCGTGACGCCCCCGGTAAATCAAAAAAGCGCGCCGGGGAAGTTGAACTTCGACCGGCGCGCGTGAGCGTAATCTGTCTCGCGGTTACCTCGCCACCAACTCATCCATTCGCGGCACCGACGGTTTGGAACCATTCCCTTCCCCCGACGACTTTTCCACCGGGATGCGCATGGCGTAAAAGGAGCGATAAACGAAGGTGAGGGCAATGAGGAAGAAGACGATGCCGATGCCGGTCTTCAAGGGTTGGTTGGTCATGGTGACGGC
>Ga0302319_10001745_pt1 | contig 48231 bp, 39 predicted proteins | sample Bog_T0_2_FD_203319 | JGI IMG/M metagenome (GOLD analysis project Ga0302319, IMG submission 203319) | Peat permafrost microbial communities from Stordalen Mire near Abisko, Sweden - Bog_T0_2 | ecosystem: Environmental > Terrestrial > Soil > Wetlands > Peat | place: Sweden: Abisko, Stordalen Mire... | reverse complement strand
CGGAGGTACTTCTCGTACTCGGTCAGGGTCGGCACGGGCGCATGGTGGGGCAATCGCAGCCCCGTTGGCAAGGGCGCCAGCCTCCCCCACGGGCCTGTGCGTGTCCTCGGCGGTGCCTGTGAACCGTCCCGTGAACGTACTCGCGTCTTGCCAGGGGTGAGGGTGGGTCTTGTCAGGGGTGATGACGCGTCCGCCAGGGGTGAGGGTGGGTCTTGTCAGGGGTGATGACCCGTCCGCCAGGGGTGAGGGTGGGTCTTGTCAGGGGTGATGACGCGTCCGCCAGGGGTGATGACACGTCCGCCAGGGGTGATGCTGCGTCTTCCCCGGCGTGCGACGCCGCGGCTCAGGCATACTGGTCGCGAGTGAAGCTCGACGCCTTCGAACGCCTGGCCACCGAAGGGGAGGTGGTCCCCCTGGTGCGCCGCATCGCCCTGCCGGGAGGCCCGGGGGCTGCGCGTGCGTTGCCGCGTGCGCTCCAGGCGAGAGGCTCGGCGTTCGTCCTCGAGTCCGCGCGCCCTGCACGGGACGCCGACTCGCGGGACGACGGCTGGGAGGCGGGGCAGGTGACGCTCCTCGGTGTGCGCCCGCGCGGGGTGTGGCGCGCGTGGGGGAACCGCGTGGAGGTGACGGAGCAGGGCCAGGCGACCGTGACGACGCACGAGGAGCGGCCGCTCGACAGCCTGTTCAAGCGTGTCGGAAGGCGACCGACGCTGGCGGGGGTGCCGCGCTTCTCGGGAGGGCTGGTCGGGTACCTGGGATGGGGAGCCGCGCGGTGGTTCGAGCCGAAGGTGCCGGCGCGCCTGGGGGCGGACCCGAGCTTCCCGGACGCGGAGTTCCTGCTGGTCGACGACCTCGCGGCGATCGACTGGAGGGCAGGGACGGCGCAGCTCATCGCCAACGTCGAGCCCGCGAGGTTCGCGGACGTGCGGTCTGCGTTCGTCGCGGCCACCCTTCGCCTCGACGCGCTGGAGTCGACGCTCGCGCTCGGTGAGCTGGGGAGCGAGGCTGCCTCGGACCCGGTGACGGGCCTGGCGACGGGCCTGGGCGAAGCGACCGACGCGTGGGGAGGGGCGGGGTTCGAGGCGGCGGTCGAGACCGTGCTCGGTCACCTGCGGGCGGGGGACTGCATGCAGGCGGTCCTGTCGCGACGTCTCACCGCACCCTTCGGCGGCGACCCGCTCGACCTCTACGAGCGCCTGCGCCGCGCCTCCCCGGTGCCGTATCACTTCCTGCTCCGCTTCGAGGAGGGGGCGGACGAGCGGCGTGCGGTGATCGGGGCCTCGCCCGAGCTGCTCGTGCGCGTGCGTGAAGGAGAGGTCACCGTGCGCCCCATCGCAGGGACACGCCCGCGCGGGGCGACGCCGGAGGAGGACGACCGTCGCGAGGTGGAGCTGCGCGGAGACCCCAAGGAGCTGGCCGAGCACGTGATGCTCGTCGACCTCGGGAGGAACGACGTCGGGCGTGTCGCGACGCCGGGCTCGGTGCGCGTGGACGAGCGAGAGAAGCTGCTGCGGTTCTCGCACGTGATGCACCTGATCTCCCAGGTCGCGGGGACGCTGCGCGACGACCTCACGCCGCTCGACGCGCTGGCCGCCGCCTTCCCTGCAGGGACGGTGAGCGGTGCGCCGAAGCTGCGCGCCCTCGAGATCATCGACGCCCTCGAGCCCGTCCCGCGAGGCCCGTATGGTGGCGCGGTCGGGACCGTGTGCTATGACGGATCTCTCGTGATGGCGATCCACCTGCGCTCACTGGCCCTTGCAGGGCAAGAGCTCCGCCTCCAGGCGGGTGCGGGGATCGTGTCCGACAGCCAGCCGGCCCAAGAGCTCGCGGAGACCGAGGCCAAGCTGGCCGGGGTCCGTGCGGCGCTTGGCCTGGCAACTGGCCGCTGGCGACGCTGGTAAAGCGCCGGCCCGCTACGACATAGGCCGAGGACCACCGCCGCGTTACCCGGGCGGCGAGTCCTGGAACCGCGCCCGGCGTTCGCTCCCCCTGACCCCGGACCTTTCCCCCGAGATCGGGGGCAAGGGAGATCGCGAGGGACGTGGGCTCCTTTCCTCCGAGATCGCGGGAAAGGCCGGGACAGGGGGCTTCGCAATGGGCGTCACGAGAGCAGCCATCCATGATCCTCCTCATCGACAACTACGACTCCTTCACCTTCAACCTCGCCCAGGCCTTCTGGTCCCTCGGCGCGGAGCTCACCGTGCTGCGCAACGACGCGATCACCCTCGCCGACATCCTGCGCCTCCGTCCTCAGGCCCTCGTCGTCTCTCCCGGACCCGGGAGGCCCTCGAGCGCCGGCGTCTCGGTCGCGGCGATCCGCGCGCTGTCGGGGCGCATCCCGATCCTCGGCGTGTGCCTCGGTCACCAGGCGATAGGGGAGGTGTTCGGGGCCACGCTCGACTTCGCGGCGCGCGTGCTTCACGGGAAGGCGTCCTCGGTCGCGCACAGCGGGACGGGGCTCTTCGCCGGCCTCCCTTCCTCCATCGACGTGGGTCGCTACCACTCGCTCAGCCTCCGCAGGGACTCGCTCCCCGAGAGCCTCGAGGCGACCGCGTTCAGCGAGGACGACGGCGAGGTCATGGCCATCCGGCACCGCTCCCACCCGACGGTGGGGGTCCAGTTCCACCCCGAGTCCGTGCTCACGCCGCACGGGCCCGGGCTCCTCAAGAACTTCCTGGGCTGCATCACCGAGACCGCGGGGGCGACATGCTGAAGGAAGCGATTCACGACGTGAGCGAGCGACGAGACCTCACCCGCCTTCGCATCTCGGAAGTGTTCGAGGAGATCTTCGCGGGGCGGGCGACGGCGGCGCAGGTCGGGGCGCTGCTCCTCGCGCTGCGCATGAAGGGGGAGACGGTGGAGGAGGTGACGGGGGCGGCGCTGTCGCTGCGCGCGCGGGCGAGACCGATGAGGACGCCACGGGGCCGCGTCGTGATGGACACGTGCGGGACCGGCGGAGACGGAGCGGGGACCTTCAACGTCTCCACCGCGGTGGCGTTCGTCGTCGCAGCGGCAGGGGTGACGGTGGCGAAGCACGGCAACGTGCGGGTGTCGTCCTCGTGCGGGAGCGCGGACGTGCTCGCGGCGGCGGGGGTGAACATCCATGCGTCGCTCGAGTGCGTGGAGCGGTGCCTCGAGGAGGTCGGCATCGCGTTCGTCCTCGCGCCGCTGTTCCACCCGGTCATGAGGGAGGTCGCCGCCGTGAGACGGGACCTCGGCGTGCGCTCTATCTTCAACGTGCTCGGACCGCTGGTGAACCCGGCCCGCGCGCAGCGGCAGCTGCTCGGGGTCTATGACCGCGCCCTCGTCCCCATCGTCGCGGGGGCGCTCCTGGCGCTGGGGACGGAGCGGAGCCTGGTCGTGCACGGAACGCATGGCGACAAGGGGCTCGACGAGGTCTCGCCGTCGGGGCCGACGCACGCGAGCCTCATAGAGGAGGGGCGCGTGACCGAGATGACGATTCATCCCGAGGACGCCGGCGTCGAGAGGCAGGGCGCGGCGGGGGGATGCGAGGCGGCCCTCCAGGGAGGAGACGCGGAGCAGAACGCGCGGATGCTGCGTGACGTGCTCGGAGGGGCGACGGGGGCGCTGCGCGAGGTCGTCGTGCTCAACGCCGCTGCGGCGCTGTGGGTCTCCGGGACGGCGGGCGACCTCCGCGAGGGGGCGACGAGGGCGCGGGCTCTCCTGGACGACGGGTCGGCCGCGAGGAAGCTCGAGGCGCTCGCGCGCATGACGCAGGCCCATGCTGCGCGTGAGCCGGAGTTGACCGCGCGTCTCGCCGAAGGGAGCGTGGCGTCATGAGCTTCGTTTCCCCCCGCGGTGTCCTTGGCGAGCTGGTTGCTGCTGCCCACGAGCGTGTTCGCACGAGCCGCTCTCAAGCCCGCCCCCTCCCTCCACCCACGCAGCTGAGGCCGCCGTCGGCGTTCCACGACGCGCTCACGCAGCCAGGGCGCTTCCCGCTCATCTGCGAGGTGAAGCGCGCGTCCCCCTCGGCCGGCATGCTGCGCTCGGGGCTGGAGGTGGACGCTCAGGCTCGCGTCTACGAGGCGGCGGGCGCCGCAGCCGTGAGCGTGCTCACGGAGCCGTCGCGGTTCCTCGGCAGCCTCGCCGACCTGGGGCGGGTGCGCGACACGGTGGCGGTGCCCCTCCTGCGGAAGGACTTCATCGTCGATCCGCGCATGGTCGACGAGGCGTTCGCGTACGGAGCGGACGCGGTGCTCCTCATCGCAGCGGCCATCCCGCCCGAGCTGCTCCTCGCGTGCGCCACGCGCGCCGACGACCTCGGGATGGACTGCCTGCTCGAGCTCATCTACCCGCGCGACCTCGAGGTCCTGCCCCTGCGGCCGTGGCCCATCGTGGGGGTGAATGCGCGCGACCTCGAGACCCTCGAGATGGATCTGGGTCGCTTCAAGGAGCTCGCCTCCCAGGCGAAGGCCCCAGGGCGCGTGCTCGTGGCAGAGAGCGGCCTCGCGTCGCTGTCGGCCGTGAAGAGCGTGAGGGCGGACGGAGCCCAGGCAGCGCTGGTCGGAGAGGCGCTGCTGCGGTCCGAGCGGCCTCACCAGCTGATCACCTCGTGGAGCGCGCAGTGATGGGCACTCGCACACGCGTGAAGGTCTGTGGGCTACGTCGGCGCGAAGACGTCGAGCGATGCGTCGAGCTCGGGGTCGAGATGCTGGGCTTCAACTGCTGGGAGGGGAGCCCGCGGTACGTCGCGCCGCTGGCGCTCACGTCGCTCGTACGCGCGGCGCGTTCGCAGGAGGTCGTGCTGGTGTTCGTGAGAGCGGAGCCCGACGAGGTGGGAGCGGTGCTGTCGGCGATCGACATCCCGCGAGACCGCCTCTCCATCCAGCTGCACGGCGACGAGGACCCGGCGCGCTACTCCTCGCTCGGCGTGCGCATCGTCCAGGTGCTTCGCCTCGCCAGGCCGGGCGAGCCAGTGCGGCCCGTGCTCACGTCGCGAGTGCTGCTCGACGCGCACACACCGGGCTTCGGAGGGACGGGGCGTCGCATCGATCCCGAGACGGTCCTCCGGCTGCTGCCCGTGCTTCCGGAGGAGTGGATGCTCGCCGGGGGGCTCGACGCCGCCTGTGTGAGAGAGCTCGTGGAGCGGTTCCGGCCGTGGGCGGTCGACGTGGCGAGCGGCGTCGAGGTGTCTCCGGGGGTGAAGGATCACGGGAAGCTCGCGGCCTTCGTGGCGAGCGTGCGTAGCGAACGGGAGAGCGAGACGGTGACAAAGCCATGCTGAACAGGGATCTACAGAGACCGAGCGTTGGTGCCTTCGGCGCGTACGGGGGTAGGTACGTCCCGGAGACCCTCATCCCTGCGCTGGAGGAGCTGGAGGCCGGGTTCGCCCTGGCGAGGGCGGATGCGGGCTATCTGCGGGAGCTCGCGGAGCTGCTGCGTGACTTCGGGGGACGACCGACGCCGCTGATGTTCGCCTCCACGCTGTCCGCTCGCTCGGGAGCTCGCGTGTACCTGAAGCGCGAGGACCTCGTGCACACCGGGGCGCACAAGCTGAACAACACGCTGGGGCAGTGCCTGCTCGCGCGGCGCATGGGGAAGTCACGCGTGATCGCGGAGACGGGCGCGGGGCAGCACGGGGTGGCGACGGCGGCGGCGTGTGCGCGGCTCGGGCTCCGGTGCGAGGTGTTCATGGGCGCGGTCGATGTCGAGCGGCAGGCACCGAACGTCCAGCGGATGAAGCTGCTCGGCGCGACCGTCCACCCGGTCGAGAGCGGCACGCGCACCCTGAAGGACGCGATGAACGAGGCGCTGCGCGACTGGGTGACGCACGTGCGAACGACCTTCTACTGCCTGGGCAGCGTCGCGGGGCCGCACCCGTATCCGACGCTGGTGCGGGACCTCCAGCGGGTCATCGGGGACGAGGCGCGCGCGCAGGTGCTCGAGCGGGAAGGGCGGCTGCCCGATGCGGTGGTGGCGTGCGTCGGCGGAGGGTCGAACGCGATGGGGCTCTTCACGGCGTTCCTCGGCGACGCGGGGGTGAAGCTGTGGGGCGTGGAGGCGGCGGGGGACGGGCTCACCACGCGGCGGCACGGGGCATCGCTCGCGCTCGGGCGTCCGGCGATCCTGCACGGGTCGCGGAGCTCGGTGCTGCAGGACGACGACGGGCAGATCGCGCATGCCCACTCGATCAGCGCGGGCCTCGACTACCCGGGCGTCGGGCCCGAGCTCGCGGCGCTCCGTGATTCAGGTCGCCTCTCTCTGGCGAGCGCGACGGACACCGAGGCCGTGCAGGCCTTCGCGCGGCTGTGTCGCGACGAGGGGATCCTGCCGGCGCTCGAGAGCTCACACGCGCTGGCCCGGACGGTGGACATCGCGAAGCAGCATGCCGCTGTCGAGGGCGGAGCGCTCCTCGTCGTGAACCTGTCGGGGCGCGGGGACAAGGATCTGACGCAGGCGCAGGCGGCGCTGGACGCGCTGGCAGGAGAGACATCATGAGCGGGTCACGGATCACCGGCGCGTTCGAGCGGGCCAGGAGCGAGGGGCGCGCGGCGCTCATCGTGTACGTCTGCGCGGGGGACCCGAGCCTGGAGGCCACGGCCGCCCTGGTTCCCGAGCTCGCCCGCGCCGGTGCGGACATCATCGAGCTGGGGGTTCCGTTCTCCGACCCGATGGCGGACGGCCCCGTCATCCAGGCCGCGTCGGAGCGTGCGCTCGCGAGCGGGACGACGCTGCGCGGGATCCTGACGATGGTCGAGGCGCTCCGGCGCGCGGGCACGGACGTCCCGCTCGCGCTCATGAGCTACCTGAACCCGATCCACGCCCTCGGCGACCTCCCGTCGATCGCGAGTGCCGGGGTCGACGCGCTCATCCTCCCGGATCTCCCCTACGACGAGGCGGCTCCGTGGCGAACGGCGATCGAGGCGTGCGCGATGGATCTCATCCCGCTCGCGGCACCGACGACCGCACCCGAGCGCCTCGCGGCCATCGGAGCCGTCGCGCGCGGCTTCCTCTACTTCGTCAGCAGGACCGGCGTCACCGGGGCACAGAAGGGCCTTCCGCCGGAGCTCCCGTCGCAGCTCCTCGCAGCCCGAGCCGTCTCACGCGCTCCGGTGGCCGTGGGTTTCGGCGTCGACTCCCCCGCCCACGCAAGCGCCCTCGCGCGGCATGCGGACGGTGTGATCGTCGGGAGCGCCCTCATCGAGCGCCTCCACTCGCTCCCAGGCCCCGCAGGCGCCGCAGCCGCGATCGCCTTCGTACGCGCCCTCGCCGACGCCCTTCGAAGCACTCCGTCCGCCCCTCGCCCGTCCGCGAGCTCTCCGTCTCCGCTGCCTACAACGTCCACCGAGGTCTCCCCATGCTGATCGTCCTTCGTCCCGATGTCACCGCCGCCCAGCAGGAGGCGCTCGAGCAGCTCATTCGAAGCCGGGGCCTCGTTCCCCACGCGATCCCGGGCGTCGCCCGGACGGCCATCGGCATCACCGGCAACCCTGGCGCGCTCGATCCGGAGCCGTACCGCGACCTGCCCGGTGTCGCGGACGCGATCGCCGTCTCGCAGCCCTACAAGCTCGTCTCGCGGGAGTGGAAGCCCGACCAGACCGTCGTGATGGTCCGCGGCGTCCCCATCGGCGGGCCGCGCGTGATCGTGATGGCGGGGCCGTGCTCGGTGGAATCGAGGGAGCAGGTCCACGAGGCCGGTCGCGGGGTCTCGCGCGCCGGCGCCCGGATGCTGCGTGGAGGGGCGTTCAAGCCGAGGACGTCGCCCTACGAGTTCCAGGGGCTCAAGGAGGAGGGGCTGCGGTTGCTCGCGGAGGTGCGTGCGGAGACGGGGCTCCCGATCGTCACCGAGGTGAAGGACACGGCGACGCTGCCGGCCGTGGCCGAGGTGGCCGACCTCCTCCAGATCGGCGCTCGGAACATGCAGAACTTCTCGCTGCTCGAGGCGGTGGGCGACCTCCGGATCCCCGTGCTGCTCAAGCGAGGGATGAGCGCGACGCTGAAGGAGCTGCTGATGGCGGCGGAGTACATCGTCTCGCGCGGCAACCCCAACGTCATCCTGTGCGAGCGCGGCATTCGCACCTTCGAGACGATGACCCGCAACACCTTCGACATCAACGCCATCCCGATGCTCAAGGAGCGCAGCCATCTCCCTGTCATCGCGGACCCGTCGCACGGCGTCGGCGTCCGGAGCGCGGTCGGCCCCGTCGCGAAGGCGGCGATCGCTGCCGGCGCCGACGGTGTCATCATCGAGGTGCACCCGCGCCCGAGCGAGGCGCTCTCCGACGGCGCGCAGTCCCTGGACATCGCCCAGTTCACCGAGCTGATGGCAGGGCTCTCGAAGATCGCCGAGGCGGTGGGCCGCTCGCTCTAGTCGAGCAGAGCGCCGTCACCCGCACCTCTGCGCTCGACTACGGGCCGGGCGCGAAGCGGGCGAAGACGGCGAGGCCGGCGAGCAGGATGACGAGGGTGACGCCGAACGCGATGAGCATGACCTTCTTCGGGTTCGCCGCCGGAGGAGGCATGCTCGCCGAGAGCAGGGGGCGCGGACTCCGCCCGGCGCCCGTCGGCGCAAGTGAGCTCAAGGCGGGTGAAGGCGCTCGCGCTGGTGCTGCCAGGGGAGCGGTGTTCGCCGCGGGGCTGCCGTTCTCGAACGATCCGAGCGGCGCGGTCGCCTCGTGAGGCGCCGTCGATACGGGATCGGGGGGCGGCGGCCTGGAGGTCGGGTGGCGTCGTGTGAGGGGGATGCTCTGCATCTCCGGGGACGACTCCGGGTCGGTCACGATCACCCGCACCGCAGGCGCAGGCTCGCTCTCGCCGAGCGGTGACCCGTGCGCCGCGAGGAGGGGGCTCATTCCGCCCGGAAGCACGAAGCCCGGAGAGCCCGGTCCCACCTGCGTCACCATGCTCGGCGCCGACTCGGGCCCGTTGTAGGTCGCCGGGACCCTGACCTTGATGCCCTCCTCCTTGACCACGCGCTTGATCTGGCCCCAGAGCGCGTGCATGTCCGGCGGCCGCTTCGTCTTGTCGACGCGCACCGCGCGGTAGAGGAGGTCCTCGATCTTCTCGGGCAGCTCGATCCCGAGCGCCGTTGCCGACAGGTCCGCCTTCTCGTCGAACGCCTTGCGGGCGGCGTCGACCATCGTCTCGGCCGGGCGCACCTTCTTGTCCATCAGCACTTCGAGGATGACGAACGCGAAGCTGTACACGTCGGTCCACGGACCGATCGGGCCGCGCTTCGGGTCGAACTGCTCCGGCGCGCCGTACGACAGCGAGCAGAAGATGCCTTGCGACATCGTGTGCTGCGCGGGGCCCAGGCCGATGCCGTCGTCCGTCAGCACCTTGGCGAGGCCGAAGTCGAGCACCTTGCTGCGGGTGCCGTCGCGCGTCTCGGCGAGGAACAGGTTCCCCGGCTTCAGGTCACGATGGACCACCCCCTGGGCGTGGGCATAGTCGAGCGCCATCGCCGCGGGGTCGAGGAGGCGGATGGTCTCCTGGAGCGTGCGTCCGAGCATGCGGCGCGAGCGACGATCCTTGAGGTCCTGGAAGAGGGAGACCCCCTCGAGCCACTCGAGGACCATGTACGGCACGAGCACGCCCGTCACCTTCGACTCGACGGTGCCGCTCGAGATGCTGCGCACGATGTTGAGGTTGCCCTGCGAGAGCCGGTACATGATGCGGCTCTCGGCCTGGAAACGCTCGACGACGGCGTCGATCATGTTCGGCGTGAGGCCGGCGGGGATCTTCAGGCACTTGATGGCGACGGGCTCGTCGAGCCCCAGGTGGTGCGCGCGGTAGACGACGCTGAAGCCGCCTTCGCCGATGACGTCGTCGACCCTGTAGTGGGACTCGATGTTCTCGCCGACAAAGCCAAAAAAGTCCCGCGCAGCTGCCATCCCTCCACCTATCTATCACGCATCAACGCGCGCGGGGGGTGCGCGTACGGGGCGCCGCTCGCGGTTCAGCCGCAGTTTCTTTCGCCGCCTCGCCTTGAGCTCGAAGCCGGCGCGGGCGACGCTCGTCCTCCATCACGCTGTCTCGAGTGCCAGGCCTGCCGTTTCGCTGCTTCCTGCGCTCGGCGTACTTCTCGGCCTGCTCGATGATGGCCCCTGCCACGTCGATGCCGCTCGCCCGCTCGATGCCCTCGAGCCCGGGTGAGCTGTTGATCTCGAGGATCTTCGGGCCGGTCTTCGCCTCCAGCATGTCGACGCCCGCCACCTCCAGCCCCATGACCTTCGTCGCTGCGATGGCCGCGATGCGGTAGCGACGGTCGAGCTCGACGGCGACTCCGTGCCCCCCTCGGTGCAGGTTCGACCGGAACTCCCCCTTCTTGGCCTGCCGTCGCATGGCCGCGATGACGCGCCCTCCGACGACGATCGCCCGGTAGTCCCGACCCTTCGACTCGGCGATGTACTCCTGAAGGATGATGTCCTGCCCCATCGCCCACAGCGTCTCGAGCAGGCTCGTCACCGCCTGAGGAGTCTCGGCGATCATCGTCCCGATCCCCTGCGCTCCCTGCTGCAGCTTCACGATGGCGGGGGTGCCTCCCACGAACGACAGCGCGAGCTCGACCGAGTCGGGCGTGCGGGCGCAGACCGTCTTCGGGACGTCGATGTCCTTCTTGGTCAGCAGCTGGATGGAGCGCAGCTTGTCCCGCGAGCGCGCGATGGCGACCGAGGTGTTGAGGACCGGCACCCCCATCATGTCGAACTGGCGCACGACGGCGAGGCCGTAGTTGGTGATCGAGGCGCCGATCCTCGGGATGATGATGTCCGCCTCGGGGACGACCTGGCTCCCGAGGAACATCGAGGGGCGGCCACGGGAGACGACGATGTGGAAATCCAGCGGGTCTGCCACCGTCGCGACGTGCCCGCGGGCGCGTGCGGCGAGGACGAGGCGGCTGGTCGAGTAGAGCGCGGGGCTCCGCGAGAGAATGAGGATACGCATCCGGGGACGGCGAAGGTACGGGGGCGCGACCGGCCCCGCAACGCCTCCGGTGTTACCGCGTCGCGACGACGTCGGCGGACGGTGTGGCGACCACGACCACCGTGGCGGGCATGCTCGCACCCGCGGCGTCGGGCGAGACGGCCTTCATCGGAGCGGAGCGAGGGTACGCAGCCTCGACAACGAGCACGGCAATCGCCGCGGCTCGGAGGAGGAAGTGTGTCCGCGTTCCCATGATGCGTGGAGGTAATGCATCGTGCGTGCCGTCGCTGAGCGAAGGAGCGCGACGCTGCGCTCGCGATGTCGATCGTGTCGTGGCCGCCGCGACAGGGAGCTCCGCCTCCGTTGCCTATGACATTCGCGTCGTAGCGGCTCCGGAAGACCGTATCGATTCGAGGACACTCGTGTGTCCGAGGAGACACCTGTCTGCTCGGCGACAGTCCGTGAACGTCGGGGTCATCATGGACTCGGGGCGCTACGCGCGCCGGAGCTCGCCTGCAGGCGCCCAGCAGGAGTGAGTCCCGCTCGAGATTCGCTCGGGCAGTCGGGCTCGCGCGATGGGCCCCCGTGCGAGGTCGCGCGCGTCGAAGACCTGGCACTCGGAGGTGTCGTTGCGGAGGTCGCTCACGAACGTCACGAGGTAGCCATCGTCCTCGGCGGTGCTCCCCGTGCGAGGCGCGAACGGAGACTCGCTCGCGAACACCCCGTCCGGGAACGCGTACCGCTGCTGCTCCCCCGTCGCGCCGTCGTAGCGGACGAGCCCCGAGAACAGGAACCCACCGGGCGCTCCGACCATCGCGTAGGTGAACCGGTGCCGCACCCCCGTGAACGCCGCATGAATCATCGGGAACTCCGCGCAGCGGTCGTCGAGGCGCTCCTCGCGCGTCGTCCCGGTCCGCAGGTCGAACGTCCACCGGTGGAGCCGGGAGCCGAACTCGTGCATGTCGATGCTCCGGTTCAGGATGTCGTACTTCCCGTCGCCGGCGCGCGGCGCCACGTTCGGGTTCGACTGGTGGAAGCCTTCGAGCACGACGAGGTCGCCGTCGTCGTAGGCGTTGACCCAGTGAAGGACGTAGGTCGGGTCGGCCTCGAACCAGCGGACCGTGCCCTGAGCCTGGCCTGGACGGCGGTCCACGAGGCCGAAGCGCGAGGGGAGCTCCTTCGCGAACCGCGCACGGTATGCGCCGCGGGCGAGGAGGGCGGGATCCCAGAAGAGAGGGAGGTCGTTGACGATGACGAAGCGCTCGGTGAACGCGATGTCGTGCGGGAGGCGCGGGCCGGGGAGGGGGACCGGGATGTGCTGGGTGAGCTTTCCCTGCCGATCGAGGACGCCGAGGTGGAAGAACGGAGCGGTCGTCCCGTAGTTGAAGAAGAGGAGCTCACCCGTGCGCGGGTCGGTCTTGAGGTGCGCCGACACCCCCAGGCCGTCGAGCGCGGCGGGTCGCGCCCACGGTGCCGGACCGCGGTCCTCGAGCGTGACAGGGTCGAGCTGGTAGGCGTCTCCGCACTGGTAGAACGTCGAGAGGGCGACCCCGCCGTGGACGGCCACGTCGGTGCTGGAGGCGTCCTTCATGCGGGTGCGAGCGCCCCAGCCGTCGCGCTTCGAGAGCGCAGGCGAGTCGACGATGCCCGCCCAGAGCGGCTCGCCCGCCTCGAGCTCGGCCGCCAGCCCTTCGGTGCGGACGACGCGGTTCCGGTAGTCGGCGACTCCGTCGTGGAAGTGCGCGGCGTGAATCATCCCGTCCCCGTCGAACGGGTGGTAGCGGCCGAGGGCCGGGAGAATCGGGTTCTCGGTGTTGCGGAGGTAGACGCCTTCGAGGTCCTCCGGGATCTCGCCGGCGACGACGGTGAGGTCCGTGGCGTCGACCTCGGTGAGGTTCGGCCGGTGAGCGCCCGTCCGGTAGGGATGGTCGTCGTCGGCAGGCAGGAGGCCGGGGAACGTCTTCACGACACGGACGTGCATGGGACGACGAGGTTAACAGGTCCCGGGGAAATCGACGTCGGTCGAGGAGGGATGAGGTCCGGTCTCCGGTGGACGGACATCGGTCTGGGCACCCATGCCCGCCCCCCTCGGTCCCACGGACGCGGGTGTCGACACCCATGCCCATCCCCCTCGGTCCCCATGGACGTCGGTCTCGACACCCATGCCCATCCCCCTCGGCCCCATGGACGTCGGTCTCGACACCCATGCCCGTCCCCCTCGGTCCCATGGCCGTGGGTCTCGACACCCATGCCGGTCCCCCCTGGGTCCGACGGACGCAGGTCTCGACACCCATGCCCGCCCCCCTCGGTCCGACGGACGCAGGTCTCGACACCCATGCCCGTCCCCCTCGGTCCGACGGACGCAGGTCTCGACACCCATGCCCGCCCCCCTCGGTCCGACGGTCGTCAGCCTCGCCCGACCACGAAGGACACCACGGTCGCCGCGCTCCCCCCGAGGTTCAGCGTCGCGAACGTCCGCGCCCCCTCCACCTGGTTCGCCTCCGCACGCCCGGTCACCTGCCTCGCAGCGTCGAGCACCATCCGCACTCCGGTCGCCCCGACCGGGTGGCCCACACCCACGAGCCCGCCGCTCGGATTCACCGGCAGGCGACCGCCGAGCTGCACGGTGCCGTCCTCGATGGCGCGCCAGCTCTCGCCCGGAGCCGTGATGCCGAAGTGGTCGATGGCCATGTACTCGCTCACCGTGAAGCAGTCGTGCGTCTCGATGCCGTGGAGCGCCGCGAGGTCGACGCCGGCGCGACCGAACGCATCGGTGATCGCCCGTCGCACGGCCGGGAAGACGTACGCCTCCCCGCGGCTCGCGGTCAGCTTGGGCTCGAGAGGGAGGCCGCTCGTCGTGTGCCCCCATCCGAGCATCCGGGCGACCGCCGACATCGGCAGCCCGCGACGCTTCGTGTACTCCGCCGCGAAGTCGCCGGAGCAGAGGACGACCGCGGCCGCACCGTCGGTCACCTGGCTGCAGTCCTGACGGCGGATGCGCCCCTCGATGACGGGGTTCGCCGCGTCGTCCTCGGAGAAGCTCGCGGCGGTGAAGGCCCATCCGCGCGTCTGCGCCTTCGGGTTCCTGCGAGCGCTGGCGAACGCCTTCTCGGCGAGGCTCGCGAGGTGGGCGTGGTCGAAGCCGTAGCGACGCGCGTACTCGTCCGCGACCCGCGCGAACATGTGCGGCCAGAGGTAGCGGCAGCCCTCGCCCTCGTGCCCCACCCATCCGGCCGCCGCGAGGTGCTTCGCCGCCATGTCTCCAGGGACGTTTCGCTCCTGCTCCACCCCCAGCACGAGCGCGGCCTCGTAGCGCCCCGCCTCGATCTCGCTCATCGCGGCGAGCAGCGCGACGCCCCCCGACGCGCACGCGGCCTCGTGCCGTGACGCGGGGACCCCCGTGAGCTCGGGAACGACGGTCGCGGGCATGGCGCCGAGGTGCCCCTGGCCGTTGAACAGCTCTCCGAAGGCGTTGCCGACGTGGATCGTCCCGATGGACGTCGGCGGAAGCTGCAAGCCACCGAGGGCGTCGAGGGTCACGTCACGTACGAGGTCGGCCACCTCCTTTCCTTCGCGCGCGTAGCTGCGCGCGAAGTCGGTCTGGGCGCCACCGAGGATGAAGACGGGTCGGGTCATGGGGCTCTTGAGTGGAGCGCGGTCACCCGCACCTTTACGCTGGGCACTCCGACCTCCTTCAGGTGCAGGCGCCTGCGCTCGGACGACGCTTCGCGTGGTTCACGTTCTTCTTGCAGACTACCTGACTAGAGCATGAGGCGCGCGAGGGCGAGCGCCTGCACGGAGATCTCGGGGACGGAGGTCGTGTCCCAGGCCGACGCGCGGCGGAGAGCGCCAAGAGCGAAGATGCGAGGTGCAGTCGCGCCGTCCGGTGGCACCACCCGTCCGTCGTCATCGGTGACGAGCCCGAGACCCGCCGGGTCCTCCATGGCGCGGCCGGAGGCGATGAGACTCCGTACGAGCGGATCGTCGGCGTCGCCCCGCACGAGCGCAGGTCCCGTGCAGCGGACGAGGGCGTCGTACGTGCCTCGAGCCCGCGTGCCTCCCGCGAGCCGGAGCTCGATGTCGAGCGCGCCGCCCGTGCTCGTGCATCGGACCATCGAGCCAGCGAGCAGCTCGAGCCGCCCCGCGTTCCTCCAGGCATCCACGAGCGCGAGCGCATCGACCGGGGCCCGGTGGCGGAGCACGTCCCAGTAGGGTCGCACGGAGCGTACGAAGCGCGCGCGGTCCCCGGGTGACAGCCGCCGCCAGAGGGCAGGGATGTGCGGCCGGACACTGTCGATCGCGAGCTGCCACGGCTCGCCGCGCGCCTCGGTCTCGCGCACGACGGCGCGGACCCAGGCGATGAGCGGACGGAGACCCTCCGGCAGTCGGGTCATGGGCTGCGCGGACAGGGGCGACGCGGGGCGAAGGGGCGACAGGTGCGGACGAGGGAGCAGGGCGCGCCGAGAGACCACCGTGACATGGCCGGTGAAGCCGTGGGCGTCGAGGAACGCGAGGGCATCGAGCGCCGTGAGCCCGGCTCCGAGGATGAGGAGTCTGCCTGCGCGTGGCAGCGTCGCGAGCGCGCGCTCGTCCCACGCGTTGACCTCTCGATGCCTGTCACGGTCGACGTCTGTCGCTGCAGGGCTGAGCCCGGTGGCAAGCACGACGTCGTCGGCAAGGAGCCTGGTGCCGTCCTCGAGCGTGACCCCCTCGTCGTCGACGCTCACCGCACGTCCTCGCACCACCCGCAGGCTCGCGCGGCTCTCTCGGACGGCCTCCGCGAACCGCTCCTCGACGTAGGCCCCGTAGACCGTGCGCGGCAGGAACGCGGTCGGTGTCGCGCGCTCGGTGAGCTGCGCCCAGGTCACGAAGTCCTCGGGGTGCTCCGGGTCGAGGCTCATCTTCGACGCAGGGACGTTCAGGCGGAACACGCGGCTCTCCACGCCGTAAGCGATCCCGCGCCCGAGCGCCCGCTGACCGTCGCGCTCGACGACCACGAGCTCGAGACCCGGACCCCCGCGACGCAGCAAGTGAATCGCGACCGCGACGCCCGACACGCCGCCGCCCACGATGACGACGCGTCCGCGCGTGGTGGCGCGCGACGTCTCGCGGGCCGTTGCCGCAAGAGCTCCCGCCCTGGGGAGCTCTTGCGGAGGGAGGCCCGCGCACGAGACAGCCTCAGGGGACGTAGCGCTTCTCCTTGAGATGGCGCACGACCTCGGCGGCGACGTCGGCAGGATCTCTGTCGACCGTCGAGAGCGTCACCTCGGCGTGCTCGGGTCGCTCGTACGGGCTGTCGATGCCGGTGAAGCGCGGGATCATCCCCGCCCGCGCGCGCGCATACAGCCCCTTCGGATCGCGGACCTCGCAGACCTCGAGGGGCGTATCCACGAACACCTCCACGAAGGGGAACGGGCGAAGCAGCTCGCGCGCCATGCGCCGCTCGGCGCGGAACGGCGAGATGAACGACGCGAGCACGATGATGCCGGCGTCCACGAAGAGCTTCGCGACCTCGGCGACCCGGCGAATGTTCTCGACGCGGTCGTCGTCGGAGAACCCCAGGTCGCGGCACAGGCCGCTTCGCACGTTGTCGCCGTCGAGCAGGTACGTGTGCCTCCCCTCGGCCGTCAGGGTGCGCTCGACGAGGTTGGCGATGGTCGACTTGCCCGACCCGGAGAGCCCCGTGAGCCACACGACGGCGGGCGTCTGCCCTTTCAGCTCCGCGCGGGTGCTCGCGTCCACGAGCAGCGTCTGGCGGTGGACGTTCGACGCGCGTGGCAGAGCGCCGCGGATGACGCCGGCGCCGACGGTGCGGTTGGTGAACCGGTCGATGAGGATGAAGCTCCCCGTGTCGCGGCAGTCGTGGAAGGTGTCGAAGGCGAGCGGGGCACCGAGCGTGAGCGTCGCGTGTCCGATGTCGTTCATGCGGAGCGTCTCGGCCGGGTGCCTGCCGAACGTCGCGACGTCGAGCTTGTGGTCGAGCGTCGTCACGGCGGCAGTGACGGTCTTCGCGTTGCTCTTCAGCAGGTACTGGCGGCCCGGGACGAGGTCGTCCGGGTCCATCCAGAGCAGGTGCGCGGCGAGTCGGTCGGAGACGTGGACGCGCGCGTCGGGCGTCACGAGCAGGTCGCCCGACGAGACGTCGATCTCGTCGGCGAGCACGAGAGTGACGGCGTCGCCCGCGTGCGCGAGGGGGAGATCTCCGTCGCTCGTGACGATGCGGGAGACCGTGCTCGCGCGCGCGGACCCTGCGACGACGAGCGCATCCCCGGGCGCGATGCGGCCTGCCGAGAGTGTCCCCGAGAAGCCTCTGAAGTCGGAATCCGGGCGGTTGACCCACTGCACGGGCATGCGGAACGCGCCGGCCGCGGTGCGCTCGTCGCGCGAGGTCACATCGATGGTCTCGAGGTGATCGAGGAGCGTCGGCCCTGTGTACCAGGGGGTGCGCTCGCTCCTGCGGCACACGTTGTCGCCGAAGCGCGCGCTGATCGGGACCGCGACGCTGGTCTCGTTCTCGAGCTGCCCGACGAGCGCGGAGAAGTCGCTCACGATGCGCGCGTAGGTCTCCTGCGCGTCGGGGACGAGGTCGATCTTGTTGACCGCCAGGATGACGTGACGAACGCCGAAGAGGCTCGCGATGAAGCCGTGGCGCCGCGTCTGCGCGAGCACCCCCTTGCGCGCGTCGACGAGCAGGACGGCGAGGTCCGACGTCGACGCGGCCGTCGCCATGTTGCGCGTGTACTGCTCGTGCCCGGGCGAGTCCGCGACGATGAACCTGCGGCGCGGCGTGGAGAAGAAGCGGTAGGCGACGTCGATGGTGATGCCCTGCTCGCGCTCGGCGTCGAGGCCGTCGACGAGCAGGGCGAAGTCGAGCTCTCCACCCGTGGTGCCGAAGCGTCGCGAGTCCTTCTCGAGCGCGCCGAGGTGGTCGTCCTTCACGAGCCCCGCGTCGTAGAGGAGCCGGCCGATGAGCGTGGACTTGCCGTCGTCGACGCTGCCGCACGTGAGGAAGCGAAGGAGCGACACTTCGTGCTGTTCTGCGCTGGCGACGCTGCCCATCAGAAGTAGCCCTCGCGCTTCTTCTTCTCCATCGACGACGCTTCGTCGGCGTCGATGATGCGCCCCTCTCGCTCGCTCGAGCGCGCACCCCGCGTCTCGTCGATGATCTTGTCGAGCGTGTCGGCCGACGACTCGATGGCTCCGGTCAGCGGGTAGCAGCCGAGCGTCCGGAAGCGCACGAGGCGCGTCTCCGGCCTCTCGCCCGGCGCGAGCGGGAGGCGGTCGTCGTCGACCATGATGAGCGCGCCGTCGCGGCGGACGACGGGGCGTTCCTTCGCGAAGTAGAGCGGCACCACGGGGATGCCCTCGGCGCGGATGTACTGCCACACGTCGAGCTCGGTCCAGTTCGAGAGCGGGAACACGCGGACCGACTCCCCCTTGTGCACCCGCGTGTTGTAGACGCGCCACAGCTCGGGACGCTGGTCCTTCGGGTCCCACGCGTGAGCGACGCTGCGGAACGAGAAGACGCGCTCCTTGGCGCGACTCTTCTCCTCGTCGCGCCGCGCGCCGCCGATGGCCGCGTCGAAGCCGTGACGATCGAGCGCCTGCCTCAGCGCCTCGGTCTTCATCACGCGCGTGTGCACCGACGAGCCGGAAGCGAACGGACTCACCCCGGCCGCGCGCCCCTCCTCGTTGATATGAACGAGGAGCTCCCACCCCAGCCGCCGCGCCGTGGCGTCGCGGAGCTCGATCATCTCGCGGAACTTCCACCCCGTGTCGACGTGCAGGAGCGGGAACGGCGGCGCGGAGGGAAAGAACGCCTTCCGCGCGAGGTGCAGCATCACGCTCGAGTCCTTCCCTATCGAGTAGAGCATCACCGGGCGCCGGCACTCGGCGGCGACCACCCGGAGAATGTGGATGCTCTCGGCCTCGAGCTCTCGGAGGTACGTCGGCGCTCCTGGCAACATCGGCCGCGCTACTGAAGCCCTCGCACCGCGAAGAGCGTCCAGTCGCTGTAGATGGTGCGCCCTCGGAGCGTCGGCGCCGCGGGGAGCATGCGCAGCGCGAAGCGGATGGCGTAGATGCCCCGCTTCAGCTCCAGCCCGGGAGCGAGGCCATCGAGCGTCGAGTCGATGGTCGCCGACTCGCCGATGCCGAGCGGGATGGGACCCGAGTCACGGTAGGCGAGCGCGTGGGCGGTCGTCGGCTTGGCGTACCGCACGGGGACGCAGTTGTGGTCGACCAGCTCGAAGCCCTCCAGCGTGAAGGCCTGCTGCGGCAGCGCGAGCGCGAGCCGGGTGAGGCCGATGTTGTGCAGCGTGAGCGCGAGGCGCAGCGCCCCCGCGGGCTGGACGACCCGGTCGGGCGTGGCGAGCTCGGCCTTCGCCCCTTCGAGCTGCGGGTCGACGGGCCTCGACTGGTCCTCCGGGGGGTCTTTCCGGCAGAGAGCGCGGTTGAATCGCTCCATCGTCGGCGCGACCACCGGCGGGGGTCCACCGCACGCGACGGCGAGGAGCAGGACGCCAGGCGCCGCGCGGAGAGCGAGCGCTCTCCGCGGGGAAGGGGGGTGCGGCAGCGGCATGGTCGTCAGTCCTCCACCGGGCCGATTTCCTCGCCCGACAGGACGAAGAAGGCCTCGCCGTAGAGTTTCAGGAGGTCGAGCGCCGTGTCCATGTCTTCCTGCGTGTGGCCGCGCGTCACGTTCACGCGCAGCCGCTCCTCGCCCGGCTTCACGCCCGGGTAGATCACGGGGACCATCAGCACGCCGCACTCGAGCATGGCGACGTGCATGAACAGCGTCTTTCGCTCGTCCCTGCACATGACGGGCATGATCTGCGTGCTGCTCGCCCCGAGGTCGAAGCCGGCCTCGAGGAGCTTGCCGCGGAAGTAGTCGCGCTTCTGGTGGAGCTCTGCGACGAGCTTCGGGCCGTCGCTCTCGAGCATGTCGAGGATGGTCGACACGGTCGCGACGACGGGAATCGGGATGCTGGCGCTGAACATGAAGGAGCGCGCCGCGTTCTGCACCATCTCGATCACCTCGGGCTTGCCGAGCAGCGCTCCGCCGATGGCGCCGAAGACCTTGGAGAAGGCGGTCATGAGGATGGGGATTCGCCCCTCGACCCCCTGCGCCTCCGCGAGCCCGCGCCCGTTCACGCCCATCGTGCCGCTGCCGTGCGCGTCGTCGACCGCGAGGACGGCGTCGTACCGCTCGCAGATCTCCACGAACTCGGGGAGGTGCGCGACGTCCCCGTCGAGCGAGTAGACCCCCTCGACGAGCACGAGCGCGTTCTTCCGCTCGCGCGTCTTGAGGATGCGCTCGAGGCTCTTCGCTGAGTTGTGGTTGAAGAAGCGGATCTCCGGCGCCTTCCCCGGGATGCCTGCGGCGAGGAAGCTGCCGTCGAGGATGCACGCATGGCTGAAGCTATCGAGCACCAGCGTCGTGTCCTTGTCGGCGGTGGCGGAGATGAGGCCGAGCATCGCCTGGTAGCCGGTCGTGAAGATGAGGCAGGCCTCGTATCCGAAGAACTTCGCGAGCCGGGCCTCGAGCTCGACGTGCTCGACGGTCGTCGCCTGCAGCCGGGAGCTCGAGAGGCCGCACGCGTACTTCTCGAGCGCCTTGTGGGCGGCTTCCTTCACCTTCGGGTGGTTGGTGAGGCCGAGGTAGTCGTTGGAGCTGAAGTTGACGACCGGCTTGCCGTCGATCTGCGTGTGCAAACCGCCCGTCTCGAAGCGCCGGAAGTACGGGTAGAGCTGCTTCTCGCGCGCGAGACGGATGCGCGCGAGCTCGGTGTGTGCCTTTTCGTCGATCCAGCTCACGTGGCGTCTCCTGCGCGCCAGGCTCTCTGCGGCCCGGCGCGGCGTGCGACGTGTGACTAGCCGTGGGCGACGCGTCGCGCAATAGGAGGCGGGGTAGGGCGCCATAACCCCATCGGGCGCACGGTTCGCTGGTAGCATCCCCGCGCGCGACCTGCTCCCACGCTCGCCCTCCCCGAACCCCCCTGAACCCCGCCATTTCGGACGCTTCTCTCGGCTGCGCTCCACCGAGAATTCCGGTTTCCCGTGGGACGTTCGTCCCGCGGGCGCTCGGTGCGCCGACTTCCCGCGTGACCTTCGTCCCACGGCCGCACGCCGCGCCGAGCGCCGCGCTCGGGATGAAAGCTTCTCGTGGTCCGCTCCTCTCACGGGCGCTCGCCGTGATCTGCGCCCGCGGGAGGTTCGTGTCACGGGCGCACGCCACGCCGAGAGCCGCGCTCGGTGCTCCGAGGTCCCGCGGGAGGTTCGTCCCGCGGGCGCAGATCACGCCGAGCGCCGCGGTCTCCGTGCCTCGAGCGTCTCTCGGCACTCCGGCTTCCCGCCGTCCGCTCGTCCGACGGGCGCAGATCACGTCGAGCGCCGCCCCCTTCAGGCCTCGGGCGTCTGTCGGCAGCTCGACTTCCCGTGGGAGGTTCGTCCCGCGGGGTCTCGCGGGATCGACGTCCCGTGGGAGGTTCTTCCCGCGGGAAGCGGTCCCTCGCGCCGACGCCGCGTCGGTCCGCGGCGCGCGCCGTGCCAAGGCTTTGGCGTCCGTCGCCCTTCGTGGGGAGGGTGGGGGGTGCACGTGGGAGCCTTGAAACCAGCGCTCAGCTCCGATCGACGGCAAGGCGGCCGCTGGGGCATCGGGCAGGCGACGAAGAACCACCTCCTCTACTTCGCGGCGTCCGCGCTGCTCGGCGCCCTCTCTCTCGTCTCGTCGCGCCAGCTTCCGCGGCTCGGTCGGGGGCTTGGTCGCGCCCTCTACCGTCTCGGCCTCGCTCGCGACCTCACCCTTCGAAACCTCGCGCAGGTCTATCCGGACCTCGACCGCGCAGGCCGTGACGCCCTGGGCCTCCGCGTCTACGCCGAGCTCGGAACCTACCTGGGCGAGGCTGTCGCCCGGCTGCACCGGCCGGCGGAGCTCGTCCCGATTCGCTTCGAAGAGGGCTCGCGCGCGATCCTGGAAGAAGCGGTCGGCGAGGGGCGGGGAGTCGTCTTCGCGTCGGCACACCTCGGTCCCTGGGAGACGGTGGCGGGATCGCTGGTGCACCACGGCTTCCCCCTGACGACCCTGGCCAGGGAGAGCTACGACCCCCGGTTCGTCCGGCTCTATGACCGACTGCGCGGGTCCGCCGGGGTGCAGACCATCTATAGAGGGAGCGCGGCGGCGCCCCTGCAGATCGTTCGCGCGCTCCGGCGCGGCGTCCTGCTCGGTGTGCCGATGGACCTTCGGTCGCGGGTCCCGTCGATTCCGGTGCCCTTCCTCGGCATCCCCGCCGAGACCGCGATCGGGCCTGCGAGGATCGCGCTCCGCACCGGTGCCCCGGTCGTCGTCGGGACCGCCGTGCCCGGCGAGTCGGGCGAGCTCCAGCTGCGAATGACGCGCATCCCGTCCGGGGACCTGGGGCGCGGCGACGCGGGCGAGCAGGCCCTCACGCGACGGATCAATGACGAGCTCTCGCGGCGCATCCTCGCGTTTCCTCAGGGGTGGGTCTGGATGCATCCGCGGTGGACCGACGCTTCCGGCAGCGAAGCGGTCGCCGCGGCGCCCGGGCCTGCGAGGAGCGATGTCGAAGGAGACTCACGAGGTCCATTTCGGTGGTCGGAAGACAATTCAGCACCTTCCCCGCAGGAGACTCGTTAGACTCTGGGCGCGCGCGAGGCGGCGCGACGAGGAGAGCGGTTGGCGGACTTCGGGCGGATTCCAAGACTGATAATGGAGGCGAGCGCCATCCGTTCGCTGCGCATGAGCGCCGCGGACGGCTTCGTACTGTCGCGGATCGACGGGCGGGCGACCGAGAAGGAGCTCGCGAGCCTGACCGGGCTGCCCGAGAGTCAGATTCGCGTTTCCATCGACAACCTGCTGGCGCTCAAGGTGATTGCCTTCGGCGCGCCACCGCCGGTGGCTGCTTCACGCCCGGCCCTGGGCGCGCCGCAGAGCCCGGCGAGCGCACCGCAGCTGGGAAGCGGCGCGACCAATGGCGCCCCGAGTCCCGAAAGCGCGCCCAAGCTCGAGCCGGCGCCTGCCGTCGCCAACGCTCTGCTCGATGCAGCCGTCGCCGGGATCCCCGACGATTCGCCCGAGCTTCACGAGGACATCGAGCTGACTCCCGACCTTCGACGTCGCGTCCTCGGTCTCCATTCCGTGGCCGCATCGCTCGACCACTACGCCCTGCTCGGGCTCACACGCGAGGCCGACAAGAAGGCCGTCAAGCGCGCCTACTTCGAGCTGGCGGCGCTGTATCACCCCGACCGGTACTTCCGGAAGAATATCGGCACCTTCAAGTCCAAGATGGAAGTCATCTTTGCGAAGGTGTCGGTGGCCTACGAGACGCTCGCCGACAAGGGTCAGCGCGCGGAGTACGACCTCTATCTGGGAGACGTCGAAAAGTCGCGCGATGTCGAGGCGATGCTCCGCAACGTGATGGCGGAGGTAGAGACCGCGGAGCAGACCGCGATCGACCTCGCGCAGAGCTCGCCATCCCTCTTTCCACCGACGACGTCGCCCAGCCTGCCGCCGACACCCACAGAGAGCCAGCCTGGAACCTACAGTGTCCCACGCCCTGCTGCGATGGCGCCGCTCTCGGCGCCTGCCGCGCCTCCCTCCGCTCCGCAGCGGTCGGCCGTCGCCGATCAGCTGCGACGGGAAGCGCTCGCCGCGCGACTGAAAGGGAACCGTCCGGTCACCAAGCCTCCCATCGACGTCAAGACCGTGGTGCTTCCGCCGCCTCCACGCTCCAACCCCGCGGAGGCCGTCGACTCGCTCAAGCGTCGATACGAGGATCGCGTCGAAGCCGGGCGACGCGCCCAGGGGGACAAGTACGTCAAGATCGGCGAGAGCGCCGAGTCCAGGAACGACCTGACCGCAGCCGCCGCGGCGTACCGTGTCGCCCTCAGCTTTCTGCGCGAGGGCGATGAGACCTTCGCGCACGCCAAGGAGGTCATCGCGAAGTCGGAGACGGCGCTCGGCGAGACCTACACCCGACAGGCCGAGCACGAGGAGAAGGGCGGAAAGTGGGAGGATGCCCTGCGCTCCTGGGGGCGTGCCGCGAAGTTCCGCCCGAACGACCCGCATGTGCTGGAGCGCCACGCGCACGCGATCCTGAAGAACGCCGGCGACCTGCGTGAGGCGCTCCAGGTTGCCCAGAAGGCGGTCTCGCTCGCACCGACGGTGGGCGAGTATCGGTGCACGCTCGTGAACCTCTACGTGGCGGCGGGCCTGGCGCTCAACGCGCGCCGGGAGCTCGACGCTGCGGCGAAGCAGTTCCCAGACAACCCCACCATCGCGGCGCTCGTGAAAAAGCTTCAGCAGAAGCCGACGTGAGAATCACGAGACAGAGAATTCGCCGCAATTGCGGTGTAAGCTCTACACTCGTAAGACTTGTGATGGTGTCGGGGGTCGCCCGGCAAGCTGCCCGCGACCGTATCCGTCCCCTAACGCATCACCCCGCTAATCTCAGATCTCAGCTCGGAGCCACCAGATGACCGTCGAGAATGTAATTGGAATCGACCTCGGGACGACCAACTCGTGCGTGGCGATCGTGGAGGGTGGAACCCCGACCGTGATCCCCAACCGCGGCGGTTACAAGACGACGCCGTCGATGGTCGCCGTGACCGAGGCCGGCAAGCGCCTCGTCGGTCACATTGCGAAGCGCCAGGCGATCACGAACGCCGAGTACACCGTCTCGGCGGCGAAGCGCCTCATTGGCCGCAAGTGGACGAGCCCGCAGGTGAAGAACGCCGTCTCGACGTCGAGCTACAAGATCGTCGAGGGGCCGCACTCCGATGTGCGCATCGCGCTCCGCGACAAGGAGTACAGCGTGCCCGAGATCGGCGCGATGGTGCTCCAGGAGATGAAGGTGATCGCGGAGGACTACCTCGGCGAGCCGGTCACCAAGGCCGTGGTCACCGTCCCGGCGTATTTCAACGACAACCAGCGGCAGGCGACGAAAGACGCCGGCGAGATCGCAGGCCTCGACGTCATCCGAATCATCAACGAGCCCACGGCGGCGGCGCTCTCGTACGGCTTCGGTCGCAACCTCGAACAGGTCGTCGCGGTCTACGACTTCGGCGGCGGCACGTTCGACATCTCGGTCCTCGAGATCGGCGCGCACGGTGTCTTCAAGGTCATCGCGACGGCCGGCGACACGTTCCTCGGGGGTGAGGACGTCGACGCGCGGATCATCGACTGGCTGGTCGAGGGCTTCAAGACGGAGCACCAGATCGATCTGCGGCAAGACCGCATGGCCCTGCAGCGGCTGAAGGACGCCGCGGAGAAGGCGAAGTGCGAGCTCTCCTCGGTGCGCGAGACCGAGGTCAACCTCCCGTTCATCATCTCGAACGGACGCAACGAGGCGCTCCACCTCCAGCGCGCGCTGACGCGCGACCAGCTCGACGAGCTGAGCGAGGACCTGATCGAGCGGACGATCGACATCTGCCGGCAGACCCTCATCGACGCGAAGCTCGAGAAGGACGAGGTCGAGGAGGTCGTGCTCGTCGGCGGAATGACGCGTATGCCGAAGATCCAGACGGCCGTCGCGGCGTTCTTCGAGCGGGACCCGTGCAAAGGCGTGCACCCGGACGAGGTCGTGGCGCTCGGCGCTGCGATCCAGGGCGCGGCTCTGGTGGACGACAAGCAGGAGATGATCCTCCTCGACGTCACGCCGCACGCGCTCGGCATCATGACGTTCGGGAGCTACTTCGAGGAGCTCATTCCCCAGAACACGACGGTGCCGACGCACCGCCAGAAGATCTTCACCACGAGCCGGGACAACCAGACCGCCGTGAAGATCCTCGTCATGCAAGGAGAGAACGAGCAGGCGGAGCAGAACGAGCTCCTCGGCGAGTTCATCCTGACGGGGCTGAAGCGCGCGCCGAAGGGTCAGGTCGAGATCGAGGTCACCTTCGAGATCAACGCCGACGGAATCGTCAGCGTGCGGGCGAAGGATCTCGAGACCTCGCTCGAGCAGTCGATCCAGGTCACCGCGACCAGCGGGCTCACCGCGGAAGAGATCAAGTCGATGATCGAGAGCGCCAAGGACCACATGGTCGAGCGCCGCGGGTCGGAGGAGTTCGAGGCGGCGCGGCAGGAGGCCGAGAAGAGCATGGCGGAGATCGAGCGCCTGTTCCCGCAGGTCGAGACGATCGTCGCTTCGAGCGATTTCGGACGCGACGCCATCGAGAAGACCAAGACGATCGTCGGCAAGACCCGGGACGCGATCCGCAAGCAAGACGTCGCCGCTGTTCGTGAGCAGATCGACGGCCTCACGCGCACCCTCCGCATGTTCAAGGGGGTCGTCGCGAAGACGCAGTAGATCGGCGCGGGGCGTCGCGTGTCCGCTTGCGGACTGTGACGCTCGCGGCCCGGCGTGTCACCGTGATTCCAAACGTGAACGACGAACCCGACAAGACCGCCACCTTAGATCTCGACCTGGATTCCGGGTGGGACCTTGGTGACGAGGATGACGACGCGGCGAGCGCGCGGCCGACGCTCGCTCCGCCGTTCGATCTCGCGTCGTACGCGAAGGAGTCGATGACGCCGTCCGCGCGCAGCGGCGAACCGAGCGGTGCCCCCACGCCGCGACCGCTGTCGCTCGCGCCCCCGCCGATGCGGCCAAGCATGATGCCGAGGCCGGATTTTGCGGTCGTCCCGAACCGCGTGATCAGCCTCCCTCCTCCGCCTCCGCTGCCGAATCGTGCCGCGCCGCGGATCGCCAGACCTCTCGCGCCGCTGCCGTCCACCGCGCCGACCCTGCCCTCGGAGGTCGTCGAGGCGCTCGTCGCCGCGTCTCAGCCGCCGGGGGCCGCAGCAACGCCAGTCCCCCCTCCGCAAGCAACTCCGTTCCCCGCGACTGCCGTGACGCCGGTGCCGCCTGCGCTCTCGCCCGCCACGAAGCCGCCCCCGTCAGGGTCGGAGGCGTTCGCCGCCTTCTCTTCGATCATCACTCCGGTACCCCCGTCGTCATCGCCACCGTCGCAGCGGATCACCCCGCGCGAGATGCAGGCCCTCGAAGCCGCGCTCGTCATCTCCCGGCAGGAACAGTCCGCGGCCGCGAGCTCTCCGCGCGGCGATACGCTCCTCGCGCTCGCGAACCAGCGCGCCCCGCTCCTCACGCCTCCTCGCGTCGCTGCCGTGACGCTCGCGGTGTCGACCGTCCCGCCGGCGCCGGAGCCTGTCGCCGTCACCGATCCTATCGTGGAGATGCAGGAGCGCTTCGCGCTCGGCGACTACTCCGGTGCGCTCGTGATGGCGGAGTCGATGCTCGACGAGAACCCGACGCACGTGGAGGCGCGGGAGTACGCGGACAGCTGTCGCGCGGTCCTTCAGCAGATGTACACGGCACGCATCGGCCCGCTCGATCGCGTGCCGGTCGTCGACGTCGCGCGCGACCAGCTGCGCTGGCTCTCAATCGACCACCGCACCGGCTTCATCCTGTCATTGGTCGATGGCTTCTCGAGCCTCGAGATGATCCTCGACGTGTGCGGGATGCCGCCGCTCGACGCTCTGCGAATGCTGTTCGAGCTGGTTCAGCAACGCATCATCTCGATCCGGGACGAGTGAACGGATTCACGCGGCGCAAGCCAAAAGCGCACGGTGCGGAATTGGCGTGCGCTTTCGTTGCGCTTGGTCGGACCCGACGCTAGACCGAAGGCGGATGGACCGAAGCCTGCCAGAGACCAAGCGGCTAAGGCGTGACGTCGAGTGGGCGTTGCAGAGAGCGCTCGACCCCGGCACCGTGCTCCCGATGCTGCATCGGCTCTCGCGTCTCGCGGATGTCGGGTCCGACGAAGGCGTCTACGCGCAGCGCAGGCTCGCGGAGCTCCTCGCCGACCATCACCCGTGGCGTGCGGCGCTCTGCGCCAGGCGTGTGCTCTCGGTGCAGCCGCGCGACGACGGAGCCTGGGCGATCCTCGCGATGTGTCACGCGCTGCTCGGCAATCATCGCTGCGCCGTCGCGGCCTACCGACGAGCGCTGGACCTCTCCCCGGAGAACGCCGCCTACGCTCATAACCTGGGCCACCTCCTCGACATCGCGCTCGGGCGGCCGGCCGACGCCCTCTCGTGGCTCCGCTCTGCCTATGCCCGGACGCATGGGCGTACGGATGTCGCGGTCTCGCTCGCGCACGCGCTCGGACGTGCGGGGGCGCTCGCCGAGGCGACCAAGGTCTCACGCCGCGCGCTTCGAGCCGCAGACACCTCGTGCCTTCGCGAGCACGTCGCGATCGCGGAGTGGCTGGCGGCAGGAGCGCAGGCCGAGCCGAAGCTCTCTCCGAGACGACCGCCGTCGCGCGCGGCTCGCGCGCCATGGAAGCGCGTCGATGCGGCCAGGCCTGCGCCTCCGGAGCCCGGCGACGTCGTGGATCTCGACTCGCTCCTCAAGAAGGGGCTCGTGAACCTTCCGCTCGACGCGAAGCAGCGCGAGAGAGCAAGAGGGCTCGCGCGCGATCCAGCGGTAGAGAGCACGCTCCCTTCCGATGCGGCGACGCGCGCCAGTGTCGCGGCGGCGATCGCGTACGCCATCGTCTTCGTCGATCGCGTGCCGCTCACGCAGGCGGAGGTCGCCGCGTCCTTCCGGGTGAGCGTCCATGCGCTTCGAGGTCAGCTGAAAGCGCTCCGCGCGCGCATCGAGCTCTCGACGAGCCAGGCGTGTGCCGCCGTCGTGCGCCCGCGCTGACGCGCAAGCGAGGCCGGAGCCCCGACGTCGACGACGCGTGCCGCGGAGGGAACATTCGTGGACGTCAGGGCGTCAGAGGCTACTCGCAGGGCCGCTCCGGCATCCTGCTAGGGTACCGCGCGATGCGTCTTCGACTCCTGCTTCTCCCTGTCTCGCTCCTATGTTTCGCCCGCGCGGCAGCGGCGCAGCAGCTGGAACACGCCGCGACGGATGCCACGGCTCTGACGCTGCCGCCTGCTCCCACGATCGACGATCCGATGCTCGCGCCCATGCCTCCTGCGCCGCGGCTCATCGCGACCTGGGAGGAGACTCTCGAGCTGCTGCGAGGACGGTCGACGGACCTGCGAACCGCGTATGACGAGGTCCTCCGCGCCGAAGGTCAGGTGCGAACCGCGCTGGCTGCGAACCTCCTCACGATCAACGGGACGGCGACGTACCAGCATCTTCTCGCGGGGTCGACGGGCCTCATCTCGACGACGCCGAGCACGACGGCGACCATCCCGACGCTCCCTGGGTTCACCCCGCAGCAGTCTGCGACGCTCGCGGGCGCATTCACCAACGCTCTCGAGCAGTCGGTGCAGGGGCTCGGAGTGACGCCGAGTGATCAGGTCATTCTCGGCGCTCAGGCCGTCCAGCCGATCCTCTCCCTGGAGACCTGGCACAACTACAAGACAACCAAGATCAACGTCGAGGCTGCGCGGCTCTCGTACGAGGATATGAAGCGCACGATCGCGCTCAGCGTCGCGAACGATCTCATCGCGGTCATCACGGCGGAGCGCGTGGCCGAGCTGAACCGCGTCGGAACGCGGAGTGCGCTGGAACGGCTCGATCTCGCTCGACGAAAGAACAACCTCGGCGCGGCGACCCGGCTGGACGTGATCAGGGCACAGCAGGACGTCGAGACAGCCCGCGCGACGCTCGTCACCGGGGATGAATCGCTGCGCCAAGCGCGCGAGGCGCTGGGGCTAGCGCTCGGTCTCCCGCAGCAAGTCGGCGTCACGAAGGACCTCAACCTGGATGGGCTGGTGAAGGCCGCGCTCGACAGCTGCAGGGCGACGGACTCGGTGGAAGATCGCGCGGACGTCGCGGCGGCACGGACGCGCGTCATCGTCGCGAAGCGGCGCGTCGACGATGTCTATTACCTCTTCCTTCCGACCATCAACGCCCAGAGCAGCGCCGCCTACGACGCGACGATCCCCGCGTCCGCAGGTACGACGGTGACCTCGTGGAACATCGGCGCAGTGCTGACCGTGCCCCTGTGGGATGGCGGCGTCCGTTACGGCTCACTTCGGCAGAGCCGTGCGCTCGAGGACGAGGCGAAGATGACCCTCGAGTCGACACGGCGCCAGGCCATCGTGCAGGTCGAGCAAGCGCGCCGCTCGGTGACGGTCGCCGAGGCGTCCGAGATGGTCGCGCGGAACGCGCGCACGCTCGCGGCGGAGAACGACCGTCTGACGCGGACCGGCTACATCGAGGGTCAGGGCACGAGCCTCGAGCTGGTGACGGCTGCGGCAGCCCTCCGCGAGGCCGAGATCACGCTCGCGCTGCGACAGTTCGACCTCGTCAAGGCGCGCGTCACCGCGATCCTTGCGCTCGCGAACTGCCCGTGGTGAGCGCCGAGACACTCGCCGTGCGTGCCGAAGCTCAGTAGCCCGCAGCCGGACACTTCGAGTAACGTGGCGCCCGCATCCCCCCGACGGGCTCTCGGCGCCGTTTTTCCGGAGCTGACGCCTCGCCGCTAGCAATCGCCTCGCCCAGTTTCGCCAAGCCAAACGGAGCACGCTTCACGATGGTCACCTCGATCACCCCGGCCTCCTGGTCGCAAGTTCCCTCCGCGTCGCACGCCACCGCGACTGCGGGCGAGCCGAGCATACTCGCCGTGCAGCGCGAAGATGGCTCCCTCGACCCGGCGGTCGACCCGAAGATCGACCCGGAGCTCGTCCTCGCGCTCTACCGACACATGGTGCTCGTTCGCCTGCTCGACGAGCGGATGGTGCTACTCCAGCGGCAAGGCCGCATCGGCTTCCACATCGGCTCGCTCGGCGAGGAGGCGGCGATCCTGGGGTCCGCGGCCGCGCTGCGCGACAGCGACTGGATGTTTCCCTGCTACCGAGAGTTCGGCGCCGCGCTCTGGAGGGGGATGACGCTCGAGGCGTACGTCCACAACATGTTCGGCGACGGGAAGGACCCGGCGCGTGGACGCCAGATGCCCGACCACTACACGTGCCGCGCGGCGAAGTTCGGCTCCATCAGCTCCCCGATCGGGACGCAGATCACCCAGGCCGTCGGCTTCGCCTGGGCCGCGAAGATGAAGAAGGACCCGCTCGCCACGCTCGTCTACTTCGGCGAGGGAGCGACGAGCTCGAACGAGTTCCACAACGGGATGAACTTCGCGGGCGTGTTCAAGACCCCCACCGTCTTCTTCTGCCGCAACAACGGGTGGGCCATCAGCGTGCCCGCCGAGCGACAGACCGCGAGCGCCACGTTCGCCGAGAAGGGGATCGCCTACGGGATCCCGAGCATACAGTGCGACGGGAACGATCTCTTCGCAGTGTACAAGGTGACGCGCGAAGCCATCGATCGCGCCGCGGCCGGGCAGGGGCCGACGCTCATCGAGGCACTCACCTACCGCATCTCGGGGCACTCCACGAGCGATGACCCCAAGGCGTACCGCAAGGACGACGTCGTCGAGAGCTGGCGCAAGAAGGACCCGCTCGTGCGTCTTCGCAGGTACCTCGACTCCGCGAGCCTCTGGACCGACGCGAAGCAGCTCGAGCTCGAAGCGAAGATCGACGCCGAGCTCAAGGCCGCCATCAAGACTGCCGAGGACTCCGCGCCACCGACCCTCGACTCCATGTTCGACGACGTGTACGCGAAGCGGCCGTGGCACCTCGAGGAGCAGCACAAGGAGCTCCTCGCCGGGCCTCGCGCGAAGGGCCACGGCCAGCACTGAGGGCGCGCCAGACGCACCCAGGTTGAAGCGGAACAGCACAACGTTTTCGAAGAGAGACCAGCCATGCCGCAGATGAATATGGTGCAAGCGATCAACGACGGCCTGCGCCTCGAGATGAAGCGTGACGACCGCGTCGTCGTTCTCGGCGAGGACGTCGGGAAGGTCGGCGGCGTCTTTCGCGTGACGCAAGGGCTCTTCGACGAGTTCGGCGACGACCGCGTGATCGATACGCCGCTCTCCGAGGGCGGCATCATCGGCGCGGCCATCGGGATGGCCCTCTACGGGCTCGTCCCGATCCCGGAGATCCAGTTCTCGGACTTCATCTTCCCGGCCTACGACCAGATCGTCAGCGAGCTGGCCAAGTACCGCTACCGCTCCGGCGGCGAGTATCCGGCGAAGCTCGTCATCCGCACGCCCGTCGGCGGCGGCATCCGCGGCGGCCACTATCACTCGCAGTCGCCCGAATCGCTCTTCATCCACGTCGCCGGGCTCAAGGTCGTGTGCCCCTCGAACCCGTACGACGCCAAGGGGCTCCTCCTGGCGTCGATCCGCGATCCGGACCCGGTTCTCTTCTTCGAGCCGAAGCGCGTGTACCGGGCTGCAAAGGGGGACGTGCCCGAAGGGGACTACACGGTCGACCTGTCGAAGGCGTCCGTCGTCCGCGAAGGGAAGCACGTCACCATCATCGCGTGGGGCGCGATGCTGTACGAGGCGATCGCCGCGGGCGAGCAGGCCGCGGCCCAGGGGATCGATTGCGAGATCATCGACCTTCGGACCCTCTGGCCGGTGGACATCGACACCATCGTCGAGAGCGTCAAGAAGACGGGGCGCGTCATCGTCGTCCACGAGGCCCCGAAGACGTGTGGCTTCGGCGCCGAGCTCATCGCCCTCATCAACGAGAAGGCGTTCCTGCACCTCGAGGCGCCGCCGCGGCGTGTGACAGGTTTCGACACGCCGTTCCCGTATACGCTGGAGATGGAGTATCTCCCGCTCGCCCACCGCATCTTTCCCGCGATCGTAGAGACCGCGAGCTTCTGAGGCCCCGATGAGCACCCGCTGGGAATTCAAGCTGCCCGACATCGGCGAAGGCGTGACCGAGGGAGAGATCGTCGCGTGGCTCGTGAAGCCGGGCGACATGATCAAGGACGATCAGCCGATGGTCGAGGTGATGACCGACAAGGCGACCGTCACCATCACTTCTCCACGCACGGGGAAGATCGTCGAGACACGCGGCAAGGTCGGCGAGGTCGTCGCCGTCCACGCGGTCCTCGTCGTGTACGACCTCGGCGGGGCGGTGGCCGAGGCCGGCTCGCCGGCGCCGCATGCCGGCACCGGCAACGGTCACGCGGCCGGGACGAACGGTGCGAAGGCCGCAGCGAAAGAGGAGGGGCCGGCCGCGACCGCAGTCGGCGACATTCGCGAGAGCCTCCCTGGCATGGGGAGCGCGGCGAGGTTCGGCGCAAGACCCGAGGCGCCTGCACCGGGCGCGGCGACGAACGAAGTGACCGCGTATTTCAGAGAGAAGCCGCTTGCGACGCCTGCCACGCGCAAGGTCGCGCGCGACCTCGGCGTCGACCTGAAGCGCGTGCCTCCGACCGGGCCGCAAGGGCGGGTCACGAAGGAGGATGTAAAGACGTTCGCGACGGAAGCCGGTGCGCCCTCTCCGCAGACGAAGCGGGAGGAGACCGCGCCGGCCCACGAGCCCGTGAAGGCGCCGTCCGCCCATGCGATGCCTGCGCGCGACGCCGTTCGCATCGCGCCACCGGCGACCTCCGCGCAGGCGGCTCGCGAAGAGCGCGTCCCGTTCGCCGGGATGCGACGCAAGATCGCGCAGAAGATGGCGCAGTCGGTCCATACGGCCGCGCACTTCACGTTCGTGGAAGAGTGCGACGTCACGAAGCTGAAGGAGCTGCGCGCGCGCTTCAAGCACGCGGCCGAGGCTCGAGGCGTCAAGCTCAGCTACCTGCCGTTCATCGTGAAGGCGGTGGCGCTCTCGCTCCAGCGTCATCCGATCCTGAACAGCGCCCTCGACGAGGCGACGAACGAGCTCGTCTATCGCCGATACTACAACCTCGGCATCGCGACCTCGACCGACGCCGGCCTCATGGTGCCCGTCATCAAGGACGTCGACAGGAAGAGCCTGCTCGAGGTCGCCCGCGAGATCGAGCGCGTCGCGACCGACGCGAAGGCGGGCAAGTCGAAGATGGAAGACCTGACCGGCTCGACTTTCACGATCACGTCCCTCGGGGCGCAGGGAGGGCTCTTCGCGACGCCGATCATCAACTTCCCGGAGGTCGGCATCCTGGGCGTCCACCGCATCAAGGAGCGGGCTGTCGTGCGCGACGGGCAGATCGGCATCGGAGAGGTGATGCTGCTCTCGCTCTCGTTCGACCACAGAATCGTCGACGGACATGTGGGCGCGGCGTTCGCGTACGACGTGATTGGCTACCTCGAGGACCCAGACCGGCTACTCTTCGAGATGGGATGACACTCCGCCGCGCCGCTTCGCTCACCGCGTGCCAACCCTTCCGGGTAGGCAGGTCGTAGACCCACGTGGACTTCGCAAGGCTCCGCCCACTTTGCTTCGTCCTGCTCTCGCTCGCCTGCGCGCTCTCCGCGCAGCCTGCGCAGGCGGACGATGCGAACCCGAGCGCGGAGCGGCTCCGGTCGGCCGCGAGCGAGTACGACGCGGGCCGGCGCGCGTTCGGCGAGAAGGACTACGACGGCGCAGCGACGCACTTCGAGAACGCGTACCACGACGCCGCGAGCGCGTCGGCGCTCCGGAGCGCGATCCGCGCGCGCAAGAAGGCGGGGCAGCTCGCCCGCGCGGCGACGCTCGGCGCGATCGCGACCGTGAAGTACCCCAAGGACGCCGCGACGATGGCGATCGTCAAGGAGGTGATGAAGGAGGCGCAGAAGAAGCTCGATCGCGTCACGCTTCACTGCACTCCCGACTGTGGCGTCGCGGCCGACCGGCAGGCGATCTCACCGGAGGACGCGCCGGAGACGGTCTTCTACCTGGAGCCTGGTGACCACGAGCTCGTCGTGAGCTGGACGGGCGATCGCAACAAGACATCCATCGTCAGCGCGACGGCCGCCGGAGACGACTCGCTCACGTTCGAGGCACCTCCGGCTGCGCCTCCGCCGCCCCCTCCTCCGCCGCCTCCGCCGCCACCGACCGTCCCGCCCGACAAGCCCCTCTCGCCGCTCTACTTCTACTCGGGTGCCGGCGTGACGGCTGTCCTCATCGGCGTCACTCTGTGGTCGGGAGTCGATGCCGAGAACAACCCGGGCGCTGCGGCCGTCCGTCGTGACTGCGTGGGGCAGGGCACGAGCTGCCCGGAGTACAAGGAGGGGTTGAGCGCGCAGCTCCGTACGAACGTCCTGATCGGAGTGACCGCCGTCGTAGCCGCGGGGACGGCGGCGACTGGCATCTTCTTCACCCAGTGGTCGGGCAAGAGCGGCGAACACAGACCACCGCCTGTTCAGGGGAGCGTGGTCCCGCTGCCTGGCGGCGGAGCGTTCTCGCTGTCCGGCGCCTTCTGAGCTTCCGCGCCCACCCGAGGGTTCGCCGGTGGTTGGCGTCATCGGGAGAGCGCGTGCGGCCACCGGAGGATGTGCTGTAATGAACGGCGTACCCATTCACGCCGCTGAAAGGCACCGGTCCTGACCTCGCTCAAAGCCACGCACGCGGGCGAACGGCTCGATCGCTTCGAGCTGATCGCCGAGATCGCGAGCGGCGGCATGGCGACCGTCTTTCTGGCCCGCCTCGAAGGCGTGGCGGGGTTCCAGCGGCTGTACGCGATCAAGCGCCTTCATCCGCACCTCGCGAACGAGAAGGAGTTCGTCGACATGTTCCTCGACGAAGCCCGCCTCGCCGCGCGCATTCACCATCCGAACGTCGTCTCCGTCCTCGAGGTCGGGACGAGCGAGCGCGGGTACTACCTGGTCATGGAGTACATCGAGGGGGACACGGCGGCCCGCTTGCTCGGACGCTCGACGCAGGCTGGGGGGCGAGTCCCGCCCGCCGCGGCCGTCCGCATCGCCTTCGATACGTTGCTCGGCTTGCATGCGGCGCACGACCTCGCGGACGACGAAGGCCAGCCGCTGCACATCGTGCACCGAGACGTGTCGCCCCAGAACATCCTCGTCGGGGTCGACGGCGTCTCGCGCATCACCGACTTCGGCGTCGCGCATGCGGCGACGCGGCTCTCGAGCACGCGCACGGGCCAGCTGAAAGGCAAGCTCGCCTACATGGCGCCGGAACAAGCGAAGGGCGCCATTGTCGATCGACGCGCGGATGTCTTCGCGATGGGAGTGGTGCTGTGGGAGCTTCTCGCGGGCAAGCGGCTGTTCAAGGCGTCGAACGACGCGGAGACGCTGCATCGCATCCTGTTCGCCCCGATGCCGACGCTGCGGGGGGCAGGCATCGACATCCCTATCCCGCTCGAGGCCGTCTGCATGCGCGCGCTCGACCGGGAGCCCGAGACCCGGTATGCGACGGCCGCGGACTTCGCGGACGAGCTCGAGCGAGTCGGGCGTTCGCTAGGCATGCTGTCGACCACCCGCGAGATCGCGAGCTACGTCGACGGCACCGTCGGCGCCGAGATCTCACAGCAGCGCGAGGTCGTGCGCGGGTGGCTATCGAGGAGCGAGCCCAGCCGGAACGACCGCCTCGTGGTACCGCAGCGGGCGCCGACCCCGCCCTCGCTGCCGGGTGCTCCTCCGTCGCTCCGGAGACCGTCCTCGCGGGACGTGACTGTCGCAGCGACGCCGTCCGCCCAAGCGTCGGTCCCGCCTCCGATGCCGACGAACCGCGCCGTCACCTCGAGCGTGTCGTCCGCAGTCCTCGAGCTGCCCGAGGCGACGACCACCGATGCAAGAGCGGTCGTTGCTGCTGGCCTCACAGAGTCGCCGTCGCCGTCGAGGCAGCTCCGCACGCGCGTGCTCTGGTCCATCGTCGGCGCGTCGCTCCTCCTGGCCGCCGTCGGCGTCGGCTTCGTGATCCCTCGATCTTCCGGTCCGACACCCGCCGCACAGGCCGCGCTGGCCGCGCCCGTCCTGGCTTCTCCGGCGACGGCGGTGGCGACTGCGGTCGCGCGCGTGGACTCTCTCCCGCCGCTCGAGACAGCGAACCCGCTTCCGGCGGCGTCTGGTCGAGCGGACGGGTCGACACAGGTGTCCAGCGCCCGAGCCCATGGCCCGACGCCGGCGAACGCCGCACCACGCCCGGGGCACGGGGCTCGGGGGGCGTCGTCCGACGACCTCGACGATCTCTCCAAGAACCCGTATCGCTGACCACGCGCGACGCCCGCCTAGGTAAAGTCACGCACTCATGAACGCCGACCGTCGCCCCGCGCTGTTACGTGGCCGCCGCCTCGCCCTGGCGGCGGTTCTCGCAGGTGTGCCGGCGTGCCTCGCGGCCGGTCGCGGCGGCGAGCTCGAGTCGCGGTTCGCGACCGTGCATAACGCGCTCAGCGCGATCGGCATGTCCGAGATCGGCGCTCTGCACGAGACCCGCCTCGAGACGGGGCAGGAGGGCAAGATCGACCTCGAGCTCGCCGTCGGATGCACGACCATCGTGGCCGTCGGCGCGGCCTCGATCGTCGACCTGGACGCGGCGCTCGTCGACGCCGCGGGGACGCGGCTCGCGCGCGGGACGGCCCACACATCGGAGGCCACGATCCGTGCGTGCAACGACATGGCAGGGACATACTCGCTGAAGCTCAAGGCGGCCCGCGGCTCCGGCCCCGTCCTCGTCTCGACCTGGTCCGGCGGTGCCCCCACGGATCCGGCGCTCGCAGGTCGCCCAGGCGACCCGAACCGCACTGTCGGGACGTGCGACGCTCCTCTTCCGCTCTCGGCGGGCGAGTTCTCCGGCACGACGGTCCACGGAGAGCACCTGAACGAGTCGAAAGGATGCCAGAACACGTCGGCGGCCGAGCTCGTCTACAAGCTGGAGCTTGCGTCCCGAGAGAAGGTCCTCGTCGCCGTCGAGACGGAGCCGCGCTTCGACTCGGTCATCTATATCCGCAAGGGTGACTGCTCCGACGCGGAGACGGAGGTCGCCTGCAACGACGACGCACCGCCGCCGGGCGGGACGGACAAGGATCAGCGCCACTCGAGGATCGAGCAAGTGCTCGACGCCGGCACCTATTACGTCTTCGTCGACGGCTACAGCGGCAAGGGCGGGAGCTTCAAGATGCACGTCGAGCTCGCCGACGTGCCTCCGCTCGCCGAGCTCTGCAGCAAAGCGCCGATGCTCGCGGACGCGACGCCGAGCAACGGCACGACCGAGGGCGCGTTCGACAACGTGAGCGCGACCTGCGGAGAAGGAGCGCACGGCCCGGACAGCATCTACGCGCTCTCCGTGGCCCAGCGGTCCCGCGTCCGGGTGGTGGTTCACGCTGACGACTTCTCACCGGTCGTCCACGTGCGCTCCCGCTGCGACGACCCGGCAACGACCGTCGGCTGCGCAGACTCCGGTGGGGCCGATCACGAAGCGACGTTCCTCGACATCCTCGACCCGGGCACGTACATGGTCTTCGCGGACTCGTCCCAGCGCGACGCGAACGGAAAGTTCACGGTGACGGCAGACACCTCTCCGGAGATCGGGTCCGGCGTCCGAGGCGAGCGCTGCCGCGACGCGATACCGCTGTCGAGGTCCGAGCTCACCGTCACCGGCGACACCTTCGCGGCGCGGGACGACGTGTCGGGCCAGTGCGGCGGGACCGGCGCTCCCGACGTCGTGTATCGCCTCGACGTCCCGTCGCGGACGCGGTTCACCGCTCACCTCGGGCGCGAGGAGGGGACGCACGTCCTCGTGCTTCTTCGCGGATGCGAGGGGGCGAAGTCAGAGCTCGACTGCGGAAAGGCGGTCGACAAGCTCCTTGGCCCGGGCACCTATTTCCTGGCGGTCGACGGCGACTCCCCGGCGAGCTTCGGGAAGTTCACCTTCGACTGGAACACGCGCGACACCCACGCGCAGGACGTCGCGTGCAAGGCGGTGCCGCGGCTCAGGGAAGGGGAAACGGTGAACGCGACGACCCTCGGTGGCGTCGACAAGTTCTCCCCCTCGTGCGCCGCGGCCGACACGAACGGAGGCGCGCCCGACCTGGTCTACGAGGTCGTGCTCGTGGCCCGTCGGCGCGTGCACCTGCGGCTGCACACGGGTGGATGGGGCGGAGTCCTGAGTGTTCGCAGGGCTTGCGTCGAGGGGGACACCGCTGCGGTGACGGCGAGCGAGGTCGAATGCAGGCCCGAGGACGGGCCCGACGTGGAGTTCGACAGCGTCCTCGACGCCGGGAAGTACTACGTCGTCGTCGACGGCAAGGAGCCTTCGAGCTCGGGGCCGTTCACGCTCGAGTACAGCGTCTCGCACTGACCAACGCTGACATGCCGGCATCCAACGCCCGACCGACAGAGCCGGCGATCTCGACGACGCTCGCAGAGACGCTCCAGTCGAAGCTCCTCGCGTGGTTCGCCTCGCCGGGTGTCCGGAGGGACCTGCCCTGGCGTCGCACGAAGGACCCCTACGCGGTGTGGCTCAGCGAGATCATGCTCCAGCAGACTCGCGTCGACACCGTCATCCCGTACTACGAACGATTCCTCGGGGCGTTCCCGACGGTAGACGCGCTCGCCGAGGCCCCGAGCGATCAGGTCATGAGCCTCTGGAGCGGCCTTGGCTACTACCGTCGCGCGCGAATGCTCCACGAGGCGGCGCAGCAGATCGCGAGGACACGAGGAGGCGTCTTCCCGGGGACGGCCGCTGGCCTCGTGGCGATCCGTGGCGTCGGTCGGTACACGGCGGGCGCCGTCGCGAGCATAGCGTTCGGCGAGCGCACCCCACTCGTCGACGGGAACGTCGCACGTGTGCTCGCGCGTCTCTTCGCGGTGGAGGACGACGTGCAGCGCGGCCCGGGCCTCGCGCGCGTCTGGGAGATCGCCGACGAGCTCGTCCCCGCGAGGCGCGCGGGTGACTGGAACGAGGCGCTGATGGAGCTCGGCGCGACGACGTGCACGCCTCGCGCTCCCCGCTGCGACGCCTGCCCCCTCCGCAGCTCGTGCGTGGGACGGGCACGAGGGATCGAAGCCTCGCTCCCGCGCCTCCGCGCGAAGATGAAGCCGCTCGTCGAATGTCGGGTGGCGCTCGTGGCGACCGTCAGACGGAACCACGTGCTCCTCAGACGTCGCCCAGACGGGCTCTTCGGCGGTCTTTGGGAGCCGCCCACCGTCCCCGCGACGGCGGACGACGACGACGCGATCGAGGCGTTCATCGCGCTCCTGGGCGTGTCGCTCGAACGCGTGCGCTTCGCAGGGGCGATCACTCACACGCTCTCCCATCGCCGCCTGGAGGCGCGGGTGCTCACGGCCACGCTTTCCAGGAGCCCGACCCTCGCCGAGCACGAGACCTACGACGCGCTCGCGCTGTTGCCACCCGCCGGCTTCGATGACCTCGGCATGTCGACCTTCGCTCGAAAGGTGCTCACGCGCGCGGGCACTCTCGCACCCGTCCCTGTCGTTCCATCTCGCGGCAAATCGCTCTAGTGTCACGCGCCGTGAGTTCGCGCGGGTCGCTGCTTCCTACGCTCGTCGTGAGCTCGCTCGTCGCGATCGGGCCGCGCGTCGCGCTCGCTCAGGACACGGCGACGGCGGACGCCCCGCCCCCCGCCACGACCTCGCACAGGTACACGCTCGCCGAGTGCCTCGCGCTGACCGAGCACAACCACCCGAACCTCTGGGCGGCCCGAGCACGGCTCGCGTTCGTTCACGCCCAGCTCGACGAGGCGAAGTGGGTGCCGTTCTGGCAGTGGACCGCCAACGTCGGTGCCAGCGTCCTCCCTCCGATCACCGGGACCTCCGTCTACACGACGTCTTCGCCGAGCGCCCGAAGCATCAGCCTGACGGACGGCATCGAGCCGATCATCCACTTCGACATCAGCGGTGTCCTGCCCCTCTACACCTTCGGCAAGATCACGGCGGCGAAGGAGGCCGCGACGGCCGGCGTCCGCGTCAGCGAGTGGGACCTCGAGAAGACACGGCAGCAAGCGCGGATGGACGTGAGGCGCGCGTACTTCGGGCTGCTGGCAGCTCGCGATGCCGCGTATCTCGTGTCCGAGATCGCGGGCGAGCTCGACAAGGCTATCAACGGCGTGAAGGAGAAGCTCGCGAAGGACGACAAGGGAGTCACGGAGGTCGACGTGCTTCGCCTCGAGGTGCTCAAGGAGGAGGTGTCGTCTCGCGCGGGAGACGCCGCGAGGGGGCAGACCGTGGCGATGAGCGCGCTTCGCTTCCTGACCGGCGTCGAGAGCAGCTTCGACATCCCCGACGAGCCGATCAAGCCGCCCGAGGTCCCGCTCGCCCCCGTCGTCCGATACCTCGCCGCCGCTCGCGTGCTGAGGCCCGAGGTCAACATGGCGCGCGCGGGGGTCGCGGCTCGAACGGCGCAGGTCGATCTCGCCCGCGCGCGTCTCCTGCCAGACATCGGCCTGCTCTTCGGCGCCGATTACACTCGCGCCCCGAGCGCGACCACCCAGTCGACCATCTGGGCGTTCGACCCGTTCAACCACTTCTTCTACACGGTCGGCCTGGGAGCGCGCTGGTCGCTCGACCTCATGCCTGCCTACGCGCGGCTGAACCAGGCAGAGTCCCAGCTCGAGGAGACGCGTGCGCTGCAGCGGCTCGCGCTGGGCGGGCTCGCCGCGGAGGTCGAAGGGGCGTACGCGGCGGTCGTCGAGGCGAAGGGGCGGGAGGAGGCGTGGTCGCGCGCGGAGCACAAGGCCAAGCGCTGGATCGCGACCATCAACGGTCAGCTCGATCTGGGGACGGCGGACGAGAAGGCGCTCGTCGAGCCGCTGAAGGCTTACATCAACGCGCGCGCCCAGCACCTCATCGCGATCATGGATTGCAACGTGACGATGAGTCAGCTCGCGCTCTCGAGCGGCTGGGATTCGTCGGCGCCCTAGAGATCCTCCGAGACCGCTTCGGCCGCGACGCTCACCTAGCGCAGCTTGAAGCGCTGGATCTTGCCGGTCGCGGTCTTCGGCAGCTCGTCGAGGAACACGACCTCGCGCGGATACTTGTGAGGCGCGAGCCGTCCCTTCACGAACGCCTGGAGCGCGGTCGCGAGCGCGTCGTCTCCGAGGTGGCCCGCGCGCACGACGACGAACGCAAAGACCCTGATGAGCCCGCTGGCGTCGAGCCTGCCGACGACCGCGGCCTCGAGCACGGCCTCGTGCTCCTGCAGCGCGAGCTCGACCTCGACGGGGGCGACGTACTGGCCGCTCACCTTGAGCATGTCGTCGCTGCGACCGGCGTATCGGTAGTGACCGCTGGAGAGCTGCATGTAGCGGTCGCCCGTCCGGAGCCACGGGCCGAGGAACGTGGCGCGAGTCCTCTCGCGGTCTCGCCAGTAGAGCAGAGCAGCGCTCGGACCTCGCACGTAAAGGTCCCCGAGCTGCCCGTCGGCGACACGCTGCCCTTCGTCGTCGCGCAGCTCGATGGCGTAACCAGGCACGGGCGTCCCCGTCGTCCCGTACACGACCTCCCCTGGCCGGTTCGACAGATAGATGTGCAGCATCTCGGTCGACCCGAGGCCGTCGAGGATCTCGCACCCGAAGTGCGCGGTGAACGCCTCTCCGACGCGCTGCGGGAGGGTCTCTCCCGCCGAGGTGCAGACGCGGAGGGCGAGGGCGTCTCGCGCTGGAAGCTCCTTCGACGCGAGCATCGCGAGGAAGAGCGTCGGGACGCCGCAGAAGACGGTCGCGCGACGGAGCGAGAGGCGCTCGAACACGGCGACGGGCGTCGGGCGCTCGGCCATGAGAATCGTCGTCGCGCCGACGCTCAGCGGGAACGTCAGGGCGTTGCCGAGGCCGTAGGCAAAGAAGAGCTTTGCCGCGGAGAAGACCACGTCGTCCTCTCGCAGCCCGAGGGTGCGCTTCGCGTAGAGCTCGACGGTCCAGTGGATGTTCGCGTGGGTGTGGACCGTCCCCTTCGGCCTTCCCGTCGATCCCGACGAGTACAGCCAGAACGCCGCGTCGTCCGCGTGCGTGCGCTCCGCATCGACGCGAGGAGTCGCTCGCGCGAGGAGGTCTTCGAGCGAGGGTTCGAGGGGAGGGGAAGGGGGCCGGCCGACGTCCGGCGTCGACGACACGATCACCGGGACCGTCGTTCCGAGCGACGCCTGCGCCTCCTTGACCTTCGCGACCACCGCCGCCGAAGCAACGACGAGCCGCGCGCGAGAGTTCTCGAGCATGTACGCGATGTCGGCGGCCGGAAGCAGCGTGTTCACGAGGACGGGGACGACCCCCGCGTAGAGCGCACCCAGGAACACCGTCGGCAGATCGATCGTGTCCTGCAAGACCACGAGGATGCGCTCCTCCGGCCTCAGCCCCTCGCTCGCGAGCACCGACGCGAACCGGCGCGCCCGATCCGCGAGGGCGTCGTAGGAAAGCTCTCGCGCGTCGTCGACGTACGCGACCTTCGCCGCGCGCGGCTCGTTCGACGCGAGGACGGCCGCGGCGAAGTTGTACCGCTCCGGCGGCGGCGACGGCTGCGCGGCTAACCCCTCTGCCATCGTCGGCTCAGCGCGCGCCGCGGAGGACCACCGCGTCGATCACGCCCGTGTGCGCCTGGATGGCGGTCCTGCGGTGGTAGAGCCCGAGCCCGCGGAGCCCGCCGAGCTCCTCCCCGCCGCCTGCGCGACCAGGCCCGCCGTGGAGAGACTGCGGCATGACGTTCCCGTGCCCGGTGTGCGCCTTGGCGACGGCCGGCGTCACGACGTGGACACGGCCGTGCGTATCTCCGATCGCCACGGCGAGCGAGGCGAGCTTCGCGTCGTCCGACCCGTAGAGCGACGCGACGAGCGACCCTCCGCCGCGCTGGACGGCGCTGGTGGCCTCGGCCTCGTCTGCATAGGCGATGAGGGTCGAGACGGGCCCGAACACCTCCACGCGATGCACCACGTCTCCGCCCCCCTTCCGTAGACCCAGGAGCCGCGGCGCGAAGCACGCGCTCACCTCCGGGTCGGCGTCGACCAGCGACGTCTTTCCGCCGTCGAAGAGGACCTCCGCTTCGCTCGAGAGCACCGCGAGCCCTTCCTTCACCGCGGCGAGCTGCGCACGACTGACGAGGGATCCCATGCGCACCGTCTCGTTGCGCGGGTTGCCGACGGTCACCTTCGCGAGCCTGGCGCCGACGGCCTCCGCGACCGCGTCGAACCGCGATGCAGGCACGAACGCGCGCCGGATTGCCGTGCACTTCTGCCCGGACTTCACGGTGAGCTCGCGGACGACCTCCGACACGAAGGCCTCGAACGCCTCGCCGCCTGGACCGGCGTCGTCGACGAGCACGGCCGAGTTCAGGCTGTCGGCCTCGACGTTGAGGCGGGCGCCGCGCTCGGTGAAGGCGACGTGACTCCGCAGCTTCGCCGCGGTCTCGGCCGAGCCGGTGAACGACACGACGTCGAAGGGCTGGATCCTGTCGAGCAGCCCTGCAGCGCTGCCGCACACGATCGAGAGCGCGCCGGGAGGGAGGACGCCGGCGGCGACGACGTCGGCGACCATGCGCTGCGTGAGCCATGCCGTCGCGGTCGCGGGCTTCACGATGACCGGGACGCCGGAGAGGAGCGCGGGCGCTGCCTTCTCCCATAGGCCCCACGCCGGGAAGTTGAACGCGTTGATGAAGAGCGCGACGCCGCGGGTCGGCGTCAGGATGTGCTGCGACTTGAACGAGCCGTCCTTGTTGAGCGAGACGGCGTCCCCGTCGAGGAGGTGGCGCGCGTCCCCGAGCGCGGCGCCGAGCTTGGCGTAGAACCCGAGCGTGAAGAGCGCCCCCTCGATGTCGACGGCCGAGTCGTTCTTCGTCGTGCCGGAGTTCGCGAGCGAGATGGCGTAGTACTCCTCCTTCTTCGCGGCGAGGACCTTCGAGACCTCGCCGAGCAACGCTGCCCGCTCTCCGTAGCTCTTCGCGCGGAGGGCGTCGCCCCCCTTCGCTCGGGCGAACGCGAAGCCCGCGTCGAGGTCGGCCCCCTCGCTCGACACTCGAACGAGCTCGATTCCCGTGACGGGATCGACGAGGGCTGCTCCCTCACCGCGTCCGCTCGTCCACTCGCCGCCCAGGTAGTTCTTGAGCAATTCGGTCATAGGTGTCGCCGGCCTTTCGCCGGGAGGATCGAAGGGGAGGGGGCGCGGGTCAAGCTCTGCGTGCGTCGGCTCGTTCCCGGCGCCGTCCTACGCGAAATGCCCTACCGGGACGGCCTCGATGTCGAGGCTGTACGCCAGCACGGCTCGTCCTTCGAAGGTGGTCGCGACGTGGCCGAGAATCGTCGCCGCGAGCGCGGCGGTCGCGACGATCTCTATCCGGACGTTCGCTCCGTCCACCATTCCGTACGTGCGCGGACCATGCGCGCCCGAGCCGTCGACGCGCATGCGGGTGAAGCCGCTCGCCCCGACGCGCTTGATGTCGGCCGCGAGCTGGTCGCTCAGCTCGAACGGACCGACGATGATGACCAGCTTCAGCTTGGCGGTCTGGGTGGGCTCGGGCATGGGGCTCTACCATTCCACCGCGGGCCGCCCATGCCAAGGGGCGCGGCTCGCTCAGAAGATGGCCGACAGCTCCAGGCCTCCGAAGTACGCGAACGTATTGGTGACCGGCGTGCCCCCGAGCGTGAACTGGCTGTAATAAAAGTTCTGCAGGTCGAACGACGCGCCGACCTTCAAGCGGCTCATGATGCCGAGCAGGCGCCCGTGGGCGGGCGTCACGGTGTAGATGCCGCGAACGCCTCCCAGCCAGCTCCAGAACGGGGAGAGCTCGCGGTCGCCGGACCAGTACTGCCCCTTCGGCCCGAGCGGCGCGTTGCCGCCCGTGTAGTCGTCGCTCCAGAACACGGCGCCCGTCTGGTTGTAGACGCGGCCGCGGGCGAGCAAGCGAAACGCCTCGCCGAAGTACTTCTCGAGCTCGAGCTCGCCGGTCTCGCTCACGATGCCCCAGGTGTCGTCGTAGCCGCGGAGCGAGATGCGGAGCGCAGCGCGCAGGGGGCGCAGGTAGAAGTTGGTCTTCAGCGTGACGGACTGGCGCGTGCGATCGTTGGGCACGTGCTCCTGCGCCTCGACCCCCTCGGAGATGATGACGCTGCGGTAGGGGTCGCTCTGGAAGCCGTCGGTGACCGAGACGTTGTAGACGAGCTGCATCACGAACGTCGGGGTCCACGCCTGCGACCAGCTCCCCTGAAGGCTGTCGACGGAGATGGCGTCCTTCGTGCGGGTGGCGCTGCTCGTGAAGCAGCCGGTCGAGTCTTCCAGCGCGCGGGAGAGCGTCGCGGGGTTGCCGGCGGTCTGGACGCGGTTGCAGACGTCGTCGAAGTTGTGCGCGTACGCCGCCTCGAGCTGCGTGTCGTGCTGGAGCGGCTCGGTGCGCGCGGCGACGTTGAAGGAGTTCGACCGGTAGTCGTTCTCGGTCGAGTAGTTGTAGCCGCCGGTGAACGAGACGATGTCCTTGCGGAGCGTGAAGCCGCCGCGCGCCGAGTTCCTGAGGTCGTGGACGCTCGCGGTGGTGACGACGTCGGCGCCCGGGTGAACGGTCTGGTACGTGGGCCCGGCCTTCACCGCGACGCTCGCGCCCGAGACCACGTCGGCCTCCCAGCCCGCCCTCAGGCTGAGGAACTCCCACGGCGTCACCTCGAGGTCGGTCGACGGGGTGTAGACCGTCATGTTCGACCGCGTCGGCGCCTCGTGGAAGAGCGAGTGCGTCGTGTCGAACGTCGCGACCTGCGCGCCGGACGACGTCGCGCACAGCAGCGCGGCGAGCGCGGCGAGCGGCGTCAGGAGACGGGTCCTCAGTTGCACCCGCAACCTCCGCCCGCGACCCCTGACCCACCCGACGACCCCTCGCGGTTCTCGATCGCGTGCGCACGCAGAGCCTCCGCGCGCGGCTCGCTGTCGAACGCCATGATCGGGTCTGCGAGCGCGGCGCGCTGCTGAGCCCTCACGGTCACGCAGCCCGGGAGCAGGGTCGCGAGCGCACAAGCCAGGAGACACTTCGTCGCGCTCATCAGAAGTAGACTCCGAGTCCGCCGGCGAAGGTCTGGGCGTTCATGTAGGTCTGCGCGTTGAAGAGCGTGAGGTTCGTCGCCTCGAGGCGGACGAGGATGCGAGTGCGGAACGCGAGCAAGAGCCCGCCGCCGGCGCGCGCCAGGTAGTAGTCGGCGCGCTGGAGGACGAAGGAGTCGGAGTTGGGGAAGATGCTGAAGCCACCGCCGCCGAGGTCGAGGAAGGGGCAGATGGGCCAGGAGGGCGCGAAGTAGATGCTCGCGCTCACTCCGTAGAGGAGCTCCGACCCGTTGCTCGTGAGGACGTCGCCGACGAAGGCGTCGACCGTGATGGTGCGGTCGACGACGATGGAGGGGCGCGCCTCGACGTAGCCGTACGCGTGCATTCCGCCGGACTCGAGCGGGACGTACGCGGCGCCGCCGAGGATGGAGAGCCCGGCGTGGGCGCCCGTGAGAGGAGGAGGCGCGAGGATGCCGGGGCGGGAAGGGCCCCCTTTCTCGTTCGGGTCGACGGCGAAGGTCTGCACCTCGTCGCCGAGCACGTAGGCGGTGCGTCCGTCGGCGAGGATGACGCGGAGCCAGAAGCCCGTGCCGGGGCGTCCGTTGAGCGCGACGGTCTCGCCGCGGTGCGCCGTGTAGATGACCCTGAACGAGACGCCGGGACCGGAGCGCAGGTCGGCGGCGTCGACGGCGATGCGAGCGAAGGCGTCGGGCTCCGCGGCTCGCGCGGTCGTCGGAGTGAGGAGCGACACGACGCCGAGCGCGCCCGCGACCGCGCGGGAGCACACGAGAGCGACGGATGCGAGAGAGACACGCGACGGGCGACGGGTCATCTATTCCTGGGCCCAGGTCGCGATGTACTGCACCACGGGGTCGCTGGGCAGGAAGACCTGCTTCGGGTGGGCCGACACGATCTGGGTCGGCCACGTGTAGATCGGCGCGTTCAGGTAGTCAGTGTCCATCTGCAAGGAGACGGCGCTCAGGTTGCCGCCGGCGGCGGTCCCGTTGCCGATCTGAGTCATGTCGGTCGGCTGGCCGTTGGCGCAGGTGACGGGCGGGTGGTCGGTGAGCACGAGCTCGGGGACCTTGTCGGAGAAGTGGCAGCCGTGCGAGCCGTCGTCGCCGCACTTCTTCCCGAAGATGAGGTTCGGCTCCACGAAGCAGTAGAAGTAGCTCGCGTTGAACTCCTCGAGGGGCACGATGTAGTCGGCGCCGGGGTCGACGGAGACGCACGCCGACATCGAGGCGAGCGCGAGGCCCAGGCCCGCGCAACGTGCTGCCGTCGTCCACATCCACATCCGCACGAGGCGACGATACCTCGTCGACTGGCGTTCACAAAACGCTTCGCGCGGTGTCCTGCTGTACGCGCGGTGTGGGTGGGAAGCCGCGCACACCAGAGGCACGCACGAGCGTGGTCTCGAGTTCTCGGCGGCTTCGTGTGCGTCGAGCGCGCGGAACGACTCGTGCTCTCTTGTTCGTCGACTCACATTCGGAACCCCGACGTCGCTTTCGCTTGCGACATCGCCCTTTCGGTCGGTAGAAACTGGACCCGCAGCGCCGGGGTGGCCTAACTTATCTTACATGTAGGCACGAGCCGTTCGCTCGTCGCTCACTCGGTTCGCTCGTTCTCTCATCCCTGCCATCTCGGTAGCGGACGATGA
>Ga0302319_10001742_pt1 | contig 48273 bp, 36 predicted proteins | sample Bog_T0_2_FD_203319 | JGI IMG/M metagenome (GOLD analysis project Ga0302319, IMG submission 203319) | Peat permafrost microbial communities from Stordalen Mire near Abisko, Sweden - Bog_T0_2 | ecosystem: Environmental > Terrestrial > Soil > Wetlands > Peat | place: Sweden: Abisko, Stordalen Mire... | reverse complement strand
CTCGGAATGTGTCCGCGATCTGCCATGGTTACATCACCTCCCGTTTATTACGTTCCAGCAGGCGCGCAAGTTCCGCGCGGCCCCTGCTGATGCGGGACTTTACAGTCCCTTCGGGTATGCCTAATACCTGTGCGATTTCCTTGTAGTCCAAATCCTGCAAGTCTCTAAGAATGACGGCTTCGCGAAGCTCGACGGATACACGCGCGAGCGCATTCTGGACCATTTTTGCAAGTTCTTTCTGGGCAGCCGACTCGTGCGGCGAAGGACTTGAAGAAGTGAGGCGATCGACCGGCTTCAGTTCTTCGGTGGACTCCCAGCCTTCGTCAAGAGAACCGGTGGCGCGCTGATTGCGGGTGCGGCGGAAGTTGTCGACCAGCAGATTGCGGGTCATGGTCGTGATCCAGACCTGGAGACTGCCGCGGGTGGTGTCGAAGCTGGCGAGGTTGGAATAAATCTTTAAGAAGACGTCCTGGGTGAGGTCTTCGGCGTCGGCGGGGTTGCCGGTAAAGCGATAGCAAAGGCCGTAGACACGGCGGTGGTGGGTACGGACCAGTTCGGCCCATGCGCCGGAGTCGCCGTTCATGCAGAGCCGCACGACTTGAGACCAGTCGACTTCCAGCGGATTTACCTCCACACGTGTCTGGCGGAGAACGGGCGTAATCGCCCTGGCTCCCTGGACTTGGCCCGTGGGGGCCGGCCTGGCATTGCCTTTGCCCGGACCTTCCAGAGTACGCCGTGAAGGGCTTGCTGGCGATGCCAGTCCGATCACGTTCCAGCTTAATGTAGCCGCGCATTGCATATCTTGCTAATACGCGTGATTTGTAAAGATTGTTCCCGGCGGGGAAAAGTGAGAATGAAATGGCTGCATAAAGGGTTGCGCACCCTAGCTGAAAAGGCTGCTCAGGTGGTTACAAAACATGCGAAAGGGTTGAACCTGTGGTTGCGACTCGTTGAGACACGTACCTTGCGGGCAGCCTTTTCGAGATGTTTCGGTTGCAGAGAATGGAACTAAACGAGGTGAGGGGTTGCGGAGAGTTAGCTGCTTTTTTGGAAAATGGGCTGATTTTGCACGAGTTAGTCGTATAACTCATTTATCTTGTGTAGTTTACCGGATTTTTTGACTGTGCAATTGCACGCGGAATTGGTTCATCCGGTTCTCTCTCCCCGGTCCACAAGAGCGAGGGATCTCCGCGCCGCGAACGAGGATCTGTCGCTGGGTCACCCTGTCCCATGGGGCCAGACCGGGCGCACCCCCATTGACGATCGGAATGGTCAAATGACCTGGACCACCGACCATGAGCCTACCAAGCGTTGCATGCTTCGGTGGTACGCGGGGGTTGCGAGGTGATTTCCCGAACGAGCAGTATGGATTGTTTTTCCGTGGTAAAAAGGTCAGGAACGGGATAGGAGGGTTCCAACGATGCGCATTGGCTGGCTGGCATTGGCGCTGTTGATGGGTGGAGTGGCGCATGCCGCCAGTTTCGATTGCGCGAAGGCGAAGAGTCCGCAGGAGAAGGCAATCTGCTCATCACCGCGGTTGAGTGCGGCTGACGATCAACTGGCCACGGCCTACAAAGCCTGGTTGAGCGCAGTGCCTCCTGAGGTCGGCCCCGAAGTGCGCGAGGAACAGCGCGGCTGGCTGCGGTCCCTGGCGGCGAATTGCAAGAGCGCGGCGACGGAATCCACGGCCGCGCTGGCTACCTGCATGCTCGACGTGTATCCGGCGCGGATCAAGGAACTGCAAGCGAAGGTTGTTACCGTGGGCGGGGTGACCTTTTATTGGAGATCGATTACCCGGACAGAGCCCGACGATCCCGCGGACGTCACTCCCGAGATGAAAGTCCATGAGGAGAATCCGGGATTCGGGACTCTGGATGCGGAGTGGCCGCAGGCGGCGAGTTCAACCCCGGAGTGGAAGGCCTGGAATGCGGGATTCGAGGCTGCCGTCCAAACGATTGCGAGCGAGAGTACGGGCAGTTCCGCCGGTAAAGGGACAGCGAAATGGGCCGCAACCAGCTCTGTGGACCAGCAAGTAACAACATCGATCGGCGTTGTTACCCCGGAGTTGGTCACGACCGCAATCCAGACCATGGTTGACGGGCATGGAGCGCACCCGAACACGAATTCAATTCAGTTCAACTGGCTGCTCAAGGAACAGCGGGAACTGCAGCCGAAAGATCTGTTTCGCCCAGGATCGGGGTGGGATCAGTTTCTGCAAGGCCGCTGCGACAAGTATCTGCATGAGCAGCTCGATACGGATGGCAAGAGCTACGTAAGTACCGGGCAGGCCGGAGAAATGGCAAAGACGCTGCATGGGATCGTCGTCAAGCCGGAAAACTGGCAGTTGGACGGGAGAGGCCTGACAATTCCCTTTCAACCCTATGCGGTTGCCTGTTACGCATGTACGCCCGATCCGTTAACTGTGCCATGGGGCGATTTGCAACCTTATCTGCAGACCGGGTTTGTGAGGCCGCGGTAACCTTTCCTCGCCGGCTTCATCTTAAAAGGGGCGCGACTGTGGTTTCCCAACCGGCGCTGGAGGTTTTATGCCGCGAGTTCTTTGGCTGATTGCATTGATTGTTGTTGTGGTTGCCGCCGTGGGCGTTTTCACGAGTGCGAAGGGAGCGGGGCGGTCGCCGATTCCTGCAGCTATTACGGATGTTCCGCTGGAGCAGGCACCGGGAAAACAGACGGCGGTTTTTGCGGGCGGGTGTTTCTGGGGGACGCAATCGGTATTTGAGCGGGTGAAGGGCGTGGTTTCGACGACGGTCGGCTACTCCGGCGGGGCGGCGGACACGGCTACCTATGACCAGGTAAGCAGTGAGACAACCGGACATGCGGAGTCAATCAAGGTGGTATACGACCCATCGAAGATCACTTATGGGCAACTACTGCGGATCTTCTTTTCTGTGGCGCACGACCCGACGCAGTTGAATCGGCAGGGACCGGATCGGGGCACCTCGTACCGGTCAGTAATCTTCTATGGCAGCGACGAACAGCGCAAACTCAGCGAGGCGTACATCAAGCAACTGGATGCGGCGCATGTGTTTGGCGGGCCGATTGTGACCCAGGTTGTCCCGCTGAAGGGGTTCTACGATGCGGAGTCCTATCACCAGCACTACGCCGATAACAATCCCAGCAATCCATACATTTTGGTGTGCGACCGGCCGAAGATCGAGGCGCTCAAGGCGCAGTTTCCGGAGTTGTTTGCGGATCGGCAGGGGAAGTGAAGTCGGCGCTACCCGAGAGAGTCACATTCACGGCCGGCGGCGGGCGGTACAATTCGAGGGACTCAGCTCTCAAGGGGTGTTCTCGTGCGAATCTTTCGCTTTCTTTTGCCATTGGCTTGCCTTGGTGTGTTTCTGGTTGTGGGTGCGGGGGCGGTCTTGCCTGCGGGGGCACAGACGACGGCGACCAACGAATGGACGTGGATGGGCGGGAGCAACACGCCGACCGGAGCTCTTGTCGGGGTGTATGGAACATTGGGTACTCCCGCCGCCGGGAATATTCCCAGCGGTCGCACCGGAGCGGCGAGCTGGACTGACATAAGCGGCAATTTCTGGATATTTGGCGGCTACGGCACCAGTGTGACCCCCTATTTCGAAGACATGCTTGACGACCTCTGGGAGTTTAACCCTTCCACCAACGAGTGGGCTTGGATGGGGGGAAGCTACCCCTTCATGGGGCAGCCTGGGACCTACGGGACGCTAGGGCAACCCGCTGCAGGAAATTGGCCAGGGAGCCGCCAGTCTTCTGCAACCTGGACCGACGGCAGCGGCAACTTTTGGCTGTTTGGGGGGATGGGATACGACGCGAATCAGAACTCGTGTTCGCTCAACGACCTTTGGGAGTTCGCCCCGTCCACTGGCTACTGGGCTTGGAGAGGAGGTTCGACCATGGGATGCGCCTCGGGTGTTTACGGATCGTTGGAGACTCCTGCGGTCGGTAATATTCCTGGAGGTCGATGGGGTGCGAACACCTGGACCGACAGTAAGGGGAATGTTTGGCTCTTTGGTGGTTATGGCTTTGATTCAAACGGAAACAGCAGCGACCTCAATGACCTCTGGAAGCTTAACCTCTCAACGAATGAATGGACTTGGATGAGCGGCAGCAATACCTTGCCCAGCACTACCCTGCTGAATAAGCTCTACTCTAACGTCTGCGAATTAAGTGCACCGGGAGATGTCTGTGGCCAGCCTGGAGTATACGGCTCGTTGCGTGTGGCCGCGGATGAAAACGTTCCGGGAGGCCGTGACACTGGGGTCAGCTGGACCGATAGCAATGGCAATTTGTGGCTCTTTGCCGGCGAAGGCTTCGATTCAGTCGCCCGGTGGGGGGACCTCAACGATCTATGGGAGTTCAATCCCGCAGTCAATCAATGGACTTGGATGGGTGGTACTACCACGGCCTACGGTAACGCCGAATATGGGACCGTGCAAGTGCCAAGTGCCGCAAACATTCCGGCGAGTGAGTATGGAGCGGCAGGTTGGCCTGACAAGGACGGCAATATTTGGATTTTCGGCGGTACCACTGGACTGCTGGTTCCAGACACAATGGGGGGAAATAACGACTTCTGGGAGTTCAGCCCCTCCGCAAACGAGTGGGCCTGGATGGGCGGAGCCCAAAACGACGGCCAGCCCGTTTATGGAACGATCCAGATACCCGCTGCCGGAAACATTCCGGGTGGCCGCAATGGCGCAACCGCCCTAACCGACAAGTTTGGCAATCTTTGGCTCTTCGGGGGCGGCGGCTCTGTTCCAAATACCGGGGCGTACCTGAATGACTTGTGGGAATACTCGGCCTCCGCACCCTCCGCAGTACCGTCCTTTGGCGTTTTCGCTTCGCCCGCAACTGTGACCGTGGCTCCCGGCACTAGCGGCACGGCCACTGCGACTGTTGCCGTCGGGGGTGGCTTTGACTCCCCGGTGGGCTTGACCGGGAGCAGCAATCCGCCAGGACTCTCCTTCAGCTTCAGCCCGAGTTCGATCACCACTGCCAGCGCAAGCTCGTCGAAGATGACTGTCAGCGTGCCATATGACTTCCACCCAGGTATCGGTTATACCGTTACTCTGACAGGCGTTAGTGGAAACACTACAGAGACAGCGAATTTCTTTCTCAACGTTCCTTACCCGTTTAGCTTAGCGGCTTCACCCTCCACGTTTGCAGTTGAAGTGGGCGCAAACAGCACAAGCACATCGACGATCACCACCACCGTCGCCGGCGGGCTCCCTTCGCCGATCACTCTCACCGCTAGTGGACAACCGGCCGGGGTGAGTGTCAGCTTCAACCCAAACTCGATCACTGGCGCTGGCGCGTCGCGAATGACTGTCTCCGCCGACTCCAGCGTAGGCCTCGGGAGCTATTTGATCTTCTTGGATGGGACAAGCGGCGCGGTGACCGAATATACGTACATCTATCTAAATGTTACGACCATGCCTGAGGCGGCTACGCCTACATTTGCTGTGGCTGGAGGGACCTACGCGACGAATCAGTCGGTCGCGATCAGCGATGCAACAAGTGGGGCGACTGTCTACTACACAACTGACGGGACTACGCCGACTACGAGTTCGACGGTTTATAGCGGGCCGATTCCGGTGATGGCTACGGAGACGATTGAGGCGATTGCTGCGGCGAGCGGGTACTCGACGAGCGCCGTGGCGACCGCATCTTACACGATTAATCTTCCGGCGGCGGCTACGCCTACGTTTGGCGTGGCGGCGGGGACTTACGCTACGAATCAGTCGGTGGCGATCAATGAAGCTACGGGTGGGGCGACTATTTACTACACGACAGACGGAACTACGCCGACCACTGGTTCGCCAGTTTATGGCGGGCCGATTCCGGTGAATTCTACCGAGACGATTGAGGCTATTGCTACGGCGAGTGGGTACTCGACAAGTACGGTGGCGACGGCGACTTATACGATTCCGCAGAGTTTTGGGCTGTCGATGGATCCGGGGTCGATGACGGTGACGGCGGGGGCGAGTGGGACGTCGCAGATCAAGGTGCAGGATGAGGGCGGATTTAACGGGAATGTGTCGTTTGCCTGCTCGGGGTTGCCGGCGGGGGCGGGGTGCAGCTTTACGACATTGACGGTGCCGACGCAGGCGGGGGTCTCTTATACGACGCTGACGGTGGCTACTTCTTCGACCACTGCGGAAGTGCGGCGGGGTTCAGGAGGGCTGTTTCCGGGTGCGGCGTTTGCGGTTTTGGCTTGCTGCTTTGGGTTGAGGAAGCGGGGGCGGGTGCTGATGCTTGTGCTGCTGGCGGTTGGCGCGGTTGGGCTGGGTGTGGTCAGCGGGTGCGGCGGTTCGGGATCTGGCGGGAGTGGGGGCGGGACTCAGCCGGTTACATCGACGGTGACGGTGACCGGGACGTCGGGGACGCTGAACAGTACTGCTACGTTTACGCTTACGGTGAATTGACGCGCCTGCGGTGGGGCGGGCGCTCGCGGGAGGCTCGCTCTGGCATTGATGTCTTTCCGCGTCTCAGAAGCGAGACCTGGGGAACTCGGCATCCATCTCTTCGAGGACCAGCAGGGGATGTAAACGCTGCGGCGTGAATTGGCTGGGAGTTTGAGGGGGTGCTTGTTATATTGCAAGAACCCCTTCCGCTGGTCGCGGTTCGTTTGGGGGCTCCAACTCTTGAGGTGAGATAGCCATGCGTCTTCACGCCCTTGCTGCAGGCGTTTCCGGTCTTCTTGTGCTTTTGCTAGCTGTGCCGTCCGCGGGTGCGGCGACACCGACTGGCTGCGATCTTGTGACTGCACAGACGGCCGCCTCGCTGGCGGGAGAAGCGGTTGGCGCGCCGAAGGATGCCGAGGCCAAGGATAAGGAGGGAACCGGGTGCAAATACACCTCCAAGTCGGGCGCGAACATTGGGATTGCCGTTGTGAATATGGCGAAAGACGATGCGAACAGCTACGTGGCGGCTATGAAGTCGATGGTTGTCGCGCCCGCTACCGCGGAAGTGATTCCCGGCCTGGGTGAGCAGAACTTTCTGCTGGTGCGGCCGGAGAGTCAGAAGAACCTGAATGCCCTCGTGGTTATCTATCACGGGAAGTTGCTGACGCTGGGCGTGCAGAGGAAGATGAGTCCCGACCTGAAGGCGGCGATGGTGCAGGTGATGCGGGGGATACTGGGGAAGTTTTAGGGCGGAATGCCAAGAATCGGTGCGGCCCTACGGGGCGCCTGTGCATTCGAGCGGGGCTGACCCGGGGTTTCGTCCGCCTGGCGGACTTCACCCCGGGCTACTCTCGTTTTATCCCTACAGGATATGTGCAGACCCGTAGCCGCGCGTGTGCGGGCCTAGAGGCCCGCACTACAGCCGGACTGGAGTCCGGCGCTACCGTGACGCTATGTGGGTTTAGTAGCGCTGGAGGAATTCGGGGTCTACGGGGTTCTCGAAGAGCGAGGCGTCTCTGGTGACGATGGTCAGGCCGCTGGGCGTGACGAAGTATCTCCGTTTGTCTTCTACGGGGTCGTAGCCGATTACCGTGCCTTCGGGGATGTGGACGTCGCGGTCGATGATGGCGCGGCGGATGCGGCAGTGGCGGCCGATGTTGACGTGGGAGAAGATGATGCTGGCGTCTACGTCGGAGTAGGAATTGACGCGGACGTCCTGCGAGAGGACGGAGTTGGAAACGGATGCGCCGGAAATGATGACGCCGGCGGTGATGACGGAGTTGATGGCTGCGCCGGTGCGGCCCGGTTCGCCGAAGACGAACTTGGCGGGTGGGTACTGGCGAACGCGGGTGCGCATGGGCCAGCTCTTGTCGTAGAGGTTGAATGTGGGCGAAACGGAGCAGAGGTCCATGTTGGCGTCGTAATAGGCATCGAGGGTGCCTACGTCGCGCCAGTAGAGGGCCTGCTGCTTGTTCTCATCGACGAAGCTGTAGGCGACCATTTTGTTTTTGCCGAGCATGTTGGGCAGGATGTTGTGGCCGAAGTCGTGCTTGGAGTTGGGGTCTTCGGCGTCGGCGATGAGGGCCTTGAGGAGGATCTCGGTATTGAAGATGTAAATGCCCATGGATGCGTCGACGGCATTGGGATTGAAGGGCGAGCGGAAGGTGGTGGAGGCGGGCTTCTCCTGGAAGCCGAGGACTTCGCCGGTCTTGCCGACTTCGACGACGCCGAAGCGGGAGACCTCGTCGGGCGGGATTGGCAGCGTGGCGAGGGTGACTTCGGCCTTCTTCTCCTTGTGGTGCTCGAGCATGCGGCTGTAGTCCATTTTGTAGATGTGATCGCCGGAGAGGATGATCATGTGGGCCGGCTGCTCGCTGCCGATGGAGTAGATGTTCTGGTAGACGGCATCCGCGGTGCCCATGTACCAGTTGGAGCCGGTGCGCTGCATGGGGGGGAGGAGCTCAAAGAACTCTCCCAGCTCCTGGGCGACGATGCCGGTCCAGCCTTCGCGGATGTGGCGGTTGAGGGACAGGGCCTTGTACTGGGTGAGGATGTAGACCTTGCGGAGGCCGGAGTTGATGCAGTTGGAGAGCGTGATGTCGATGATGCGGTAGTGGCCGCCGAACGGGACTGCCGGCTTGGCCCGATCGCGGGTGAGCGGGAAGAGGCGCTCTCCGGCTCCTCCGGCAAGCAAAACTCCAAGTGTGTCTCTCATGTCCATTGGTCCTGTCTCTGTTTCCTTGTATTTCCTATGGATGACAGTTTAGGTGCGCTAGAGGAAGTGCCGCAATCCGATACGGCGTATTTTCCGGTGGCACCTTTCTGAAGGGGTCACCGAACGGTGGAGAATACCACACGGAGTGTGAACTTAGCAGCCATCGAGATTATATCGACGTTGTTGGATTGAGGATGGTTAGTTGCGGGGTGGGGTGGAGATAATTCGGATCGAACGGTACATCGGCCTCTATTTATCCCCGCGGTTCAGCGCTTCATCGGCAGTTCCTTGTTGATAAGGAGCTTCAGTCCTTCCTCTGCTAAGCCATTATTCGGCATCATAATGTTCTTGATTGGCACAAAGATCGCGGCGCAGTTCGGATCGCCGAGCTGTAAAGCTAGTCTCGCAAGTAGGGCATAAGCCTCTATGTCGGGGATGCTCCTCGACTTGAGATCATTAAAAAGCTCAAGAACAACGCAGGCGTGATGCTCATTCCAAGCCTTCTTCTGTTCTGGCTTTGGTAGCTGGGAAAGAGCATATTCGTCATCGTCGGCATATCGCGTGGGAACGGTAGTTACCCGGATAATGTGAGGGCCGGCCTTAACGACATCGAGAACGGATTGATCGGCCGAAACGAAATACATCGGATCGTCCTTTCCATCGAATTTCCTGCCCCATCCGCGTTCTGCCGCAGCTTGTAGTTCGTCCTCATTGAACTGGTATGTTTTCCGCTGCATGATAACAATGGACCGCATCTCTGCAGGGTCCGCAGGCGGCTCTCTTGCGAACAAGGTCTGGAACATTTTCACCAAGCTCATGCAGTTATTCTCCCAGAGTATGGCGGATGGTCCGCGATCCGGACATTTAGTTCACGGCTGTCGGAAAGATCCAGCGGGAATCGGTCTGAGCCCTACGGGGCGTAGGGATTCTGTTGGCATGCTTTTCCCAGGGGTGCCCCTTCGCTCCGCTTCGGGTTCCCCTCGGCTATTCTCGATGGCTCCCTACGGGAGCAAATGCGCCAACCGGATGCAGAGTGCGTCCACAACGATCCCACTCATCGCGCAAAAGACGCTCGATAAATGGGGCACAACTTTGGATGCCAGACAGGGGCGGTTTAGCGCTTCTTTTTGAACTTGTACTCGACGCCTACGGAGATGGCGAAGTTCCAGTTGTTTTTGCCGCCGGGGGTGGTGGTGGGCGTGGCGTATGGAGCGTTGTAGCGGGTCAGGATGGCATCGGGGGTGATGCGGAAGACCCAGTGGGCCGAGCGGTTCAGGTCCATGTGGCCGCCGAAGACTGCGGCGGGAGCGACCTGGTTGGGATAAAAATCGACTGCCGAGGGAGGCAGGCCGCGGAGATCCTTCTCGAATTCGCCGTAGGCTCCGCCGACTAGCACGTGGGCGATGAGCGCGCCGTGCTTGTTGTGGGGGCCGAGCCATTCCGGACCGCCGGCAAAGATGTACTGGGCGATGAACGGCCCTTTGATGAGCTGCGAGGAGATGTTGCCGCCAAGGCCTGCACCGCTGGTGCCGAGATAGCCGCGGCCTGTGCCTTCCAGTCCCCAGTGTTTTGAGAGCCAGTAAGAGCCGGAGACGTCGAGACCGCCAAGATTGGAGCCCTGGTTGAGGGTAGGGCCGGCCATGACGCGGGCATAGGCCATGTCGACGGACAGATCGTAGCGATTGTCGTAGCGGACGCCGGCGAGGGGATCGCTGGAGATGTAGACGCCGTTGGCGGGGCCTGCAGGGGTATTCGGCGGGGCGGCCTGAGCCTGGGCGTGAGGAGCGGCATGCAGAGCCAGAAAGGCAACGGCAACGAAAGGGGCAATAAAACTAACTTGAAGACGCATCACCATCCAGTTTACAGGACCGCGCCGAGGGGGGACAACGCGGAACAGGGTTGAGTTGCAGGTCACGGCTCATGTGCCGCGTGCAAGAGTTCGTAGCATAAGTCCGAAGTGCAAATGCAGGTCCTTCGACTCACCACCCCCAGGCTGAAAAGCGCCTGGGGCCCCTTTCGCTCAGGATGACAGTTTTCTCTTAAAACGAGCTTTTGAGATGCCGCACTATGGTTCGCAATGGTCGGTCCAGCGAGCCCATAACAGGTAGCGGAGAGTTTTCAAGGTTTCGACGGATGCGTGAGAGGTTTCGTAAGCGGCCTCGTCGGGGGAAAGCGGGGGAGCGGGGTGCATACGCCACTCGAGGGGTGTGCGGCTGAAGATCATGGCAGCGCGGGGCAGATGGGGCGCTTCCGAGATGACTTCAGCGGAGTGCCAGCCGTGGGCATTCATGATTTGCTCGGAGTAGCAGGCGTTCTGGATGGTGTCGAGGGCGCGGGGTTCGACGAAGAGAGCGGACTCGGGAATGCCCTGGGCGTGGGCGGTTCGGGCCATGACGGCTGCTTCTACGAAGCGGTTGTGAGCGGCACCGCCGGTGAGGATGAGGCGGGGGGCGACGCCGCGCTCGTATTCATGTACCGCTTCAGTGACGCGGGCCATCTGGTAGGGGCTGGGATTGCCGTCTGAGTCGGCGGGAGAGCCGAGGACGATGATGGCGTCAAAGCGGGTGCGGGAGGTGTTGGATTTGGGTTCGAGCAGGCGGACGATGGCAGCCCAGGCAAGCAACGTGATGCAAAGGGCACTGGCGGTGAGGATGGCGCGCATGGGCCAACTGGGGCGCTCGAGGGGCCGGCGGCGATGAGGGGCCGGGCGGCGAGATTGGCGGCGCGAGGCGGTTCGGGGCTGGCTTGGGGGCGAGGTTCGAGTCAAGGGGGCGAAATCCCTCCAGGTTCCACTGTAACGCGGCGGCTGGAGGGAGAGTTCAGCAGGGTGAGAGTGCGGGCGTGGACGCCCGCACGACAGCCGGTCTAGAGACCGGCGCTACCCTGTCTATCAGCTCTACCCGGTCTGAAGTGCGGCGCTACCTGGTCAGGCTAGTTGGGCTGGGGTGTCCCAGGCTGAAAAGACGAACTCGCTCAAAGGCTTGCGCTGGCGAGGTGCTACTTCGTGTTCCACGAATTGCGGATTGGGAAGAGCGGCGGGCTCGCCCTGATAGCCGAGGGCGATGACTGCGCCAATTAGATAATCTTCAGGGATTTCAAAGGCTTTACGGGCAGCTTCGGGGTCGAATCCGCCCATTTGGTGGGTGGAAAGGCCGAGCGACGCAGCCTCGAGGGTGAGGTAGGACGCGGCGGCTCCCAGGTCGTAAAGCGCGACGCGGTTGAGGGCATCGTTGTGGCTGAATTTGGTTTTGGCCACGCCGAGGATGAGCACTGGCGCGGATTTGGCCCAGGCCTGATTCACAGACATGAGGGAGTCGAAGATTTTGCGGTAAGGTTCTGATCCGTGGATGCCGACAAGGAAGCGCCATGGCTGCTCGTTGTAGGAGGAGGCGGCCCAGCGCGCAGCATCAAAAACCTTGGCGAGATCGGCGGGGTCGACGGGGCGATCGGTGAAGGAGCGCGGGCTCCAGCGGGTGTGGAAGATGGGTAGGACGCCCTCGACGGCCGGGGCTTTCTTGAGTTCGTTGACTTCAGTGGCGGACAGGGTCATTTGCGGGGCTCCTCGGCGGTGTTTATCGCAAATGGTTTGATTGCCGCAGGAGGGGCAAGGATTCTTCAATCGCGGGGAAGTTGTTGTAACGGACAAGGATGGCACAACTGAAGTCGAGCCCCTTTACACATCGACTTCCAGCTTGACTCTGTTCGCAGGCAGGTGAGTACCCCCTGAGGCTGCTACGGGTAGATGCGGTGGAGGGTGCGGGCGAAGGGTATGGTTTCGCGGACGTGGTCGAGGCCGCAGATCCAGGCGACGGCACGCTCAATGCCCATGCCGAATCCGCTGTGAGGGACGCTGCCGTAGCGGCGGAGGTCGAGATACCACTCGAAGGCTTCGCGGGGCAGCTTGTGCTGATCGATGCGGCTGCTCAAGAGTTCGTAGGACGAGACACGCTGCGAGCCACCGATGATTTCGCCGTAGCCCTCCGGGGCGAGGACGTCGACGCAGAGGGCGTAGCGGGGATCCTTCGGATCGGGCTCCATGTAGAAAGCTTTGACGTCGGCGGGATAGCGGTTGACCATGACGGGGCGATCGAACTGCGAGCTGAGCCAGGTTTCGTCGGGGGAACCGAAGTCGTTTCCGTACTCGAAGGGCGCCTCGAGATGGCCGTCTTTGTGGGCCTGATTGAGCATGTCGGCGGCTTCGTCGTAACGGAGACGGGGGAATGGGGGGACGATGGACTGGAGTTTGGCGACGTCGCGGCCGATGACCGTGAGCTCGGGGGCGCGATTTTTGAGTACGGACTGGACGATGTGGGAGAGGAAATTTTCAGCGAGCTCGAGGAGGCCGTCGAGGTCGCAATAGGCGACTTCGGGCTCAATCATCCAGAACTCGGTGAGGTGGCGGCGGGTTTTGGATTTCTCCGCGCGGAAGGTGGGGCCGAAGCTGTAGACCTTGCCCAGAGCGAGGGCTGTCGCCTCAATGTAAAGCTGGCCGGACTGGGTGAGGAAAGCGGGGTCGCCGAAGTAGTCGACGGGGAAGAGCGTGGAGGTGCCTTCGCAGGCCGCAGGGGTGAGAATGGGCGGATCGGTGCGGATGAAGCCGTTGGTATCGAAGTACTCTGCCGCCGCACGCATGATTTCTGCACGGATGCGGAGGATGGCGGACTGGCGCGGGGAGCGGACCCAGAGATGGCGGTGCTCCATGAGGAAATCGACGCCGTGCTCCTTGAGGGTGATGGGGTAGGGCGCGGACTCGGGAACACGCTGGATGACCTGGATGTCTTCGACGTCGAGCTCGAAACCGCCGGGGGCGCGCTTGTCCGCACGGACTTTGCCGGTGACGATGATGGAGGACTCCTGGGTTAATCCCTTGAGGGACTCAAAGACGGCGGGGGGCACGCTTTTGACGTGGGCTACGCCCTGGACGGTGCCGGTGCCGTCGCGAAAGATGGGGAACAGGAGCTTGCCGCTTTCGCGGAGGTTGTAAAGCCAGCCGCGGAGGGTGACGGATTGGCCTTCGTGCTGACCGAGGGTGGCGATGGTGGCTACTGGCGGCGGGGCGGATGGCGCTGGCGCGCCAGGAGTGGATGGGACGGGTTCAGAAGTGGATGCTGCCGTTTCTTCGGACATGGGCTCTTAGCTCTCTGGGCGGCACAGGGTGCCCAACTCATTTTGCGGGCCGGGCGGCCGGACTCTCTAGGATAACGCTCAAATGGCGACGGGGTCAGGCGAGGGCTGCGCTGAGAGCCTGGGCGATGGCGGGGTGGGTGAACTGAAAGCCGGCGGAGATGAGCCTGGAGGGGTAGACGCGGGCGCTCGAGAGGAGAGCTTCATCCGCCATTTCGCCGAGGGCGAGGCGAAGGGCAAAGGCCGGCGCGGGAAGAATGGCCGGTCGATGGATGGCTTGGGCGAGAGCACGGGTGAATTGAGCATTGGTGACGGGGCTGGGAGCGGTGAGGTTGACCGGGCCTTCGATGGCTGGCGTTTCGAGCAGGAAAAGGATTGCGGAGACGGCGTCTGTGAGGCTGATCCAGCTCATCCATTGCTGTCCGGAACCGAGCGGGCCGCCGAGGCCGAGCCGGAAGATGGGAAGCATTTTTGCAAGCGCGCCGTGGCCGGGGCCGATGACGACGCCAAATCGCAGATGAACGACGCGGATGCCGGCTTGGACGGCTGGCTGGGCAGCGGCCTCCCATTGCCGGCAGACGTCGGCCAGGAAGCCTGAACCGGGGGTTGAGGATTCGTCGAGCAATTGACCGTTGCGGTTGCCGTAGATGCCGGCGGCGGAGGCGACCAGGAGCGTTTGCGGCGGGTTGCGGAGGGCGGCAAGAGCCGTAGAGAGGGCGCGGGTGGATTGAACGCGGCTTTCAATAATTTCGCGCTTGAACGCGGGGGTCCAGCGATGGGCGGCGACGTTTGAGCCGGAGAGATGGATGGCGGCAGAGACGTTCTCAAGTGCGTCCGGTATGGGGATGGCGGGGTGGGATGTTGGGTCCCATTGGAGCTCGGTGAGGGACGTTGGATGGCGGCGAACAAGCGTGAGAATTGGCTGGTTCCGAGAGGCAAGGGCATCTCTTAGGGCCGATCCGAGCATCCCAGAAGCGCCAGAGAGAATTATTTTGCGGTCGTTTTTGACGGTATTTGGCGTTTCCTGCATGGCGCTGATGCTTTCCTCGGTTCCCTTGGTGGCGGCAGGTTTCGGCAAAAAAAGGACGGGCAATCCAAATCCGCGGGCCAGCCGTACGTTCGATAGGATGGATTTTCTTTTCTTCTGATGAAAGATTTAGCCATTGGTTGCCCGAAAATTTAGCAGAGCGCGAATTCTTTTTGATGTGGACAACAATTTCGATGGAAGCGCATCCTATTTTCTTACGGTGCGGAGGGGAACATGAGCGAGCTGGCGGTGATGAAAAGCGATGAAACACAGAAGACTCAGGTTGACCCGGAGACCGCGGAACGGTTTATTGCGGAGAAGCGGATTGGCGAGCGGATCAAGCGGCTGCGGCTGAAAAAGTCCATGGGCCTGGTTGAACTGGGCAAGCATACGGGACTGTCGGCAAGTTTTTTATCGCAGCTTGAGACGGGGCGGGTGGTGCCGACCTTGCGGAACCTGGCGCGGATTTCGATGGTTTTCTCGAAGGACCTATCGTATTTCTTTGAGACGGAGCCGAACGCGCTGTTTCGCGTTCACCGGCGGAAGGACCGGGTGCGCATGCCGCAGACCGGAGTGGAGGTTCCCACGTATTTTTTTGAGAGCCTGGGATACATGGTGCCGGACCGGCATATGGACCCCTACTTTGCCGAGTTCCTGCCGTTGACAAAGGAGATGGAACCCAAAGGGCACATGCACCCTGGGTTTGAGTTTCTCTACCTGCTGGATGGTGAGCTGCAGATACACCATGGCGACCAGGAGTGCGTGCTGGAGAGCGGCGACGCGATTTATTTTGACGCGAGCACGCCGCACTCGTATCAGTGCTCGGGAAGGAAGCCGGCAGGAGCCATTATTGTGACCATGCACCAGGCGCCGCCAGCAATGACAGGTGCGCAACGCGTCGTGCTTCAAGGGCAGAAGACGCTCGCCCCCGGCCCGGTAAAGGTGAACCCGGGAGAACCGCGCTAGAGGTGCGGGGTCAGTGTCGTTCGAGGCATCCGGAGCCGACTACAATCTGGATGTGGCATTCGGAGCGACACCATGACGCGGTTGGGGACGCAGTTGAGCAGGACAGGCGTTTCGCTGGAAGAGGACCTGCTGAAGGAGTTCGATCGGCTGATTGCCAAGCGCGGCTACGCGAACCGGTCGGAAGCGTTCCGGGATTTGATTCGCGAGGCGCTACTGGCTGAGATGGTGGGGTCGAACAAGCCGGTTGTGGGCACGCTGACGTTGGTGTACGACCATCACGTCCCCAACCTGGCGCAGAAGCTGACCGAGGTGCAACACGCTGCGGGGGCCATGATTCTGGCGGCTACGCATGTGCACCTGGACCACAATTACTGCCTGGAAGTGATCATCATGAAGGGCAAGGGCAAGGACCTGCAGGCGGTTGCCGATGGGATGCTGGCGCTGCGCGGGGTGGAGCTGGGAAAGCTGGTGCTGACGAATTCGGGGGCCAGCTTGAAGACGGCTACGCATGCACACTAGAGAGCAGCACGAAATTTTGAGTTGATTCTCATTCCTTCCCCGGTCCCCGAATGCGAGGGACCGGGGGCACCCAGCACACGAATTAGCGTCGTTCTGCTGTGATGTGCGTCATTCGCAAGGTTCCAAAAATCGTGTTACGCTTGGGTTGGATTTTCCTGCTTCGGAAGTCCTGCGTCTGATGTGACAAACGGCATTGCTGGGATGGGTTTTGCCGGTCATATTGAGAGCGGCCCACTACCCTGTGTGGCCTGAAGGAACGTGATGCTCTCCCTCCTGCGGAGTCTGGCCAACGACGAACCGGGCAGCCTGAAGGCCAAGGTTGTGGCGCTGTATGGGCTGCTGCTGGCGTTCAACGTGGGGGCGTGGCTGTGGGCGTTCGCAGCGTTTCACCGGTTTCCTGTGCTGCTGGGTACGGCATTTCTGGCATACAGTTTTGGGCTGCGGCATGCGGTGGACGCGGATCATATTGCAGCCATCGACAACGTGACGCGCAAGCTGATGCAGCAGGGGAAGAAGCCTGTCGCGGTGGGACTGATGTTCTCGCTGGGGCACTCCACTGTTGTGATTTTTGGCGCGATTGCGATTGCGGCGACGGCGCTGGCGTTGCAGCATCGCATGGATGCGGTGCGGGAGATTGGCGGCGTGATTGGCACGCTGGTGTCGGCTCTGTTTCTGTTTGGCATTGCGATTGTGAACCTGGTTGTGCTGCAGTCGATTCTGCGGAGCTTTGTGCGGGTGCGGCGCGGCGAGCCGTATGTGGACGAAGACTTCGATATGCTGCTGGGGAATCGTGGGTTTCTGTCGCGGCTATTCCGGCCCATGTTTGATTTGATCCGGTCGAGCTGGCACATGTATCCGCTGGGGCTGCTGTTCGGACTTGGGTTCGATACGGCGACGGAGATTGGGTTGCTGGGTTTGTCGGCCGCCGAAGCTTCAAAGGGGCTGTCGCTCTCGTCGATTCTGGTGTTCCCGGTGCTGTTTGCGGCGGGTATGTCGCTGGTGGATTCGACGGACAATGTGCTGATGCTGGGAGCGTATGGGTGGGCGTTTGTGAAGCCGATCCGGAAGCTTTACTACAACATCACCATTACTTCGGTTTCTGTGGTGGTGGCGCTGGCGGTGGGCGGAATTGAGGCGCTGGGGTTGCTGGCGGGACAGTTCCACCTGACGGGCGGGTTGTGGGAACTGGTGGGCAAGCTGAATGACCACTTTGGGATGCTTGGGTATTGCATTATTGGATTGTTTGCGGCGAGCTGGATTGTTTCGATTGCTATTTATAAGTGGCGGCGGTTCGACGAGATGGAACTTGGGGTTCGGGACGTGGCTTGAGGGTCATGGCCTCGAGCCATAATCCCGTGGATCGCCGCAATCCTGCGCAATTCCTCAAGACCAAGCTTGAGCTAATCCGTTTGATGGCGCGAACTCAGCAGGAATGCCAGCATCGCGTCCTCTCTTGCTCGCTCAGGGCGACCTGCGTTTTCCATTGCCGCCAGCGAGATGATGAACAGATATCAAAAGATGCCAGGATTGGAAAGCGCTCTATAACAGAATGTGCTCAGGGTTGATCTCATTCCCTGACTCCACCAGGATCGTCGCCCTTTCAATCACATTCCGCAACTCACGAACGTTGCCGGGCCAGCTATGTTGTCCCAGGACCTGCAATGCTCGCCGGGTCAGGGATATCCCTGGGCGAAATTTGGCGGCGAATGCAATAGCCAGTTCCTCCAGGTCGCTCATCCGCTCGCGCAACGGCGGAAGGTGAATGGGAAATACTGCCAGGCGATAGTACAGGTCTTCTCGAAACTGCTGCTGTGATACCCGCTTCTTCAGTTCCGCGTTTGTGGCTGCCACCACACGGACATCGACCTTGAGATTCTCATTGCTGCCGAGCCGCTGCACTTCTCCCTGCTCAAGGAATCGAAGCATCTTGCTCTGGAGCGCCACTGGCATGTCCCCAATTTCATCCAGGAAGAGCGTGCCGCCCTGCGCCGAGTGAATGCGGCCGATCCGCGACTGTAGCGCGCCGGTAAACGATCCCTTGGTATAACCGAACAGTTCCGCTTCCAGAAGTGTCTCGGGAATTGCAGAGCAGTTCACCACTACAAACGGCCGGTTTCTGCGCGGGCTGATCTGATGGATTTCCTGGGCGATCATATCCTTGCCCGTTCCGCTTTCACCTGTAATCAGCACAGTCGTATCGCGAGCCGCAACCATGCGCGTAAGAGCGAACGTACGGCGGATCGGCTCCGAGTCGCCGATCATGCTGCGCAGCCTGACTGAACCGTCCGGAGATGTCCGGGGATTCTCCCTGACGACCACTGAAATTGGGCTGCATCGGACCGATCCGCTGCGATTGACTTCATTCGCCAGCTCGGATGACACAAGGGTTGGCGGTGTGCTTCCCACGAGAAGTTGACCTGTGTGGGAATTCAGTATCAATACGCGTATATTTGGGAACCGATCCCTGACGATCATCTGAAATTCGACCGCCTCAAGGTCCGGCAACATAGGGTCCAGAAGCAGGACCCCGTCTTCGCTCCCATGCTCGCGCAGCAGTTCCAATGCCTCTGCGCCTCCGCCTGCCTGCACCACATTCCAACGGGGAAGCGTCAGCTTTTCATTGAGATCCAGTCGTAGTTTGGAGTTTGGACTTACGACGAGAACATCGATAGAAACTCGTTCTTCGAAACGCTCAAATTTAACAACGGGAGTGGCCATGGCAATCATCGATTTCCAGTCGAGAAACGTAAGACTCTTGAGACCTGAAGCTCGACTGTGGATTCGTCCACAAATAGATCGTGGACTGAAGACTGAGCCTGACTTCGACGAGTTAAGGCCTGAGGAGGAGCCGGTGCAAGACACCCATGCAGTCCAGAGGTGACCCTCAAGGACACGTCGGGATCCTTCAGGACCATCCTCTCCATCCCTGTTGCCGCCTCCGCAACCCTCGCCCCGCCCGGCAAATCGCTACCAATAAGCCCGCCAACGCGCAAGACATCTAGACCCTCTCCGTCAAAGTGCAACTCGTCCCAAAAGCCCGTCGTCGTCAAAGACCAGGATGGCCGACCCATCCCCGGCCTCACCGCCGTATCGACGCCCCTTCCCCTCTCCAAGCCCGGCACTGAAGACATCAAGAAAGCGCGTCTGCAAGTCAAGCCGTTTGCGTCGTACTGGAGGAAGCGAGGGAGGCGTTCAGGCGCGATGCGTTACAGGGGATTCGCCCCCCCGGATTGGGAAATTCCTCTTTGGGTTGCTTGTAATGAAACTAGGCGTTCGGTTCAACGTCGTCTGTCGTTTGTCGCACTGGATGAGCAAATAAGCACATGTTTTTTCGCCACGCGAAAAATCACTGGTCCTATAACATTATGCGGCGCACTCACTAAGAGCGTATGGTTGTGGTGCGTCCCTGTACGCGACCAACCAGCCTTTGAACGACAAGGTCCTGGCTTCTTTGCGCATTCAGGTGTGGACCAATTGGTCCGCCCGCAGCAAAGGAGAACCGTGCGCCCGTCTATTCCGCCAATCACCTATAAGAACCGTCTATTGGCCTCATTGCCGCCTGAAGCCATTCAGCTCCTCATCCCGCACCTTGTGCTGGTCGATTTGCCCAGGGATCGAACCCTGAAAGAAGCGAATCTAGCAGCGGAGGGCGCGTATTTTCTGGAGGGCGGTATCTGCTCCATTGTGGCAACCATGGAAGACGGGGCAACTGTTGAGGTTGGCCTGATTGGACGCGATGGATTCGTGGGAACGGCAGCCGTGCTGGACGCAGGGCTGGCACCGAACCGGTATTTCATGCAGATACCGGGATACGGCTTTCGCATAAAAGCCACTGTGCTGAGGCAGTTGGCCGACACTTGCCCGGCGCTGCGGGCGAGCCTGCTGCGCAGCGTGCAGGGGCTGCTTGTGCAGACAGCCCAGACCGCGGCGTGCAATCGGCTTCATGATCTGCAGGAGCGCCTGGCTCGCTGGCTGCTGATGTGCCGCGACGGGGTGCAGTCCGATCAGATCCTCGTAACCCAGGAGTTTTTGGCCACCATGCTGGGGACGCGCCGCAGTTCGGTGACGGTAGCGGCGGGGATGCTGCAGAAGGCAGGGCTGATTGCGAGCACGCGCGGTCACGTGGCCATACTTGATCCTGCAGGCCTGGCGGCCGCCGCATGCGAGTGCTACGAGATTGTTCATAGTGAGTATGTGCGACTGGGGCTATTTGAAGAAGCGCCCATGAAATTCGCGACTGCGCGCGTGATCAAGCTGGCGGTTGCCGGGGACAATTGACGCCGCTGCGCGCTTTTCTAAAAGCGTGTGATTGTGCGTTGCCGCGGATATTGTCGGTGGATCCTTCGATGGAGAAGTTCCAGGTGTTTGGCTGTGAGCCCCGTCATCGGCGCCATTAACGCCAGGATATATACTCTTGGCACATCAACCAAGGCTCCGAATGCTCGCGAAAACCCTACTGACATTGCGCTTCGCATTTGTCTGCATATTATCGCTGCTTGCCACCGCATCGCTGGCGCAGACGACGATCAATGTTGGCCCCGGTCAGGCCTATGCCACCATCCAGGCCGGCATCAACGCAGCCAATGCGGGCGACACGGTGATGGTGGCACCTGGCACTTATTTCGAGAACATTGATTTTCTGGGCAAGGCCATCACAGTCACCAGCTCCCAGGGCGCGGCGGAAACTGTCATCGACGGTGGCTCCAATGGGCCGGCAGTTACTTTCAAGACCGGTGAAACTGCCGCAGCCGTCATCTCAGGCTTCACCATTCAGCATGGTGGACAGTTTGGCTGGTTAACTAAGTACTCCAAAGCCGGGATCGGCAACATTTATCTTTCGGACAGCGCGCCAACCATTCTCAACAACACCATTACTTTAAGTAATTGCTGGGGGGTTGAGTCTTATTACTCCGCTCCGCTGATCCAGAACAATACGATTTCCGCCACGCAGGATCCGAGCGGCAACTGCTCCTCTGGCGGTGGCGCTGGCATCCTCGTCTGGGGCGGTTATGGCGGCAATAACCCACAAAGCGCGAATTCCCCGCTCATTCTCGGCAACGACATCGAGGACAATGTCGAATCGGGTCTCGAAGCTGCTGGCGGCAACGGCGGCGCCGGCGTCGCTGTATGGGGCGGTAGCCCTATCATCATGGACAATCTGATCCGCAATAACTCCTCCCCAGGTGGCAGCGGAGGAGCCATCAATGTGCAATCTGGAAATAATGTTGTCGTTGTTCAGAACCTGATTTATGGAAACTCCGCCGGATGTGGGGGCGGTGCGATCGCTGTACAAACGTCTACAGGATCCAGCACCGGGATTTCTTCATTTTTTGCCAACAACACTATGGTGGACAATGTCACGCTCGCGAAGCTTTCCGACTATACGGAGTGCGCAGACATTTCTCAGATATATCCCTGGCCTGATACCTCCGGTTCCAGCAATCCAACGATTGTGTTTATGAACAACATTATCAGTGGCTCGACCATCTATCCGGCCGTCAATTGTTCGTGGGTCGGACCACCCAGCGAGGCAGATCAACCTACATTCGAATACAACATTCTCCGCAACGCTGGCGGCCCTTTCTTTGGATCGTACTGCGTGGATGTTTCGGACAAATACAACAACACTGTCTCCGATCCTCAGTTTCTGAGTTCCTCTACGGGCGACTATCACCTGGACGGCACATCGCCGGCGATCGATAGCGGTCTGTACACAGTGCTGCAGACTTTCTTGACCATGGCGGGTCTGTCCTGGACGAAGGACTTCGAAGGGAATCCGCGCGTGCAGGATGCTACTGGCAAAAGCTGCGCGATCGATATGGGTGTCTACGAATATCCTGGCACCCAGAGCCAATGCGGGACGACTGAGGTGCTGACCAGTTCTCTCAGTACAGCGATAGCCGGACAGAGTGTGACGTTTACGGCTCAGTTGAGCGCGGCGACCGGGATACCGACGGGCAGCGTTCAGTTCCTCGATGGAAAAAACCTGCTGTCGACGCAGACAGTTTCCGGCAAAGGTTCCGCTTCTTACAGCACGAGTTCACTCGCCGTGGGCAGCCACACGATTACTGCGAACTATCAACCTACGGGGACCTTCGGCGCGGCCACTGCTTCGCTGACGCAGGTGATCAACGGGTATGCGACCAGCACTGCTCTGACATGCCGGCCGAACCCCGTCATCGTCTCGTACCCGGCAGATTTCGACGTTACCGTCACGTCAGCCAACGGGACGCCGACCGGCTCCGTCGCATTGACCGAGGACGGAAGTCTGGTGGGGACGTTCAGTCTCATCAGCGGCAAGACCTTCTTCACAAATACCTTCTCGACCGTGGGGACGCACAATATTGTGGCGACGTACACACCGACTGGTTCTTTCGCGGCGAGTTCGGCAAGCTGCTCTGAAGTCGTCAGCGCCTTTCCAACAACTTCATTTCTGAACGTCGCTCCGCCAACTTCCACCTATGGTTCCCCGGTCACTCTGACCGCGACCGTTTCCCCGGCGAGGGTGCCCAATCCGGGAACGCCGACGGACGGCGTTGTCACCTTTTACAACGGCGCTTCAAGCATTGGGACCGCCACGCTTGTGGGCGGAGTTGCGACACTGGTTCCTGACATTCTTCCCGGTGGAAGCTACAAGCTCACGTGCACGTATGCCGGAAGCTCTATCTTCGCCACAAGTAATTGCAATTCCGTTCCCGTAACCGTCAACGCCGCGCCAACTGCGCTTGCGCTTAGCTCCAGCAATAATCCCGCACCTGCTTTGAGCACTATCACTTTCACTGCACGGCTGACAGTGAACGGCCAATCTTCTGGGGGTGGCGACATCATCCATCTAACATTCAACGGACAGAACGTGAATGTGGCGACGGACGCCACCGGCTCTGCCAATTACACGATCGGAACTCTCGGGCCCAACAGCTATACAGTTACCGCGAGCTTCAAAGGCAACAGCAACCTTCTTGCCAGTTCGGCAACTCTGACCGAAGTTTTTACTGCCCTGCCCTCATCGACGAGCCTCACCGCTTCGCCTAACCCAGGCGACGTGAACCAATCGGTGACGATGGTGGCGACGGTATCCTCTCCGACAGCCTCCAGCCAGACGATCGGCGGTACTGTGATCTTCTATGACGGTTCTGCCTCACTCGGATCGGCGCAGGTAACGGCGAGTGGCAGTGCGACTCTGGCCGCAGACTTTACCACCGTTGGGGTGCATAACCTGACGGCCGCGTATGGGGGCGATGCGGACGTTTCCGGTAGCACCTCGGCCGTCTTTGAGGAGACGATTGTGGCGGGGGACTTCTCAATCAGCGCGCAACCCGGAGCTGCCAGTTTGTATACCGGCGAGGCCGCTGCGTTGCAGGTCAACGTGAGCAGCCTGCGGGGATTCAACCAGCCGCTTGCGCTGACTTGTACCGGATTGCCTGCGAATACAACGTGTGCGTTTAGTCCGGCTTCGTTGCCGGGAGGACAGGGCGCCGCGAGCCTCGTGATTCAGACAGCGGCACCGCATGAGAGGAGCGGCGGCTCCGGTTCAGCATCCGGCTCAGGCCCTGGGATCGTGTTGGGTGCGTTGACCTTGCTTCTGCTGCCGGGGTGGAGGCGCCGTCGCGGGTTTCTGGCTGGATTGTCTGTTGTGTTGCTGGCGATAGGCGTCGGGATGGGAATGGCCGGATGCGGGTCGCCTAACCCAATTACCGGCGGCACGCCGCCCGGCACTTACCAGGTTGCGGTGACGGCAACTGCGGGAACAGGTGGATCGGCGCTTGCGCATTCGTCCGTTGTCACCCTGACCGTGAAATCCCTGTTCTGAGGCAGCGTATGAATTGGTCGAGAAGGTCTTGCTGTGTCGCAACACTGGTGACGCTCTGCGGCGCGCTGGTGCACGTGTCTGCCGGGGCGCAGGCGGTTCCGGAGGCTTATGGTCCGGCAAAGTCGATCTGGGTTGGAGGAGAGTATTCGGATGTTCGCGCATCGTTTCCCTACCAGAGCAGCCAGCGGCTTGAGGGTCTGGGAGTGTTTGCAGACTTCAATCTGCGCGGGCGCGTTGGCGTGGAGGGGGATGCGCGCTTTCTGCACTTTGGCGGATACTATGGCTCGACGGAAAGCAGCTACCTTGCTGGCCCGAAGGCGTACTTCTTCAAAAAGGGAAGGTTTGAGCCTTATGGCAAGCTGCTAGTTGGCGTGGGAAAGATTCACTACCCGTTTGACATTGGCGACGCGAGCTATTTTGCGCTTGCGCCGGGGGGCGGCGTGGGTTATCGGCTGAGCCGCCGCTGGATGCTGCGCGGCGAATATGAGTATCAAATATGGCCAAGCTCGCCAAGCTATGCCATTGAGCCGAATCATGAGCTGACTCCGAATGGTTTTCATGTGGGCGTTGCGTATCGAGTCTCTCGATAGCGTGGTTCGGCGGCCATTAACACTCAAGCCGCGTTAGTCGCTCTTGCTACGGGCCTCTATTGCTTCACGATTTCAACGCGGCGATTCTCTGAGCGGCCAAGGCTGGTGTCGTTGCTGGCGACCGGTTTGGTCGCGCCGAATCCTTTGGCTGCAAGCCGCTTCTCCTCGACACCGGCCTTCATAAGGTAGGCTTTGACTGCCGCTGCGCGCTTTTCTGAAAGCGTCTGATTGAGTGCATCGCCGCCGACATTATCGGTATGTCCTTCGATGGAGAAGTTCCAGGTGGGCTGGTTGTGGGCCGCAGCCAGCAGCGAATCTAACGTGGGCTTCGATTCGTCCTTGATATGGTCGGAATCGGTGTCGAACAGAATGCCATAGAGGCGGGCGCGTCCTTCACTCTTGAGCTGCTGCTCAACCTGGTTGCCTGTTCCGGGCTTCCAGTTCGGACATGAGCCCACTTCTTTGGAGGTGCGCGTGCCATCCCAATAGTTCGGGGTGTTATCGCCTGCGCTCCAATAGTGACCGAAAAACGATTTGCCGTCGTCGGTGAAAATAATAATCGCTGGACCGCCCTTGCGCTGTCCTGGCAGCCCCGAATTCCACGTGAAGCGGAGCACTCGCCCGTCGAACCCTCCGTTTTCAATCAGTCCATCAGTGTGCGCATAGCAGCCGGTCACCGTTGCGCCCGTTTGTTGAATGTGGAATTCTCCGTAGTCCGACTTGAACGTGCCGGAGTTGTCGGCCAGTGGCCGTTTGCCCAAGGGCTTGCCGTAGGCATAGATATTCATGATCTCCATGAACTGGCTGTCGCCGTAGTTGTTGAATACCGTGAGCTTGATGTAGCGACCGGAGACCGGCGTCTTCAGGGGGAACTTCTGTCCATCCTTCGCTGCCGCCAGCGAGATCTTGGCGATTTGGACGAAGCCACCGTCCTGCCGGTCAGAGATATCTACCGTCACATCTTTGGCGCTGCGCTCTCGCGAATAGGCGTGTGCCGTATCGAAAGCAAGGCTGCTGATTTCGCTCTTCTGCGCCAACTCAAACACGATGGCTTTGGGCGTGAGGTCGCCGCGCTTGTTGGCCCAACCCGTGTCCTTGATCTCATCCAGCAACATGCCAGGTGACCATTGGTCGTGGACGGACTCCGATGGCGGCGATTCAACCACCAGCGCGCCAGCGCCCCAGGAGAGCAGGTTAATCTCTTCGGTATTGCTTTGAGCTCTTGCCGCGAAGGGCAACATCAATGCGAGTGCGCAAATCACCGCAACACAAAGGGAACTTCCGCGAAATGTCATATCGCCCCCGGAGCCTTTTTGAATTCAATCAAATGGAGTCATCCATGTATATAGATCCGCATAGAAGGAATGCAAGCAGGATCTGACTCGATTATTTACTGGACCAGCAGGATGGGGGCGCGCCAGAAGTTGGCTTTGCCGGTGGCGGGGTCGAGGATTGTGACCTGGCAGTTGTATTCACCGGGCGGGAGACCGTTGACGCCGAGCGAGAAGGTCAGCGGCATGGTTCCCAGCCGGCTGGACGGATTGGGGACGATGGCTGTGGGTGGCGTATCGAAGACCTTGTTGTCTCCCTGATAGAGAGTGACGTAGGCGAAGAGGGGTTGCGGGGTGGGCTTGGCGTCAGTTGAAACGGGCGTGGGGGTTGGCGCTTTGTTGGGTGCTTGAGATGCCGCCGCAGCGGGCGTGGAAGCTGGCGCTGCGGATTGCTGTTGTTGCTTGTAGACCTGGAAGTAGACGTAGATTTCGCGCGTGGTGCTGAAGACGCGATTGACGCTGGGGATGAGCTTCTTTCCGTTTTGGACGAGGGGATTGACCTGGTCGTCTTTCTGGCGGTCTTTGGCTTTCGCGGTGTCATAGAGGGCTTGATTGAGCTCGACGCGTTGGCTCGAGAGAACGACCGAGCTGATGGGAACGCGCTGGGTTTCCTTGTTGAGGTTGGGGATGATGAAGGTGGTTTGGTAGGTGCCGATGCGGCCGGTTTCGTCGTCGCGCGCGAGGAACTTGATCTGGTATTTGCCGGGTAGCAGGGTGAAGCCGGTGTCGTACTCGATGGGGCGGTGGGCGAGCTCAGCGGCGGTGGCGTCAGTGAGCTTGATGTTGACGTTGTCGCGGACGTTGGAGACGGTGGCTCCGCCGACGAGGTCCTTGATTTCTCCGACGAAGTCGATGAGGGTGTGCTCTGCGCCGCCGCGCTTGGCGAGGGCGAGCTCGCGGCCCGGAATTTTGACGATCATAGGGACGAAGTACTCGGCGCGATTGAGCTGGAAGTGGTCGATCTCCATGGCGATGGACAGCTCGGTGACTGGGTCTTCAAGCATCAGGGCATCTTCAAGCTGGCGCTCTTTATCGACCTCAGTGAACTTGGTGAATTCCTTGTCGGCGTAGTAGCCCTCGCGGTAGTTCAGCCTGGCTTCGGTATTGGAGGTGAGGGTGACCTTGATGCGGCGGAAGTGGCCGTTCTTGGCGGTGTTGGTGGCGTAGTAGCCGATGAGGTAGTAGTCGGAAATGGCGTCCTGGGCGGCGACGATGCCGCTGTCGAGATCGTTGTTGTCGAAGAGGGCTTTACCGCCGGTGTCGCCGGCGAGGGCGAAGAGCGTGTCCTGCGATTGCTGGAAGTTACTGGTGTTGGCTTGAGCGGCGGTTCCGGTGTAGATGGCGGAGTTGCCGGGGGAGCCTTGTGTTGCGTCGCCGAGCGGGGCTGAGGCGACGAGGCCGCGCGCGTCGATGGGCCAGAAGGAGACGCCGGCTTTGATGGCGGAGTCGACGGTGGCGTGGAGTTGGGCCTGGTTGTCAATGCCGTTGAGGCGAAGGCCGCTGGCGAAGTAGATGAGAGATTTCTTCTCATTCAACTGGCCGAGCATTTTGGCGGCGGTTTCAAGAGCGGAGAGCTGTCGATCGGTGTTGAAGATGTTGAACTCGCTGTCGTCCTGGCCGAAGGCTGCGCCGGTGTCTGCGCTGCTGGCGTCGTCGATGGTTTCGGTGTCGCCCTGGGATTCGCCAACAACGAGGGTTTGCAGGATGCTGAGGAGCTTGTTGCGGTCGGCGGTGAAGTCCTGGAGGATGTCGACGGATGCGCCCTGGTAACGCAGGATGGCGACGAGGTCGGCGGAGGTCATCTGCGTGCGGAGGAATTTCTCGGCGGCGGAGAGGGCGCGGAGCTGGTCCGGCGGATACATGGCGGACATGTCGAAATAGAGAGCGAGCAGGCGGCGATTTTTGTAGCGCTCGTTATCGACGGATTCAGGGGCGATCTGCGTATGGGCGAGCTTCTTGTAGATCTTGATGTCTTCTGTGCCGGGCTTGGAAACGGGCAGCGGCGTGGATGCAGCGGCGAGGCCCTGGTATTCGCAGATGCGGACGGTCTGCGGAACGCCATCTTCAGTGACGGCGAAGTCTTTGGCGGTGAGGCCGGGGATGGGGTGGCCGTTCTTGTCTTTGACGACTACGGCTTCTGTGACGAGCTGGACCTTGACGGAGAGGGTGTAGCCTTGCGCGTCATCGGGCTTGTTGGTGCCGATTTGCTGGGCGGGGGTGAGGGTGGCGGTGGCGATAGCGATGAGGGCAAGCATTGAAAGAGTCTTCATGGCTAGAACCTCAACCGGATGGTGGCTTGCAGGCTGCGCATGGGTTCGACGCCGGCCGGGATGCCGAATTGGGCGCTGTTGATGGTGGTGACCCAATTGGAGAAGACGGCGTGATTCATCAGATTGGTAGCGTCGAAGCGGGCGATGAGATTGAACTTGGTGGTGGGGCGGAAGGTGCGCTCGAGGGACGAGTTGAGACTGAACTGGCCGGGACCGGTGATGGAGTCGCGGCCGGCGTTGCCCCACTGGCCGGCGCCGGGCGCTGTGTAGGCGGCGCCGTTGAGATGTTGGCCGGTGCTGGAGTGGTAGATAGGCGAGCCGGTGAGGCTGGGGCGAACCGTATAGAAGGCAGTGCCGGGGACTGCTGCAGCGTAACTCGGGGTTTCCGGCATGCCGGTGCCGGCGGTGATGGTGGTGAGCAGGGTCCACTCCTTGTAGGCTCTGCCGCGCCAGCCGGTGAGGAGAGTTCCGCCTTCCATGCCCTGACCAGTGGTGTATTGGGCCTGGAGGCTGAGGAGCTGACGCTGGTCGAAGGTGGAGAGCCCGCGCTCTGCATGGAGGTTGAGCCAGTTTTGGGCGATGGAAGTTGGGGGAGTTGCGGCGGTTGATTGCGTGGGGGCCTGACCTTCGCCGGAAGCGGTGACGTGACCCTGGCCGCCGAGGAAGGAGTCGTCATCGATGGACTTTGAGTAGGTGTAAAGGGCGGACACAGTGAGGCCTGCCTTGAGACGGCGGCGCAACTGGAGCTGGCCGGACTCGCGGGTGGAGTCGCCGCCGGAGGTTCGGTATTCGAAGCCGAGCGGGCAGGATGAGCAGGGGTTGGTTGCGCCGATGGGGTAGGTGTTGGGGAGGAACTCCTGCACGCCGCGAGTGCCTTTGACGCCGAGGTAGGTTGCGGTCATCTGCATGGCGAAAGGGAGGTCGCGCTGCACGGCGACTTGCCAGGTTTGCGCATAGCCGACGCGGAAGTTGGGGTCGACGGCGTAGGTGTCAGATTTGCACGGAAGAAAGCCGGTGACGAGGGTGAGCGGGCAGGCGGCGGAGTTTTGCGCGGTGACGCTGGTGGAGAGCGGGGCCTGCTGGGCGAGTTGCTGCGCGGAGGCGAGGTAGACGGAGGTGTCGTGATAGATGCCGTAGCCTGCGCGGACGACGACGGTGGAAGCAGGGATGGGACGCCAGGAGATGCCGATGCGGGGCTCATATTCGAGCAGGTCGGGACGGACGAGGGAGCTGGGATAGTGTGCGCCGGTAAGCGGGCCGGTGGGGTTGCTGGCGAGGACTGGTTGGGCTGCGGCAAAGTCCGGAGTGATGTCGAGATTGACGAGACGGCCGTGCAGCTCAGTGATGGGGGCTTCGTAATTCCAGCGCATACCGGCATTGATGGTGAGGACGGACATGATGCGCCAGTCGTCAGTGAAGTAGGCATCGTAGACGGGCTGGCGGAAGTACTTGTCAGCATTGCCGAAGGCGAGGGAGCTGGTATCTGGAACGCCGATTAGGAAGTCGGCCAGCGCCGAACCGCTCATTTGCGCATCGCTGGCAGAGGCCTTCGGATCTTCGGTTGCGGCGCCAGTGAAGGTGAAGCTGCCGCGCGGGTTCTGCTGGTAGAAGTCGTTGTACTGCTGGTGGCGGAAGTCGGCGCCTGCCGTAACGTTGTGGCGGCCGCGATAGAGGCCTGCGGAGACCGAGAAGGCGTCTGTGCGGTTGCGATTGAAGGCGGGGTTGGCGTCGCTGAGGCCGGCGATGCCGTTGGAGAAGCTGAGTGCCGGCGGACCCCAGTCCGTGGGATCCTGGTCGTTGCCGCCGATACCCGCATCACCGGATACGTTTTCACGATTCTCAAAGTTAGGAGCAATGTGGGTGCGCAGGCGGCTGAAGTTGTACTTGCTGTAGAGGAACAGATGCGGATTCAAACGGTGGGTCCAGTTGATGTTGGAGTTGATGCCGAGGGTATCAGTTGAATCGACAAACCCGAAGAGGTTGACGCCGCTGGCGCGGGTGCTCTGGAGATTGAAGACGCCGTAGAGCTGATCGCGGCGGCCGAGGGTCTTGTCGAGGCGGCTCTGCACTACGTCCTGATGGGTGCTGTTGAGGACGGGCGCCTGGTAGTTGTAGAGGGGCGTGCCGGTGATGTTTGGCTCTGGATAGAGCGCTAACAAGGCGCGCGCCTGGGTGCTGACCGGGACCTGATTGTTGGGATAGGGCAGGCCTGTGGCGGGATCGAAGATGGCGACCGGCTGGCCCTGCGCGTTCAAGAGACCTGTGAGATTGCCGGTGCGTTCGGCATCAGTGGGAACGATGCCGGTTTCATTCTGCTGGGTCTGATCGCGGGTCCACTGATAGCCAACGAAAAAGTTTGGGCCGCGCGGCCTGAAGCGGGGGAACTTGATGGGGCCGCCGATGGTGATGGCGCCGGTGACCGCGTTGTAGAAGGGTTTGGCCAGTTCCTGGCCGCTAAGCGAGTAGGCGCGGGCGTCGAACGCGGAATTGCCAAGGACGAGCGCGACACCTCCGTTGTAGAGGCTTTTGCTGTTGGGGCGGCGGTTGCCGAAGGCGCGGTCGAGCGAGTACTGGCTGGTAGCCGCGTTGTTGACGCTGCCATTGACGAGGAAGCCGTCATTGGCTTTCTCGGCCTGCTCGTCGGGGGGCTTGGGGATTTCGGTGGGGGCGTCGGGTTTTTTGGCGGCTTCTGCAGTCAGGATGGCGGGCGGGAGGTTGGGCGGCGCCTGTGTGATTTTGGTGCGGGCCATTAGTTCGTTGAGAGGAAGTGCAGTGAGCTCGAACTTGCCGGCGGGGGTGTTGGGCGCGATGGTTACGTCGGCCTGCATGGGGTTGAAGAGCTGCATTTCGATCTGGATTTTCCATGGGCCGTCGGGGAGATCGTCGAAGGTGTAGAGGCCGCCCTGATCGGATGTAGTGGTAAGTTTCTTGTCGCCATGCGTTGCGGTGATGGTAGCTCCTGGAACGGGCAGGCCGCCGAAGGTGACCTGGCCGTGATACGCGGAAGCCGCGGCGTGGATGGAGGCGCAGAGGGACGCGAGGATGCAGCAGAGCGAGATGAGGGTGATTCTCCGACGCTGCATCATGTGGTGACTCCCGGAACTAATTCTCTGAGGGCTGTTCTACATGGTCGATGACGAGGACTTCGACCGCGGCTTTGGTGGATTCTAGTTTCAAGCCTAGCTGTTCCTTCACTGCGGTGAAGATAGAGGGGCCGAGCGGCACCGCATTGTCTGCCGAGGCGCCGGTGAAGTTGGCGGAATGATTGTCTGGAGACCAGGTGAGGGTGAGATCGTACTTTCCCTGCAGGTTGGTTTTATCGATGACGATGCGGCCTACTTCTCGCGCAAGGATTTGGGTCAGCGCCTGCGCCAGCTTTGCCATTGTGATGCCGGTGGCAGAGAGGTGTCCGTTGTTCGACGAAGTTCCACCGCCCTTCCCGGCGTCTTTCGATTCGGTGAGTTTGGGTCCGTCCTTAGCGACCATTAGCGCGTAAACGGAGAACTCTTTGGTCTCCGTATGGACAGCCAGTTTGAAGCGGTCCGCCAATAATTGCTGAACCATCTGCTGCCTTATCAAATTGCTCTCGTCGTAATTTAGCTTTGCTATTTGAGCCGCGACTGCGTCGTCCACTTTTGCGTCGATGTCGAATCTCTCGGAACTCAGCCAAGAGGGGCCACCAAGAATCTGCGGCTCCGGAATTCCGTATGCATTGTATTGGAGCAGGGTCTTCAATTGAATGTTCTCTGCTGTGAAACGTCCATTGTTAAAGCCGGAACGCGAGTGCGAGTCACCAGCTTTGCTGGGCTTGATGGAGGCTACTTCGAAGGCGGGAGGCTGAGGCGCATCGCTCTTGGATGCCGGCGCGGGTGCGGAAAACGGTGCGGGGGCGGCAGATTGGCCGAGTGCGGGCAGCTCTGCTATGGTGGCCAGCGCGGCGGCGAACAATGCGAGTTGACGGCGGATCAGTCTGCTCATGAGCTTCCGGGTAATCGAACTGCACTTCTTGTTACGGGAAAAGAAGGCCAAACGTTCAGGGCCTAGTTATCCGATGGTTTGTCTACGTGATCCACGACCACGATTTCGACAGGGCCTTTTTTCGACTCGAGTTTCAAACCCAATTGGTCCTGGACGGCGCCGAAGATTGAGGTTCCGCCATTATCGGCAAGGCTCGCATTGGCGCCGCCGGGGCCGGACGCATCCATGTGTGCGTCTTCCGGAGTAAAGCGGAGGGAGAAGTCGTAAATGCCTTTGAGGCCGGTCTCATTCCGCACCGTGGAACCCAGTTGCGAGGCAAGCTGCCGCGCCAGTCCATCCATCGCCATTCCCTGAGCGGTCATTTCGATGGCTCCGGAGTCGATGCTCATGCGCATTCTTCCCTTGTTGGATGGATGTGCCGGCGCACTTCCCGCATCGGGATTGGCATCATCCGGTTTCGTCTCCTGTAGTTTGGAACCGCCCTTGGCGACGACCAGGGCGTAGATGGGGAGTTCCTTTGTGTCGTGATGAATGGTGAGCTTGAAGCGGTCCGCAAGCAACGCCTGAAGCATCTGGTGTTTTGCCTGGGTGTTGTCGTCAGACTTCATTTTCTGTAACTGCTCTTCGAGCGCGGAGCCTGGTGTGGCCAGCACGTCGTAGCGGTCTGACTCAATCCAATCCGGGCCGCCGAGGACCTGAAAATCGCTGAGACCGTACGCGACGCAGATGAGAGTTTTGACGGAGACTCCCGCGCCGGTGAACCTGCCGTTGGGGGGATACTGGACCATGGTCCTGATGTTGCCGTCGGAGCTTGGGGCCTGGGGCTTGATGGATGCTGCTTCAAATACTGCGGGGAGCGCGGCGTCGGTGGGTTTCGGTGCGGGCGTCTGAGCAGCGGCGCTATATGCGACGAAGACCAAGAACGTGGCAGTAAGCAGCGTCTTCCTGCGGTGGTTGATCAGGGATGCGATGCGCTCAGTCATTCTGCACAGTCCTCCGTTGAGGTGGGAGCGGAGCTCCGGAAAGTCAAAGCTCGGTACGATTGGTGTTTCCACGCGGGGTTCTGTTATTTGACGTGGGGTGGGTGGGTTTCGCTCTGGAGATCCCGCTTGGTGAGCTTGCCGGAACTCCCTTGGCGGCTAAAGCCGCGCCCTTTTAAAGCTCCGATGGTTGAGGGTTGTGGTTTCCCGCCTTTTCGCCAGGAAAAAGGCGAAAAAACGGGGCACGGGGCTTCTGTCGCTGGACGAGACCGGGTTGATTCCGTAGCCCTCTTTGCTGCGAGCTCTTGACTCACCGACGTTAGTTGGCGGAGGGTTTCTCGGCATGATCGATGACGATGACGTCGTCAGGGAGTTTGGCGGGGCCGATCTTCAGGCCGAGCTGCTCAGTGACCGCGGTGTAGAGGCTGGGTGGGGCATTGGGGTCCTCAGTGGGCGGCGGGGGCGTTGAGCCGACACCGCGAAACTGGGCGAATTGCGAATCATCGGGCGTCCACTTTAACTGGAAGTCGTAATGATCGGTGAGGCCGGTTTGATCCATCACGGGGCGGTCCATGACGCCGGACTGCATCCAGGTGGCATAGTCGACCATGTTCATGTTGCGCACAGTCAAATCGCCAAGTGCGCGGAAGAAGAACGCCTGCGGGTCTGTGGCTGCAGCGGTGGATTTAGTCATCTTGGGACCGCCGGGAGCGACGGTGATGGCGTAGACGGAAAGCTCGCGTTTGTCGTGATGGAACTTGAGCTGGAAGCGCTCGGTGAGGAGTTTCTGCACCATGATGCCCATCTGCTTGAGATTGGGGCGGCCTTCGGTGTCGGGCTTGGCCTCAATATCGAAAAGGTCAGTGCCGAACCAGGCAGGCGCGTCGACAATCTGCTTGGAATGGAGGCCGTAGGCGAAGGCGATGAGGTCGTTCATATTGGTGTTGATGGTGCGGAAGTGACCGGCCTGAAATCCGAAGCCTTTGCCTTGCTTGCCGGGTTCGCTGGGCTTGATGGTGGCCACGTCGAAGCCGGGGTCGGCGTTGGCGGCCATGGGCGGGACCGGTGGAGGCGGCGTGGGGATGGTCCATTCCGTTTCCGGCGTCGCGCGGATGAGGGTAAGCGGCATGGGGGTCGGCCCTTGAGTCCAATTGCCGACGATAGTCTTTCCATCGGCGCTCATCTTGCCTTCATAGGTGCCGCCAATCACGGGGACGGTGAATTTGACGGCGGATCCGTCCTGCGTAGTTTTGTCGATGGGAAAGGGGTTGCCGGTCTGATCGATGCTGTAGAAGGAGGACTTGTAGCCGCCGGCGTCGGCTTTTGTGATTTTGAGGATGATGCGAAGATCCTGGCCGGCGTGGAGTGTACCCTGCCATGTGCCCGTGAGGTCCTGCGGGTTGGCCGGCGTTGCGGATGGAGGGGGCGCCTGCACCGCATCGCCGGGTGCCGCGGTGGGCGCCTGCGCGCGGAGAGGAACTATGGGCAGGAGGGAGAAGGCGGCCGTTAGCGCGAGGGCGAAGGTGGCAGCGGGGCGGGACATCATCTTCCTGGCGGAGGCAAGAGTGTGCGCGAAGGACTCAGCGGTCATGCAAACATCCTTTTTCTCCAGAGGCGGACGAAACTCTGGAGCGGTGAAACGGGGTTGGATTCTTTGAACCTGACGAGGATATACCGATAAGACGTTGATACGGTGAATTTGGCTCGTTGGTTCCCTGCTTAGGTGGTGCTAAAAAAGGTAGTCGCGCGCCGCAGACGTTTCTTACACGACCGCCGAAATGATTTGGGGAGGGGACGATGGCGGCTTACTGAATTCGACACCGGGGCGCGCCGGTTTGTTCCCACGCACCCCCGAATTCTTCCGGAATTCACAAAGCGTCATCGGGTCCGGCCTTCTTCTCGGAAGCTCTCTCGACGGGAACGAATCCTGTTGCGGATTCTCAAAGCCACTCAATTTGCTTCGCATCACAACACTTCTCACGGACCTGGGTTCGAAGAAACGAGCGTCGACCATAAAGCCTTGGGTCGCCGGAATCCTAGTACGCGAGGAAGTGAAATGAAGAAGTGGATTGCATTCGCTGCTTTACTGTTGCCCATGACACTGGCGGGATGTTCTCATCCGCGGCCGATGGTTGTTTACGCTCCGCCACCTCCGCCGCCGGCGTTCAGCGATGCGGCGCGGCAAGGTTATAACGCTGGATTTGAAGCGGCTCGGCGCGATGTTTCCGAGGGAAAACCGCCAGGTTTGGAGAAGCATCCCCGGTTCCGGAACCCTCCGGTGCCGCCACCGCTAGGGGAAGAGTATCGTCATGGATTCAAGGCGGGGTATGAGGCGTTTCTGCATCGGGGTGGGCCACCGGCAGGGTATTGATTGAGAGCGAGGAAACCCACCCATCGCGCGGAAGAACTGAGCGATGGATGGGGCACAGCCTTGTTTCGGGGCGATTGCTAGATGGGCTGGGTGGCGAAGTAGTCGGCTACCTGTTGCCAGTTGTCGACGCGGACGAAGCCTGTGGCGGTGAGGTTGTGAGGGGCGGAGTAGAGGATGCCCTGACCTTCAAAGCGCTCCAGATTGCGAGGCAGGTCGTCGATGAGGTAGTCCGCGCGGAGAATGGACTTGTTGCCGCAGAAGACATAGTGCGTGGGCGGGATAAAGGGGAAGTGGCGCTGGAGCCAGCGGTATTTGGGGCCGAGTGAGTTGGGCGCTGACATGGCCTGGGTGGCGATGAAGATTTCGAATTGCGTGGAGAGCTGCTTGAGGACGCCTTGTGCGCCGGGCATCAGGGGCAGATCTTCAAAGAAGTCTTCCGCGTCGAGGAAGGCGCGCAGTTCCTTCTGGCGGTCGAGGGGCGTGATCTCCCATAGCGATTTGCCGGCCAGATGCTCGGGCGTAACTTCCTCGTCGAAGGTCTGGTTGTAGCGACGCAGGTGCTCGGCTAGGGTATCCGCCATGACCTCATCCATGTCTACGCAAATGCGCTGCAATGGTTACTCCTGAATTGGCTCCACGCTCTCAGCCGTCCATTTAGACGACCAGGATCGGACGAGCTGGGTCCGGTGACTGGCGGGGCTCATAAAAGAGAGAGTATCAGGATAGTCTGCAGGGTTTCACGAGGCAGAAGGGTCTGAGAATCGTTCAAGTGGTCAGACCATTGGTTGACGCCAGATGGCCGGTGGCATAAAGATCGAGCTATGCGCGCATTCAATTCCGCGGTCTTTGCAGTGATTCTGGTTTCGATAGCAGCCAATGGATTGTCCACAATTGCAGCGGCGAGCGTGATTGGCACAAACATCATTGCCAAGCCGGTTACCCGCGAACGGATTGCAACGTTGCCGAAGAAGGAACGCGAAGAATGGACGGCTTATCTGGACCGTTCGGAGCGACAGAAGGCGATCGACAAGCAGACACTGAAGGACGAGCAGCAGGCTGCGGGAAATACTCATCCCCAGCATGCCGGTATGGGCCGCGGCATGTTTGCGTTGCGGGCTGACCATCCGGCCGAATGGTTTACCAGCGACGAAGCGTTGCGTGCGGCCCGCAACATCGTTACCTACCAGGTGGCAGATGGCGGATGGAGCAAGAACATCGACATGGTGGCCGGCCCGCGTGCGCCTGGGGACCTGTACGACGCCGACAACATGAATCGATTTCCGGATCCGACCGATTTCGACAAGCCTGTGGATGAGAATTGGCACTACATTGCGACACTTGATAACGATTCCACCTGGATGCAGATTCGATTTCTGGCGCGGGTGACTACGGCACTGCTAGCAGCGCATCGCGATGCGGACGCAGCGACGATTCGAGCGTCGGTGGAACGAGGAGTGCGGTATTTGCTGGATTCGGAGTATCCCAATGGTGGCTGGCCGCAGGTTTGGCCGTTGGAAGGCGGTTACCACGACGCGATCACGATCAATGACGATGCCATGACCCATGCTGTGGAGATTTTGCACGATGTGTCAGTGGATGCGCCTGACTACGCGTTCCTTCCTGCGGAGTTCAAGAAGCTGGCGGGTCCTGCGGCGGAACGCGGCATTGCGTGCTTGCTCAGACTGCAGATTACGGAGAAAGGGATAAAGACCGCGTGGGCGCAGCAGTATGATGCACTGACGCTGGAGCCGACTTCAGCGCGCAACTACGAGATGGCCGCTTTGAGCAGCGATGAAAGCTTTTCGATCGCGGAATTCCTGATGGGGCTGGCCAACCCTGCGCCGGAAGAGGTGACTGCAGTTCACGCGGTGGCAGAATGGATCACCAAGGCGGAGATTCATGGCTACCGCTACGGTAGCGGCGACTTTAGAGCTGATCGCGCCAGTCCAGGCGGCCGGACTTTGACGGCAGTTGAAGGAGCGGGTCCCATCTGGGCGCGCTACTACCAGATCGGTACAGAGAAGCCAATTTTCGGCGACCGCGACAAGAGTATTCACGACGACGTGAACGAGCTGAGCCGAGAGCGCCGCAACGGGTACGCCTGGTACAACAGCGCGGGCATGGCGGTGCTGGCGCACTACAAAACCTGGACGCCAGCGCGTCCCAGATGAAGTGTTGAACAAGGTGGGTGAAAATCCTCAGACAGAATGACAGCGACGATCAGGCTCCGGCTTGATGCGGTTTACGGACGGCGCGGCCAACGCCGGGGACGGGCTCAGGCTGCGGCGCTTTTGCGGCAGGGGCCATGGCCGGATCCCAGTAAAGAATGCGCCCGCAACTGTCGCAGGTGAGCATTTCGCCTTCGCGCAACTGGTTCCACATCTGGGGGCGGACACCCATGCGGCAGCCGGTACACTGCTGGTTGTCGACGCGGGCAATGCCGGTGCCGCGGGAGCCAGAGAGCCGGTCGTAGCGAATGAGCCAGTCGGCGCCAATGAGGGGACGCAGGGCTTCGCGCTCGGCATTCAGTGTCGCGAGTTCGGCGGTGTATTCCTTTTGGCGTTCCGCTGCGCGGACGCGGGTTTTGTCGAGGGCGCCGGCGAGGGATTCCACCTGGGAACGGGATTCGGCGAGAGCAGCTTCCGCGGCTTCGGTTCGTTCAAGGCTCGAGAATTCCTCGTTTTCGAGGCGATCAGCTTCGGAGGTTTCAAAGGCGATTTCATGCTCGATTGCGGTCGCCTGCTCTGGAGTCTTGACGACGTCCAACTGGGCGCGGAAGCGGACGGCCTTCTGACGGTGGGTCGCTATCTCGCGATCAAGGCGGGTGCGGAGCGATTCTTCTCGCGTTAGTGAAGCAGAGACTTCGGCGGACTGGCGCTCGGCGGCTGCGAGAGCGGCTTGCGCCTGGGCTATTTCCGCGGGAAGAGCGCGCAGAGCGAGGGTGATGCGAGTGCGCTCCAGGTCGGCTTTCTGCAGCTTTACGAGATTTTCAATTTGAGCTTGCATCCGTGACATGAAGTCTACGTCATTCACCGGGTATTAAGAAATAGCTCGCCGGTGAGTCTCGGTTACTTCGGCGCAGGTCTTCCCATCGCGTTCGTACAGCGTGCATCCAATCTACCGAGGACGGTGGGGAATGGGTGCGGGCACAGTGAGCGAGATTGGGAGCGAATGGGGTGGGGTTCTGACAGAGCAGAAGGCGACCTTTTGGCGCCGGAACCGGTGGATTCTGTGGGTAGCGGGCCTGTTTGCGGTGGTGGTGGCTACGCTGTGTGTGGTTGTTGCGGTGGCGCTGCACCATGCTGAGCCATTTGTGCGGGCGCAGATCGTGTCAGCGCTTCAGGAGCGATTTCATGCCCGGGTGGAGCTGGATAGCTTCCATGTGTCGCTGGTGCACGGGCTGCGGGCGCAGGGTGAGGGGCTGAGGATCTGGCCACCGCAATCCGCCTTGACGAATGATGCGTCTGCCGAAGCGAATCCGGAGCCGCTGATTCGGGTGGCCGAGTTTCGGTTTCGTGCACCGCTGCACTATAAGCGCGGGGTTCCAATCCGTATTTCAGTGGTGCAACTGGAGGGGCTGGACATTCGTGTTCCGCCGCGGTCGCGGTTTGCGCATGACAAGGCTAAAGATACCGAGGTTGCGAAGGCGAACCCGAATCCAGGTTCGGATTTGGTGAGCGTGCGTGTGGACAGCGTGGAGTGCCTTGGAACCCGCCTGACGCTGGAGACCGACAAGCCGGGAAAGCTACCGATTGAAATTGCAGTGGCGCGGCTGAAGCTGACCGGTTTCAGGACAGCGGGTGCAGAGGATCCAGCGGACAAGGGCGAACCGGTGCTGGACTATGAGGCCGAGCTGACGAACCCGAAGCCGGTGGGGAGGGTGAACACTTCAGGAACGTTTGGCCCCTGGCACGTGGATGATCCCGGGGAGAGTTCGGTAAATGGCGATTATGTCTTTAGCCACGCCGATCTGGGAAGCTTCAAGGAGCTAGGTGGGACGCTATCGTCGACCGGGCACTACGAGGGAACGCTGCGCGACCTGACGGTGGATGGGGAGACGGATACGCCGGACTTCCAGTTGCGGCCGTTCAACAATCCGCAGCCGCTGCATACAAAATTTCACGCGAAGGTGGACGGGACGAATGGCGACACGTGGCTGCAGCCAGTGGAGGCCACGCTGGGGCACTCGCACTTTACCGCCCAGGGAAAGATTGTGCGCGTAGCCGGGCCGGGAGTGGATGGAGGACCGCCTACCAGTAAGGGGCACGACATTCAGTTGGTGGTGAATGTCGATCGGGGGCGAATTGAGGATTTTCTGCGCCTTGCGAACCACTCGAACCCAGTCGTGAACGGCACTGTAACGACGAAGGCGACGCTCCATATCCCTCCCGGGCCGGAGCACGTGGTAAAGCGGCTGCAGTTGAAGGGATCCTTCAACCTGGATGATGCTGTGTTTACGAGCGCGAAGATCCAGGACCGGGTACGGGACCTGAGTATGCATGGTCTTGGGCGACCAAAGGATGCGAAGGAAACCGATCCGCAGACGGTGGATTCGACCATGAGCGGCGATTTCCAAATGGCGGGCGGGGTGATCACGCTGCCGGTTTTGAAATACAGCGTACCCGGGGCGGACATCCAGCTGAAGGGGACGTATAGCGTGGAGGGCGGGGTCATCGATTTTGCGGGCAGCGCGGCTCTGCGGGCCACCGTTTCCCAGATGGTGGGTGGGTGGAAAGGGTTTTTGCTGAAGCCGGCCGACCGGTTCTTCAAGAAAGACGGTGCGGGGACGGAGGTTCCCATTCACATCTCGGGGACGCGGGAAGACCCGAAGTTTGCGGTGAACCTGGGGATGATCAAGAAGACGTCACCGGAGACGCCGGGGCAGAAGCCGTAGGGAGACTATTCCCCGCCGTCGGAATCATCGCTGGAGGCTTTTGTCAGCTTCGGTTCCAAGGAAAAATTAGCAGCGAAATCACGCCAGATTGTTTCCGCGAAAGAGAGTGCAAACGCCTTGTATGCCGAGAAACACTTCACCGCCGCCAACAGAGCAAGAAGGGCGCAGCTCCAGAGAATGGACTCAGCATAGTTAGGAAAAGGAATCGAATTCGGAGCCGGCTGGAACCTCCATGCACCCGTTACAAAGCCTGAACCGGTCAGTGCAAGCAGCAGGAACGCAGCGAGAAAGCGATTGGCCAATTTCTTGAAAGGCTCGAGGAAGAAAGCAACCAAGGCAGAGATCAATGCCAACGCAATCGCGGCCCAAATCAGGATTGGGATCTCGGCCAGCGCGCCGCAATCGCCTCTCCGGATCGAAAGTCCCCAGCCAACATAGAAAGCCGCACCTGCGCAGAACGCACAGCCAAAGCCGCGCATCATCACATAGAGGCCCTCAAACTGCTCCGCATAGAGAGCAGCTTTCTTCGCAATCAGAAAGGCGCGGGCTTGAAAGAAAGCGGTCTGGCGATTCATGGAGATTTGGCTTGCTCCATCGCCATCCTGTGTGACTCCCAAGTCCAGACCGCACATTTTCGACACCTGCCCAGCAAGCCTCGTTTTGAAATCATCACGAATTTTGCATTGCTTTTATCGAGCAATAGCTCCGAGGGAAAGCGTCTTTGCTTTACGCGGTCCAGAACCGTTGATGGGACTACGGAACTAGCAATCGTTTGCAGAATGTGGCCTGTGATGTAAGTTAGCGCAGCCAGGAACAGTGCCTTCGAAAGATCCTGGTCGGGCCATGATTGGGTGAGGATTCCGACTGGCAGCCAAAGGAGTGCGAACAGTAGCATTCCAGGGAGGAGATATCCGTATATATCGTAGAAATTGAACTGCTTAATCACCGGAGAACGCCTCTTCCCGCACTGCTTTGTTCAGGGAAGCCGCACTACGCAGATCGTTCAGGATAGAGCCCAGCGTTTGCTTCGCTTGCTGTGCGTCTTTGAGCAGGACAGATGCAACGCGCTGATGGCCGCCACCGCCGTATTGGCTAAAGATCTGTCCCAAGGGAACACTTTTGAAGCGCCGCCACGGGTTGCGCATGGCAGTTATCTTGGCTCCATCGCCGGTGTCAAAAATCCCAACCGAGTAACGAGCTTTCGGATAGGCAAGATACGGCGCATACCGGCTCAGCAGCGCGTCGCCCGTCTGGTGCACATTGAAAACGACAATTCCGTCCTTTTCCAGTCGTGCGGTTTTGCGGAAGAGCTGCTGGCCGCTCTTGATGGCCTTGCGTACATTGTGATAGCACTCTGCAACATGCGGAGTGGCGGCTACTTCGGCCAGGGTACTTGTGCGCAGCTTTTCCACGAGAAAACGGCAATACTCCGGAGACGAGTCGCGCAGAAAACTGAAACTGATTCTGAGTGCGGGGGTATCTCCGAGCACCGCCTCTTTCACCGAATCGTACCGGGCGCCGTCGATGCGGCGCGCCCACTCCACCATCTCGCGGAATCTCGGTTCACGGAGAACCCGGTAGCTTTTACGCCAGATCACCTCAGCGCACGAAGAGGCAGTCGCATCGTAAAGAAGGCTTGGCGAGTTTATTCCCCTGTACTGTGCCTCCAACTCCGGCGAGAGGAAAGTTGTTGGATGGTGATCTGCCCAGAAATCTGCATCCGGATGAAACAGGAAGTCGACAACGGCAGCTGGTTTGGAGAGGGGCCGAGTGGCCCAGGATCCGCGTTCGGAATAGTTGACCGGGATGATTTGTTCGGTCTTCCAGCCATGTTTTCTCTCCAAAAACTCCGAGGCAAGGACGGCTGAAATGATGCCGTCAAAACACGGAAAATGAAGGTAGACAGTGAGAGCATCCGGCATGGCTGCACCTTAGAACTACGATAGCACTTGTGAAGAGATTCAGAAACCCGAGATAGGTTTCGAAATTGGTTGCGAGGAAGTACAGGTGAGCGCGTGGAAGGGATCAACGACATGATATTGACCGACGATGCGGAGAGAGGCTCTCCAATAGATGCTGCGATGTGATAGTTTGGCTTGCGTTACACCGTTGCCGATTTTACGAGCAGCGGGAGCAAAACAGGAGAACCGCAATGCACTGGACCGCACGAAACGCAAGGACCAAGGAGAGCTGCGCCCTATTTCTGATTCTAGGAACTTTGGCGTGGACCGCTGGGGGGCAGCAGTTGCCCGCCCGACCTCAGACGCAACCCATGCTGGAGGCTGCTGTACCGGCCTCTCAAGATGCAAACGGAACCAGGAACGCGAGCGAGCGGGACTGGTGGAAAAACGCTGTAATCTACGAGATTTATCCGCGCAGTTTCCAGGATTCGAATGGGGACGGCATTGGAGATCTGAACGGGATTACAGAGCGGCTGGACTACCTGAAGGAACTGGGTGTGGATGCGATCTGGCTATCGCCGGTGTATCCCTCGCCGCAAGTGGACTTCGGCTACGACATCTCCGATTACAAAAATATCGACCCGCAATACGGGAGTCTGAAGGACTTTGACAGGCTGGTTGCGGAGGCGGAGAAGCGGCATATACGCATCCTGATGGACATGGTGATGAACCATACCTCGGACAAGCACGAGTGGTTCATTCAGTCGCGCTCGTCGAAAGACAATCCTTACCGCGATTGGTATATGTGGCACGACGGCAAGGGCGAGACCGCGACCGATAAAGGCGAAGTGCCGAATAACTGGCAGTCGGACTTTGGGCACTCGGCGTGGGAGTGGGACGAGAAGACGCGCCAGTACTACTATCACAAGTTTTATATCCAGCAGCCCGATGTGAACTGGGACAACCCGAAGATCCATGAGGCGTTCAAGGACATCATCGCTTTCTGGCTGAAGCGTGGCGTGGGCGGGTTCCGCTTTGACGCGATCACGACCTTGTACGAGGATCCGCGGTTGCGGGACGACGAAGTGGATCTTGACCAGGACGGAAAGCCGCACTTGAATGCGTACGGTGACGTTTCGTTGCACGACACGATGACGAATAATCTGCCGGGCACGCATCCGGTGATGCAGGAGATGCGGGCGTGGACGGATACCTTTGGCTCGGACAAGTTTCCGGGAACGCGGGTGCTGATTGGCGAGACCTATCTGCCGAATATCGGAGAGCTGGCCAAGCAGTATGGGACGCCGGACAAGCCGGAGTTTCAATTGCCCATGGACACGCAAATCGGGTTCATCAACATGCTGGACGTGGCGGCGTTTCGTGCGAAGCTCAACGATGTGGAGACCGGGATCAACGGCAATACGCCGCTACTGGTGTTTGACAACCACGACAACGCGAGGCTCGACGCGCGCTATGGCGACGGGGTGCACGATACGGACATTCAGCGCGTGGTTTCGACCATGCTGTTCGCAAGCCGGGGCACGTCGCTGTTCTACTATGGCGACGAGATCGGCATGAAGACCACGCCGCCAACACGCAAGGAAGATGTGAAGGACCCTGTGGGCCTGACAGGATGGCCGAAGGATAAGGGTCGCGATGGCGAGCGCACACCGATGCAGTGGGACGCGAGCGCCAATGCGGGATTCAGCAAGGGTGACGCGAAGCCCTGGCTGCCGGTGCCGCCGAATGCTGCGACCATCAATGTAGCAGCAGAGAAGGGCGATCCCAATTCACTGTTGACGTGGTACAAGAGCCTGATCCGGCTGAAGAAGACGAATGCGGCGTTTGCGCACGGCAGCGACACCATGCTGGACACGGCCAACGCGAAAGTGCTGAGCTGGGTGCGGCAGGCTGCGGGCGGGCCAGCAGTGGTGGTGAGTGTGAACTTCACTGCCGAGCCGCAGACGGTGAGCCTCAGCATTCCAGGATCGGGAGGCAAGACGAAGACATTACTGAAGACTCCGGGAGCCGCTGATCCAACTGGGCTGGGGCAAATTGAGCTGGGGCCTTTTGGGGTTTACATCGGGGAAGTCCAGTAGAAGATGACAGGTTGTAGATGACAGTTAAACAAGAGCGGCGAATTCCTAATTTTGGAATTCGCCGCTGGTGTTTGGTACTGATTGTTTCGGCTTGAATGGACGAAGATCTTATTTGCTTACGACTTTCGTCTTGATGACTTCGTCGAGATAGTCGGGCTTGGTTTCATCGCGAATCAGGTGCGGATAGCGAAGGCCGCCGTGGTAGTTGATGGTGGAGGTTTGGTAGTACTCGTCGACGATGACGAGAAGCGTGATGGGCTGTGTCGTATCCTTCGAGGCCTTGATTGCGTCTTCAAGCAGGTCGTGGTTGTACACGCGGCCATTGACCCCAACCACCTTCATGCCAGAAGAGATGCCTGCCTCGAAGGCAGGACTGCCGACGAATGCATCACGTACGGTTCCGTCCTCACCGAGCTGCAGGCCGATGGAGTATTGATCGTCCTGGTCGCCACGGCGACCAGTCAGGTGAGTGGATTCGGGATTGAACTCAACTTTCCAACCGCCATTCTGGAGGCCGCCCAATGGGGCTTCGGCGGATGTTGAGTTCAGCCGGGTGTGGAAGAAGCCGGCCCAGTCGTATGGCGCGATTGAATTCAGATCAGCGACGATCGAGTCGAAGGTGTAGGTCTTCACCTCGGGGCCATTGTTTGCGCCGCCGTGAAAGGACTGGCAGAAATCGTCAATGGATTTCTGGCCATGCGATTCGCGGTGGATGATGGTGGCAACTTCAAGCCACAACAGATTGCCTTCGTCGTAGTAGTCCACACCGCGACGCCAGCTATTCCAGCCGCGACCATTCATGCCGGGCTCGCCTATCGCCGTATCGAGAAGAGGGCGCCAGGTGCGGCCAGGGCGCCCAGGACCAAGCTGGGCAGAGATGCTGGCCATGTAGTCGCGGTATTGCTCCGGAGTCCAGAGGCCGCTGCGCGCAGCCAGCATGGGACCGAGGAAATCCGTGAGGCCTTCGTAGCCCCACAGAAGATCGGTTGCCATCGGCTCCTCAAAATAGGGGACAGCGAGATCGGCCGGGCGGCGAAACTTCCCGTTCCAGGAGTGGACGAATTCGTGCGAGAGCAGTCCGCCGAGTGACATGCCCGCATTGGGCGAAAGCAGGGTGCGTTCGGGCAGGCGGCTGTCATTGGACTCGTGATGTTCGAGGCCGAAGTGCGCCACGTGATCGCTGAGGGCGAAGAGGAAATGGTAATCGCGATAATGGCGCGCTCCGAAGAGCTTGCCCGATTCGGCGACCAGATTCGTCATTTCCTTCTGGATCTTCGGGCTCATATCAAGCGCTGCTTCGCTATCCGCGACCATGTCGATTTCATGATGGATGGGTTCGCCCGGGGGCGTGAGGTCGATGGCGCGATAATACTGGCCGGTCACGACTGGCGAATCGACCAGCAGATCGAGTGAGATCGGCTTGAATGAAACCTGGTTTCCGGATTGAGTTGCGATGGGGAGAGCGGTGCCGAACTTCCAGCCATCGGGCACGATCAGCTTCGCTTCATAGCTTAGCTGCTGGGCAGGCGTGCCGCCGGGATAGAGGATGACGTCATTCCATTCGAGAATCATCAGCTTGTCGGTGGCGGAGTTGCCGTCCGGCTCAATGAAATCGTATTCAGCGTTGAGATGATCGACGCCGGCAGGAATATCGAGATGGAAGGTGAAGGTATCCAGCAGATCGCGTTGCCATGGAATGATGGCGCCGTTGCCTTGAAACTTGAGTCCGGTGAGATTGGCGATGGGGCCTTCAGGGCCGTGCTCGCCGGGTATCCACTTTGGATAGTAGAGAGTAAGCGGTCCGGGCTTGACGGGGATCACGAGGTGGGCGTGAAGGAGCTTCTGCTGGGTCTTTGTCGCATCGACGGTGAGGGTGATGGCCTGGCCGGCGAGGGATTTTGATGCTGAACCAAGCAATATGCACAAGATGGCGATCATTCCGAAAAAGCGACAACAATACCGTTGCATTCAAATACTCCTTGTTTAGAAAAGACTAACTCTCGCTTTGAATCATATCGTCCGGAGGCTCATTCTCCGCGATGTGCGTCGCGTCACGCGCCCATGTTCAAAGCGGAAGCGTAGCATCAGGCCAATTCGGGGCGCGGTATAATCCAGCCACGCATTTGGCTGAGAGTTCCGATGTACTCAAAGAAGCGCGGGGCAAGTGCTCTTGCTTGAATCGGCCTGCGTGTGAGGACTGAAATGGATATCGCACTGATAGTTCTGGCAGTGGTTCTTGGGATCATCGCGCTTACGCTGATCCTTGGCAGTTTCTTTACGGTCAACACGGCCCAGGTTGCCATCATCACGCGCTTTGGCAAGTTTCTTCGCGTGGCTGAAGCTGGACTGAACTGGAAGACACCGTATTTCGATACGGTGCAGGGACTGGTCAGCCTGCGAGTGAATCAGATCTCGCTGACGATGGAGACGAAGACCAAAGACAACGTGTTTGTGACCATCCCGATCTCGGTGCAGAATCGTGTGCGGCCGGAGAAGGTCTACGATGCGTTCTACAAGTTGTCTGATCCAGTGGCACAGATCAAGAGCTACGTGGAACAGGTGATTCTGGGGCACGTGCCCAGCATGACGCTGGATGAAGTGTTCGCATCGCAATCGAGCATTGCCGCAGCAGTGAAGCAGGAACTGGATGCGGATATGGCGACGTTTGGTTACGAGATTGTGAATGTGCTGGTGACGGATATTGTTCCCGATGAGAAGGTGAAATCGGCGATGAACGATATCAATGCGGCGCAACGCGAGCAGGTGGCTGCAAACGCACGCGGCGAAGCGGAAAAAATCCTGGTGGTGAAGAAGGCCGAAGCCGAGGCGGAGAGCAAAGCTCTGCAGGGACAAGGCATTGCCAATCAGCGCAAGGCGATCATTGAAGGATTGCAGACTTCGGTAGAGCAGTTCCAGAAAGCAGTCGAAGGCGCTACATCGAAGGAAGTGATGCAGTTGGTGCTGGTGACGCAGTACTTCGACACGCTCAAGTCGATTGGCGAGAGCGACAAGACGAATACACTGTTTCTTTCTCACAACCCGTCGGCGGTGAAAGAAGTATCTGACCAGATACTGGAGTCAATGCTTGTGGCCGGGCGGGCAAACAAATAGTGAGACGCGCAGAATAACTTCCCTCCCGAGATTCCTTCGGGAGTTCTTGCGAGCTGTCACGCCTTGCGCACGCACAACTGAACTCATTTTGAATCAGTTATAACCGGACCGGTGAGAAGTTATAGCTCAGCATTTACGGCGCATAACTTCTCATTGATCAGCGTGCACAAGTGAGATGGTCAGGGACTGCTGACGCCGTCATCCTGCCGTATCAGCGATGGCGTGTTACGAGGCCTTCTGCAGCAATTCCCGTTCAGCGCGCAGCCAATCCTGCTCCGCGAATCCATCAATGTATCCGCGTTGTGCCCAATACCGTTGCGCGAGCTTCTCGATCTGCTCACGTGAAGGCATCACTGGGGCTGGGGTCGCCACCACTTTGTCCTTTTTCACTGCGGTCTTGCGTGGTTTAGCGGGTGCCTTTGCTTTTGTGACTGTATCTGCCATGTATATCTCCTTAGAAAGTAGGATTCGCCGCCAACATGCGGGGCATCCTCTATAGAATACAAAAACTCAAGCTGGAAAGCGAGCAATGACGCGTGTGCGCGTACCATTTTGCTCAATATGTGGTGTCTCCCATCAACACATGATAGGGATATTTACTTGACGCCACCAGACCCAATTGGTTGTGGTTTAACCAATTGGGCGAACGGAACCGGGGCTGTTTGCATGGCCTGTTGAGCCAA